>Ga0105101_10001115_pt1 | contig 11623 bp, 13 predicted proteins | sample PPLLak21cMay2015_2_FD_87037 | JGI IMG/M metagenome (GOLD analysis project Ga0105101, IMG submission 87037) | Freshwater sediment microbial communities from Prairie Pothole Lake near Jamestown, North Dakota, USA - PPLs Lake P8 Core (1) Depth... | ecosystem: Environmental > Aquatic > Freshwater >...
CTTGGGCTGATCATTTAATGTTGTTTTTAATTCTCTGGCGAGAATCGCGGCGATATTAGTCGGTCGCATGCATTAGTCCAATTCGATTTTGGCCACGCCCAAAGCCCTACAAAGATTAAGTGAAAGCGCTGCGTGACGCGCTGAAGCTCCGATTTTATAACGGATTCGCGCGCGATCAGCACTATCGTGCAATGAGAATTTTTGATACCTTGCGGGAATTCCATTCGATTTTTACCCTATGAATTTTTGTAGCCATTGCGGCGGGCCCGTCGCGCTCAGCGTGCCCCCCGGCGATCACCTCCCGCGCTATATTTGCCCGGCCTGTCACACCATCCACTACCAAAATCCCAAAATGGTGGTGGGCACGATTCCGGAATGGGAAGACAAGATTCTGCTCTGTCGCCGCGCCATCGAACCCAAACATGGCTTATGGACGCTACCTGCCGGATTTATGGAGAACAGCGAAACCACAGCGCAAGGGGCCATACGTGAGACATGGGAGGAGGCTTGTGCGAAGGTAGAAATCCAGTCACTCTATTCGCTCTACAATTTACCGCACATCAATCAAGTGTATTTGATGTTCCGAGCGACATTGCTCAATCTCGATTTTGGCCCTGGGCCGGAAAGCTTGGAAGTCGCCTTGTTTCGGGAACAGGATATTCCGTGGGATGCCCTCGCGTTTCGCACCATCGAAGCCACGCTCAAGGCTTATTTCGCCGACCGGAAAAGCGGAGGTTTTGGCTTTCACATGGGCGATATCTCGCCGCCACCGAAATAATTTTCTAGCCAGCCGCTCGAAATAAACCAATCAGCTTCAAGCCGTGCAGGACGCCTTCTTCCAGCAACCGGGTAATCGGCGGCAGCAAATAGGGCAGCGCCATCACCAATACCACGAATCCACCGCTCAGCGTCAAGGGAAGACCGATTGCAAATAGATTCAATTGCGGCGCGGCGCGGGTCAAAATACCCAGCGCGATATTGACGATGAGAAGCGCCGCCAACATGGGCATCGACAGCATCAGTCCCACCAAAAATATTTGCGCGCCTGATTCGGCAAAGGCCATGAATCCGGCGGGGTGCAATGCGTCGGTCGAAATGGGCACAATGTGAAAGCTCTGTACCAGGGCGGAAATCACCATCAAATGCCCATTCATGGCTAAAAACACCAGCATCGCGAAAATACCGATGAACTGCGCCAACACCGGCGATTGTGCGGAATTCTGCGGATCGAAAAACACGGCAAAGCCCAGGCCCATGGTCAAACCGGTCACATGCCCTGACATTTCGATACTGCTCAAAACGACACGGATGGAGAATCCGAGCGCAAAGCCGATGAACAATTGTTGTATCGCGATGACGATGCCCTGCGCCGAAGTGAAGCTGACGGAAGGCGGAATCTCCAAGAGCGGCGCAACCGTGAAGGTCAGGAGAAGTGCCAAACCCATCTTGACGCGGCGTGGCAATGCGCGATGGCCCAGCAGCGGCTCGGACAACATCAAGCCAAGAATTCGCAGGAACGGCCAGATGAACATGGCAAACCAGGCGTCCAACTGACTGGAAGTGATGCTGATCATCGGATGAAACGCTAGCGGATAAGTTGCGGAATGCTGGAGAACAGTTCTCGCATATAAGTGGTCATGGTATCAATCATCCACGGCCCGGCGAGAATCAAGACAATGAAGATGACGATCAGCTTGGGAATAAAAGTCAGCGTCATTTCATTTATGGAAGTCGCCGCTTGAAAGATACTCACCAGCAAGCCCGTTAGCAGCCCCGCCAACATCAGCGGCGCTGCGACCAGAATAGTCATTTGCAGCGCTTGCTGCCCGATCGTCACTACGGTTTCTGGGGTCATGATTTACACTCCAAAACTGCGCACCAGGGAGGCAAGCAGCAGATTCCAGCCATCCACCAGCACGAAGAGCATCAACTTGAAGGGCAATGAAATCAATACCGGGGACAACATCATCATCCCCATCGACATCAATACGCTCGCCACGACCATATCGATAATCAGAAACGGGATGAACACCAAGAAGCCGATTTGAAACGCGGTTTTGAGTTCGCTTGTCACATAGGACGGGATCAGGATTTTCATCGGCACCGCTTCCGGACCAGGCAGGGGCGGATGATTCGCCAACTTCACGAACAAGGCTAAATCTTCCTGCCGCGTTTGCTTCAGCATGAACTGCTTGAGCGGCTCGCTGCCCTTCGTTAGCGCATCGTTGAAACTGATCTTGTCTGCCATCAAAGGCAGATAGGCATCCTGATAAATTTTATCCAGCGTTGGCGACATAATAAAAAAAGTCAGGAACAAGGCGATGCCCACCAGCACTTGGTTCGGCGGCGCCTGCACTGTGCCCAACGCTTGGCGCAGCAAGGAGAGCACGATGATGATACGCATGAAAGAAGTCATCATAAGCAGCATGGACGGAATGAAGCCCAATGCGGTGATGAGGATCAGCGTCTGAATGCTGAGCGTATAGGTAGTCGTCCCGCCCGGTCCGGGCGTGCTGGAAAGGGCGGGCAAGCCAGCTTGCGCCCATGCGATCAGAGGTGTGAAGCACAACACGGCGCAGAGCCATGTCCGTACTTGGTGTTTCATGCGCCGCCCCGCTTACGCCAAGCCTCTTTCAACCAGTCCCCAAAAGCGGGCTGATTGAGCATGGCCTGCGTAGTCTCCTCCGCATGAGGCGGCCGCGGCATGCTATGCACCGACGATACATGGCCTGGCGCGACGCCGATGATCAGCCATGTTTCGTTCACTTCCACCAATACCAAGCGTTCGCGCGGACCAATCATGACCCCGCCGATCACACGCATTGCACCGCCCGGTCCCATTTGCGTCGGGCCAAAACGACGCATCAGCCAGGCACTGCCCGCAATCGCAGCGATCACGATGACGAGTGCGATGAATACTTGGAATAAACCACCAAAGGAAGGGGTGCCAGGCAGCGCATCAACCGCATGCGCAATAAGTGGTAAAAAAAGAATGAGGCCTAGCGCGAACCGAAACACAGCATTCATCGTTGCAATTTGCGGATACGCTCCGACGGCGTGATGATATCCGTAAGGCGGATGCCGAATTTATCATTCACCACCACCACTTCGCCCTGCGCCACCAGCGTACCATTGACCAGCACACTCATCGGTTCGCCAGCCAAGCCATCAAGCTCTACCACCGAGCCTTGAGCAAGCTGCAAGAGATTACGAATGGCAATTTTGGTGCGGCCTAATTCCACGGTGAGGTTCACCGGAATATCGAGAATCATGTCCAGGTTATTCGCGGCCGGCTGGCCGGTGGGTGCGCCGGCGGCATCGAATACCGGCATTTGGGCGGGTTGCGCGGCTTGTTCAGCGAGTGCCGCGCCCCAATCATCGGCGGCGCCCTCGGTACCGGCAGCGGCAGTATCCTGTTCGGTCATTGCGGCCGCCCAGTCATCCGCGGATATCTGATCCTTTTCTTCCGCCATGCTCGCCTCCCGCTCGTTGGGGCTAATTTTCCGCCGTATTGAGGAACCGCTTCACTTTGACCGCATACTGGCCGTTCATCTCGCCATAATTGCATTCCAACACCGGCACGCCGCTTACTTCAGCGGTCAGGGTGTCGGGGATGTGCAGCGGGATAATATCGCCCACTTTCATCTCCATCACCTCGCGCAAGGTCATTGTCGACTCACCTAGGCTTGTCACCAAATCAACTTGAGCATCTTGCACTTGCTGCGCCATGAGCCGCAACCAGCGATCATCCACTTCCAGGCGCTCGCCCTGCATACTGCTGCTCAGCAAATCACGAATCGGTTCGATCATAGCATAGGGCATACACACGTGGAAATCACCGCCGCCCTCGCCCAGTTCGACATTAAACGTGGTAACTACCACCACCTCGCTCGGCGTAGCCACATTAGCGAATTGGGGGTTCATTTCAGAGCGCACATACTCGAATTCGATCGGATGCACGGGATCCCACGATTTTTTGTATTCTTCCAGGGCCACATCGAGCATGCGCTGAATGACGCGCTGCTCGGTCGGCGTGAAATCGCGCCCTTCCACCCGCATGTGAAAGCGGCCGTCGCCGCCAAATAAATTATCAACTACCAGGAACACAAGATTAGGATCGAAAATAAAAAGCGCCGTGCCGCGCAGCGGTTTGAAGCGCACTAGATTCAAATTGGTTGGCACTACCAGATTGCGGACGAACTCGCTGTACTTCAGAACTTTAACCGGACTAACAGAAATTTCCGCGCTGCGGCGCATGAAATTGAAGAGGCCGATGCGGAACATGCGCGCGAAGCGCTCATTGATAATCTCGAGCGTGGGCATGCGCCCGCGCACGATGCGCTCTTGCTTGCCGATATCGTAGGAACGAATCGAGCCGTCTTCTTGCTGCGGCCCTTCTTCCTCGGCCTCGCCCAGAACGCCTTTTAACAGCGCATCAACTTCGTCCTGGGAAAGAATTTCATCAGACATGGCGTGCTATTGGATCACGAAGGAGGTGAAATAAACGCCGACCACCCCGTCTTTTGCGGGTTCCTTGGCACGAATGATTTGATTGGATTGGGTAACGATATCCGATGAAAGCTTTTGCTTGCCTTCCACCGTAAGCAATTCTTCCTGTGTCTTGTTCGAGAGCAGCAACAACAAAGCGTTACGAATCTCCGGCATGCGCAGTTTTACTGCCTCATCCGCTTTCGGATCCACTACTTTGAATTGCATCTCGACTTGGAGGTAGTGGTCCTCTGTATCGACTTTTTTCAGGTTAACGGTAAAGGTATCAAGACGAATAAAGATCGGTGGTTTTTCTGGTTCTTCTTTCTTTTGGACTGCCGCCTTCGGATCGTTCGGCTTTTTGCCTTTCAGAAACCACCATGCCGCTCCCCCGCCACCGCCACCTAGCAGCAACAACACGATGAGCATAATAAGCAGCTTGCCTTTTTTCTTAGGCTTCGCCTCCGCATCGCCTTCCGGCACCTCAACTTCGGCTTCTGCTTGCTTTTTTTCCGCCATCCGCTATCCCCAACAAGAAATAAGCACCCTACAGGCACTATCGGCTGATTTATAACCCGCAAAGGATTTAAAATCAAGTAGTTTGGAAAGAGATTTACACCTGTTTGTCAGATGTACAGGGGAAGTCTCAGCAAACGAAAAAAGAAGCTAAACCGCCCCCACTATCCTCACCAACCCGGGGAGAAGGATTTACCAAAAAACCGGGAATCCGGAAAGAACGTGTCGCCAGCGAAGAGGTACCAGGCACGATACCCTGGAAAAGATTTCTCGGCTTCCGTTTCAAACTTTGCTGTGCTTGGTGTATGAAAAGTGAGCGGCTGACACTATTTGCGATTAAGCAAAGATATCCACTAAGCCATTCCGTGCTACTGCAATAGAGGACACGCCATGCTCCGCCAACACCGAACCGAGCGCAAGTTCGGGGATAAGGCCGCCATGCTTAGCGTTGGATTTATCTTCACCCTGTCCGGCTTGTTGTTGTTGCTGGAAAGATTGCGAAGAAACATTGACGTTGCCCAGCGTGAGCCCGCTCTCCCCCAGCATCTCACGCAGCCTTGGCAGCGCCGCTTCGATCGAATCACGCACCGATGCATGGGGCGACACGAACATCGCCGTCGCTTGGTCATTCGATACCGTGATCCGGATTTCGACTGGGCCTAAGTTAGGTGGATTTAGCCTTAACTCGGCAACTTGGTGCTGATTCGTCGCAGCCCATGCTACACGTTGCGAAAAAGCCGTATCCCAGCCGGGAGTGCCCACTTTAACATCCACGGCCAAGGGCACCGGTGTGGAAGGTGGGGGTACATTGATCGGCGCCGGTTCCGCCCGTGCCGTGGTCGGCATCTGCGTGGGCATGAGCGAGTTTTGCTTTACTTCCACCACTTCGACATTCAAGGCGTGTTTCGACGGCAAGGCTTTGTCGATTGCGGCAATTATTGCCGGCTCCTCCGCCGTTTTTGCCGCTACGTTAAGCAATACTTCCGGCTGACTCTCCGCAACCAGCGGCGTCGGTGCGTTCGAAGTTGATGTCGATGGCAAGGCAGCGATCGCACTCGCTGCTAAGGACAAGTGCGCTTCAGGCTTACCTATTTCTCCCTCGACAGCAGCCTTATCCACTGGCTGCGCCAGCGGCAAATGCGGCAGGGGCAATGCAGATAGCACATCCGCCAATTGTTGCGTGGCTTGCTCATCGGTTTTTGGGGTATTCACTTCAATTACAGGCGTTTCAGCTTGGGCCTGAGGTGTGGGCAGGCTTCCATCCGCAGTGCCCGGCACCCCTGTGCCATTCACGTCCTGAGCGCTGATTTGCGCCGCCAATACGTCGGCGAAACCGCCCTCCGCCCCGCCTGTTGCTGGCAAGGCATTTGCATTCGATTCAGGTATTTTCCCGCCGCTGTGGCTGACCACCACAATATGCGTCGAAATCGGCAGTTGCTCCATGCTTATCCCCTCGGTCTATGCCAGCCTGATGCCGGCAGTAGGAATAGAGCAATAGCCGTGCCAGGGTCGGGAGCAGCCCTGCACCTGAAGGAGCGCTACTCCTCCATGGGTTTTTTGAGCGCATGACTCTTGCGCGCATGTTCGTCTTGCTCGCGCTGCTCAATGCGGCCTTCGCGTATCGCTTCTTTGTGCTGATGCCGAATTTTGAGGACATCGTAGGTTTTGAGTTTGCGCCGCTCTTCCATCCAGGCGCGCTGGCCGCTTTCCCAACGCATCTTGGCATGTTCGATTTCGACCTGTTGTTGCCGAATCGCAAGATCCAATTTGTGTAGAAATACTTGAAAGTCGCGCATGCGCGTCATGTCCACGCCTTGGGTCAGGGTGTTATGCAAGCGCTGGCGGTATTCTACTTGGAAGGCATACAACTGCTTGAGTTTGTCTTCTTGTGACTGCCACTGTTGCTTAAGCGAGGCCAACTCCCGGGTTGCCGCTTCCACCCGGTTATTGGCTAGATCATGCAGGGGTTGAAGTGAGAAGTAGCGCGGCATGAATCAACCCGCTAATGCTTGATGAGGTGTTCGAGTTGGAAGCAACTATCCCCATACCCGGCACGCTCGCGCATATTCTGTTGCAAGAAAGCTTCCAGGCGCGGGTAGAGCGCAATCGCTTCGTCCAAGGCAGGATCGGAGCCATGCACGTAAGCACCGACACTGATCAGATCGCGGCTGCGCTGATAGCGCGAATACAGATACCGGAAGCGGCGCACCCACTCTAATTGCTGCGGTGAAACGATTTCAGTAATCGCGCGGCTAATCGACATTTCGACATCGATGGCCGGATAGTGGCCTTGGTCGGAAAGCGCGCGAGACAACACAATATGGCCGTCGAGAATCGCGCGCGCCGAATCGGCAATGGGATCTTGCTGATCGTCGCCTTCGGTCAACACGGTATAAAAAGCGGTGATCGAGCCGGAACCCTCGCGCCCGTTTCCGGCGCGTTCCACCAATTGCGGCAGCTTAGCGAATACGGAGGGCGGATAGCCTTTTGTCGCAGGTGGTTCGCCGATGGCGAGCGCCACTTCGCGCTGCGCCATGGCGTAGCGCGTGAGCGAATCCATGATCAGCAGCACATGCTTGCCCTGGTCGCGAAAATATTCGGCAATCGCGGTCGCATACGCCGCGCCATGTAAACGCAGCAAAGGCGGCGTGTCGGCAGGAGCCGCCACTACTACCGAACGCGCCAAGCCCTCTTGGCCCAGGATATTCTCGATGAATTCCTTCACTTCGCGCCCACGCTCACCGATCAGCCCGACCACGATGACATCGGCACTGGTGTAACGCGCCATCATGCCCAGCAGAATGCTCTTGCCCACGCCGCTACCGGCAAACAAGCCCATGCGCTGACCGCGCCCCACGGTAAACAAGGAATTAATGGCACGTACACCCACATCCAGCACATCGCGAATTGGCACACGTGCCAGTGGATTAAACGGTCGGCTTTGCAGGGGTACCCGATTATCGGATTGAATCGGGCCTAAGCGATCCAGTGGACGGCCCGCGCCATCTACCACGCGCCCCAGAAGTTCCGGACCCACGACCACTTGCCGCGCGCGATCTTCAGCGCGGCGCTTGCGCGCCATGGTGGCACGCGGTTTGGGTGTGGCGAGTTCACCCGTTTCAATCGGGACCACCCGCGCACCGGGCGTCAGGCCATAAACATCGGTAGAAGGCATGAGGAAAAGCCGGTCGCCGGAAAATCCGACGACCTCCGCATCCACCGAGAGCCCGCCCGGTAATTCCACAATACAACTCGATCCCACCGCAAGCTTAAGACCGACTGCCTCCATCACCAAGCCGGCTACTCGGGTAAGTCGACCGGTGGGAATCCACGGCTTGACCCCGCCCACCACCTCGCGGCAATCGCTTACAAAATTGCGCCAGTGTTCGAGATGAACATCTTGTTTATTTTCGCCAGGGAGCATCGGATCCCAATGCCGCGACGATACGCTGCCAGCGGCTCTCCATATTGGCATCGATTTCGGCGGTGCCGGTTTCCACGCGACATCCACCACGTTCCATTAGCGGATCGTCTACCACCCGCCATACATTTTCTTGGTACTCATGCGACAGCATGTCGCGCACCAGTTGCGCGTCTTCAGGATGCAAGATCAACGTCGGATTTTGATTGACTTGAGGCAGCGATTCGATCGCTTCGCGCACCACCGCCAACACCAACTCAGGATTGACCGCCAATGCCGAACGCACCATCTGCCGTGCAATATCCAAAGCGAGAGCCATGATCTCCTGTGCCATGGTGATTTCAAATTGCTGCATGGATTGATGCAACTCCGTCATCAACGCTTGCATCTGCTGCGCGACGGATTGGCCTTCGGCACGACCATCCTTCATGCCCGCAGCGAAACCCTCTTGATATGCCTGCTGTTGAATGTGCTGGATCTCGTCGGCGGTGGGCAGCTTCACCCCCTCACTCGGCTGGTCAAAGGCGTTCAATTCCCAACGCTGGTATGCAGAGAGTTGCTCCTTGGGGATGGATTTGGAAGACATACGCGCCGAGAAGAGAGCCGCCGATTAGACGAAGGCTTCTTCGCCCCTGCCGCCAAGTGCGATTTGGCCTTCGTCCGCCAGACGGCGCACGATCTTGAGGATTTCCTTTTGCTCCGCTTCCACTTCGGAAACGCGCACTGGCCCTTTTGCTTCCAGATCCTCGCGCAGCATTTCCGCCGCGCGGGTGGACATATTCTTGAAGATCTTCTCGCGCAATTCCTCGGACGTGCCCTTTAGCGCAACGATCAGGCTTTCCGACTGCACTTCGCGCAACAGCAGCTGAATCGCACGATCGTCGAGATCGTTCACATTATCGAAGGTGAACATTTCGTCTTGAATCTTCTGTGCGATTTCCGGATCGAAATCGCGCACCGTGGCGATCACGGAGGTCTCCAGCGCCGCCGGCATGAAATTAAGGATCTCCGCCGCCACGCGGGTACCGCCCATCGCGGCCTTCTTGATGGTATTGCTGCTACCGGTCAGCAGCTTGGTCAATACCTCGTTCAAATCCTTCAGCGCCGTGGGTTGAATGCCATCCAGCGTGGCGATGCGCAATATCACGTCATTGCGCAGCCGCTCCACGAAAAAACTCAGCACTTCGCTCGCTTGATCCCGATCCAGGTGCACCAAAATCGTCGCAATGATTTGCGGGTGTTCGTTCTTGATCAATTCCGCCACTGCCCCTGCATCCATCCACTTCAAACTCTCAATGCCCGCGGTGTCGCCGCCGTGCAATATGCGTTCGATCAGATTCGCGGCACGATCTGAGCCCAACGCCTTGGTGAGCACGGTCTTGATGTATTCCGAAGAATCGCCGCCCAACCCCGTCTGGCTTTCCGCTTCCTGGCGAAAATCGGTAAGCACCGCATCCACTTTGCTCCGCGACACATTCTGCAGCGAAGCCATCGCCGCACCGAGCTTCTGCACTTCTTTCGGGCCGAGATATTTGAAAACTTCAGCCGCACCCTCCTCACCCAAACTCATGAGCAAAATTGCGCTGCGTTCGATGCCGTTTTCATTCGCCACCGACCCACTCCTTCACCACGCTCGCCACGACCTTTGGGTCCTGCTGCGCCATTTGTCGCGCGGCCTGTAAATTATCCTGATACTCCATGGTCGCCCGCGTCGGCGCCGCGCCCGCCAAAGGCATTTCCGGCATCAGCGGCGGGGGCGGGGGCGTTGCCAGCTGGCGCAAAATCGGCAGTAGTATTTTGAACACCAAGAACCAAATCAAACCGGCGATCACCAAGAATTTACCCACGCCCATGCCTGCTGCTTGCAAACGCGGGCTTTCATAGAAGGCCGGCTCTTCGATCTTCTCCGGCTCGGGCAAATTGAAAGCGGCATTCACCACATTAAGGCTGTCGCCACGCTTTTGGTCGAAACCCATCGCCTCCTTGACCAAATTATTCACCTGCGTCAACTCGGCCGTGGTGAGTGGGGTGACGCTGACCTTGCCGTCCTTGTCGGCAGTCTTTTTGTAATTAACTACGACCGCCGCCGACAATCGTTTGACGGCTCCCACGGGCAGCTTGGTGTGTTTGATCGTCTTGTCGAGTTCGTAATTCACCGTGGATTCTCGGCTACCGCCGCCAGCGGTTGCAGCCGGTGGGCTAGTAGGCGCCCCGGCCGCACCACCCGGTGCGGTAATCGGCGCAGACGCCGCACCCGGCGGCTGATTCGAGAGCGCGCCCGGCACACCGCTTGCGGACACGCCCGCACCACTTCCACTATCGCTGGTTTGCTGGCTACGAATCGCCGCCTCTTGCGGCACCGGATTGGGTTTATACGTCTCCGCAGTCTGCTCGGTCTGCGAAAAATCCAAGTCAGCCGTAACTTGCGCGCGCACATTATTCGCGCCCACGAGCGGCGCGATAATCGTTTCAATGCGTTTCACGAAGCTGGTTTCGACTTGATGCAAATATTCAATCTGCGTCGGGTCTAGCCCCGCCTTGCCGCCGCGCACATCGGACGCAATCAACAAATTACCGTTTTGGTCGACCACGGTAATATTTTGCGTCGGCAAGTCGGGCACGCTGGACGAGACGAGATGCACGATACCGCTTACCTGCGACGGATCAAGCCGCTTGCCCCCGCCCAAATTGAGGAACACCGAGGCCGAAGGCCTTTGTTGATCGCGTAGAAATACCGATGGGCGCGGAATCGCCAGATGCACACGCGCACCCTGCACGGCGGATACCGCTTCGATGGTGCGGGTCAACTCCCCTTCCAACGCCCGCTGGTAATTCACCTGCTCGACAAACTGGCTCACACCAAGCTTTTGGTTATCCAGCAAATCGAAACCGACGTTGCCCTTGGAAATGCCTTGCGCGGCCAGCTTCAGCCGCACTTCATATACCTTGTCCATAGGCACCTTGATCACACTGGTGCCCTCGGTCTTGAACGGCACATTCATCGTGCCCAAGGCATTGATCACCGCGCCGCCGTCTTTATCCGACAGATTGGTATAGAGAATTTGATAAGTGGGAGTTTGGTACCAGAGGTAGCCGCCGGAAAATAGGGCGACGATGGCTGCTACGGCTATGATTAAGCCGATTTTTTGACTATTGGTGAGCTGTCCAAAGTTCTGTAATTGCGCAACCATCGAAGGC
>Ga0105101_10001116_pt1 | contig 11622 bp, 12 predicted proteins | sample PPLLak21cMay2015_2_FD_87037 | JGI IMG/M metagenome (GOLD analysis project Ga0105101, IMG submission 87037) | Freshwater sediment microbial communities from Prairie Pothole Lake near Jamestown, North Dakota, USA - PPLs Lake P8 Core (1) Depth... | ecosystem: Environmental > Aquatic > Freshwater >...
ATTTTTTTTATTTTACAATTTCTTCAACTACTACCTTTATGCTTTTTTGATTAGCGCACTTTTTTCAATATGTCATCCCGACGGGATTTTAATTTCATTGTTATAACCTTTAGCTTTAAAGGGATTTAATATTCTTAATCCCGGGAGGGACGATACGTTTATGGAAAGAATAAACAAAAAAAATTATGGAATCCCTTTAGGGATGAGATTATCTACGTTGTAACTAAATCCTAATGTGCTTTTTACCTCTTTAATACAATTAAAAAATTTTTATCTTTTAAGTATGGCAATCAAATTAAATTTTAAGAAGATCTGGGAATTCATCAAAGAGGTTTTTGAGAAATGGATTGATGATAAAGCACCTAAGCTTGGTGCAGCATTGTCTTTCTATACCCTTTTTTCACAGGCTCCTTTATTAATAATTGCTATTTCTGTTGCAGGATTTATTTTTGGCCCTGATGCTGCCAAAGGAGAATTGGTCGGACAGATAAGGGACATGGTTGGAAATGAAGGTGCACAGGTTATTCAGACTACTTTAAAAAATACAAATAATCCTGAGGCAGGGATCATCGCGATCATTATCAGTTTTGTAACTCTTTTTATTGGTTCAACTGCTGTTTTTGTTGAACTTCAGGAATCATTAGATATGATCTGGAGAGTAAAACCTAAGCCGGGCGGAAATATATTTAAAGGACTTTTAAAGGATAGAGTTCAATCCTTCGCTCTGGTTATAACCACAGGTTTTCTGTTGTTAGTATCGCTTCTTATAAGTGCCTGTTTATCCGCTTTAAGCAATTTTGTAAATGAAAAATTTATAGCAATCCCTATTTATATTTTAGATTTAATTAACGTGGGCTAATCCCTTAGCGTTATATTTTTATTATTCGCAATGATATTCAAAATACTCCCAGATGTTAATATTAGCTGGAAAGATGTCTGGGTTGGAGCGTTGGTAACGTCTGTTCTTTTTGTTCTCGGAAAATATTTAATAGGAATTTATATCGGAAGTAGTTCTTTAAGTTCTACTTATGGTGCTGCGGGTTCATTAGTAATTTTTCTTTTGTGGATTTATTACTCTGCTCAAATTTTATTTCTCGGTGTTGAATTTACCTATATCTACACAATTCACTATGGTTCAGGAATAAAACCTAAAGAGAAATTCATGAGATATGAAGTTAATCCTATTACACACGATGGATGAAAAGTGTAAGTGCAAGTTCAAGAAATTATAGTTTTAGAATAATTATAAATGACCAACGATAACCTTACACTTGCTCAGGTTCTGACTTCTTCAGTCTTTTTCTTCGCTGCATATACCAGGCAATAACCCAGCATAAAGAAGCCCAGGCAAGTCCAATTGTCCAGCCGCCAAGTACATCGGTGGGATAGTGAACTCCAAGATAAACTCTGCTTAACCCGATGATGAATGTAAGAACCAATGCAATGCTTAAAATATAAATCCTAATTTTTCTTTCTTTCTGAAATCTTGCAACAATAGCAGCTTGAGTTAGATATAAAACCGCAGACATCATTGAGTGCCCGCTTGGAAAGCTGAGTGATGTGACAGTAACTAACCTGTAAATTAAATCGGGACGTTCTCTATCGTAAATGTCTTTAAGCCAAAAACTGATTAATGTACCTCCTATGGTTGCTGCAAGTAAAAGCCAGAATGCATCATACCGTTTTTGAAGGATGAGAAAGATTGAAACAAATACTGTAATTATTGCTAAGACGTTTCCTCCGCCAAGAGCAGTAATATCAGCCATAAACTCCTTTATCCATATTGGTCCGGAAGGTAAGCCAAAATCATCCATAGATCTAAAAGATTTTATTATGGTGATGTCAAAATCCCGTGTTGAACCTTTAGAAACAATATTTCCAACTCCAATAAAAATAAGTGCACTTGAAAAGAGCAGGAAAAATACTATCAGAACTTTTATTTCTTTAGTTACTAGTTCATGTACAAAATCTTTAAATGAGAGGAATCTTTTTATCATTCTACTATGTTAATTGTAAATTACAAATTATTGCTAGTTTTAGAGACAACTCCATCTATTTGGAGTCTATTCTGGAATAAAAGTAAAGGTGCGGCTTAACCTTTTTTACTTTCTCACTTAACGTATAGTACCCCTTGGAGTCAAAACTCCAGCAAATTGCTTCACCCTGAACTTCTCTTTTGTATGGAAGAGTATAATAATTATTCTTTGTTAATGTTTCTGAAATCTTCTGTTTCAGGTTCCTTTCCCAGTAGTAAACAGAATCATAATTCTTTAACAGAATCTCTGAACCATCATTAGAAATATCGCCGCCTACGATATTGGTTAAAGGTAAAGTTGCAACATATCTGAGCATTATAATTGTATTTAATTGCTGGGGATATGCTGCAAGATAAACTCTCACTTTATTTTCTCTTTTGGAGATTATAAATATATCTTTTGTCAAAGGATCAATCAAAATTGTTTCTGCATCACGCTGTCCATCCGGATATTTGTATTTTATTACATCAACATCTTTTATTGTAGTATTAACCGGATTCTGGTTTGAAGAAACAACCGGTTCAGGAATTCTGTAAATATATTTCGTATTGTATTGAGCAAGGTTATCTCCGATGTCGGCAATATAAATGTAATCTGTATTTTCTTCTGGTCCGGGACCAACAGCGATATCTTCCCAATCCCTGTTTGTGATGCCCTTAATTTTGTAAAATCCTAAATGTTTCCCTTCAGAATTAATTGCAAAAATTCTGGGAGAATCTCCGGAATCATTATGAATCCAGAGAACGTTTTTATTTTTCCTGCTCGCATCAATCCCGGATGCTTCATTTATTTCTTTGGATTCAATTAAACCTTTATCCTGGCGTGAACCAAATGAAGGAGCTTGTCCCCATAAAGAAGAAATTAAAAATGCAGTGAGAAGTAAAATCAGATAAGTATTGTTCATTAATAATAGTTTAAATTTTTGTTCTTAAATTAAAGTAAGGATATATTAAAATCTAATTATTAACTAAAAGAAAAATATTAGCATTGAAGGAACATTATCAATTTCATAGCAGTTCAACAAAATATATTTATTACAAAAAAATGGAGCTTAATAATTATGAATAAGCCAACTTTTTTAATTGTGCTTTCATTCCTTTTTTTATCTCTTAGTGAAATAACCGCACAGCAGGTGGATCAAAAATCAATTGCAGTAACTGTTTACAACTCAAATCTTGGAGTTGTAAAAGATATAAGGACAATCGATATAAAATCAGGTAAGTCTCAAATAGCAATAACAGATGTTGCACAATATATTGATCCCACAAGTGTTCATATCAAATTAAACGGGGAAGTAACTGAACAGAATTATCAATATGATCTTATAAGTCTTGATAAAATTCTTCAGAAGTACATTGATAAAGAAATGCAACTGATTGGTGAGAACAATGAATTTATTGAAGGAAAACTTCTTTCTGCTTTTAGCGGACAGATTGTTCTTGAGAAAAAAGAAGGTGGTTTGGTAATGCTTCCAAATCTATCCAGGTACAGGTTGTCTGTAGGAGAATTACCTGAAGGTTTAATTACAAAACCAACATTGTTATGGATGGTTAATTCAAATTCATCGGGAAAACAGGATGTTGAAATCTCTTACCAGACAGGAGGAATGAACTGGCATGCAGAATATGTTGCTGTATTGAATGAGAATGATACTGAACTTGATTTAAATTCATGGGTTAGTGTAGAAAATACTTCCGGGACAACTTATAAAAACGCAAAGCTTAAACTTGTTGCTGGTGATGTGAATCTTGTTAAAGATATGTTTATTCAAAAGGGGAGACAGGAAATGTACGATATGGTTAATAAATCTGTGAGTGAGCCGCAGTTTCAGGAGAAAGAATTTTTTGAATATCATATTTATGATCTGCAGCGTCCAACAACAATTTCAAATAATGAAACAAAACAAATCTCTTTGTTTGAAGCTGCTGATGTAAAAGCAGTGAAAAAATATTTTTACAGGAGCGGCAGTTCATACGGGTATAATAATCCAACCACTACAGGCAAAGTAAGTGTTGTTGTTGAGTTTGAAAATAAAGAATCAAACAATATGGGAATGCCGATGCCCAAGGGAAAAGTACGAATGTATAAATCAGATGGCAAATCTCTTGAATTTATTGGTGAAGATATGGTTGACCATACCCCTAAAAATGAAAAAGTTAAATTAAAGATAGGTGATGCATTTGATATTGTTGTTGAAGAAGTGCAGACTGAAAATAAAAAGATAACAGACAGAGTTTATGAACAGGCTTACGAAATAAAAATTAAGAACAGGAAGAATGAAGATATTACGGTTGAAATTGAAAGATACCTTGGAGTGTACTGGGAAATTATTTCAACATCACATACTTATGAAAAGAAAGATGCGCAGAATATAACATTCAAAATACCCGTTAAAAAAGATGATGAGTCTCTTTTGAAATTTAAAGTAAGATATGGCTATTAAGATTTTAAGTGAGGCTCATTTGGAGTGAGCCTCACTTTTTCAATTCAAATAATTTTAATAATTATAATTTCCGCTCATTGCACTGAACATCGCTGCACCAAAAGCAATAATAAAAATTATATAAAGTATCATCAGTACCAGTCCTATTATCAATAACACTTTCTGAATAAAGAAAAAGCTTCCTTTCTTTTCAAACGCTCTCTCTAGCATATGTGAATCATTTGAACTGATAAAAGCAGTATAAGAATCAGCAGATTCCCGTAATCTAAGTCCGCAAATAATAAAAGGAATTCCGATAAGAGCACCAACAATTGTTAAACAATAGAGAGCCCCTATAATTATATAAAATACTCCAACAAACTTCATATCGCCAGACATTTTATTTACTGCCATGGCAGCTAATGGTGTTAGTGTAGATGAGCCATTCATATTTTTCCTCCGGGAATAATTATTAGAAAGTGCAGTGGTGAACTAAAAATATAAACCATACCAGATCCCATTAGGGGTTATTTGAATCGCAGGTAATGGAAGCCTGATTATGTTTAATTCATTCTTTAAAAATTTAAAAAGGTTATTATTCTCACCGAAAGATAATTTCCTAAGATCGTAATCGAGACCAAGCAGTAAAACTCTTTCCCCACCTTGCGGATCATTAGCAATTCTGTGAGCAGAATATCCTACAGCTAAACCAAATGGTTTAAGCCATGCGGGATAGTTTTTCTGAATGTTCTCAGGCATGTAGTGGTATACATTTGCACAAAGCCACCATGTTATTCCCTCGTAATCGTCAATTATGCTTTTTGTACCATTGTTATATTTTCTTTCTCTAAGTGCGTCCGATTTATGGTAACTTACTTTCGGCTGTAATCCTCCTAAAGCTTCAGGGTAAAGCTGCTGCATAAGAGAAAATCCGGATCCAAAAGTGTTAAACATCAAGTCTCCCCAGCTGAATCCCCAGGCTTCAAAAAAGCCATCAGCAATTTCAATCTGAAGCATCCATAACCAGCCTGATAAAGCTCCATAGTAAACGGAATTTTCACCTGAGATTCCCGACCATCTGTAACCACGTGAAAAGAAATCACTAACAAAAAAGCTATGCAAGAAATGTCCGTATTTATCCATTAACTTATATGTTATAAAATCAAGCTTAAAATCAGTTGTATGGAATTTTGATGTAGGCCAGTCGTACCAAAGATCTTTCAACCTGTAGTATCCTGCAACATCTACAACTGCAGTTAATCCCAGCAATGTGAACAGTCTTGTAGAATTTAAATCAGATTCATAACTCCATGTAGTTCCATCTTCAAGTACAATGCCTGTTGGTTTGCTAGAACTTTTCCCAGGGGTTGTTTCTGAAAGATATAAATTTGCATCATAATGATTATTAAACCTCAAGGCATATTTCAGTTGATGTTTACCTGTTTGGTTTGGATTGTGCAATGAATCGGCGGACGATTTTTTATCGTTATCTTCTGGAGGAATTTCTTTTGAGTAAGTTAATGATCCGGATACAACAAAAGAAAGTAACAATATAAACGGTAATAACCTCAATGAATGAATGTTTTTATTAATAATGAGTAAGATTTTATATTATCTAATATTAATAATATTCAATATTCAATTTTGTTCAAAATTAATACCTTATATTTTATAGTTAAAACAGACCAATTTGATCTATCACAGAATATGAATCTTAAACAGAAATTAGAACATCATTATTATGCATTTGATAGAACCAGGATTTCTCCCGATCCTCTTCAGTTTCTTCATTTATTTAATGATGAAAAAGATATTGAAGTTATGGGATTCATTGCTTCTGTATTTGCTTATGGAAATGTAGCTCAGATTATAAATACACTTAACAGCTTTGTTAAGTTAGCAGAAAACAAACCTTATGATTTTATTCTTAACTATAACAAGAATAAGCCTGAAAATGTTTTTATACACCGCTTCTATTCCCAAAATGATGTTAAAGATTTGTTTATGTTGTTAGGCAGAACCTATCACGAATATGGTTCTTTAAAAAATCTTTTCCTTAAAGGATATAAAATAAAGGAAGTGAATTTAAAAGAAGGTATCACAGCATTCTCAAAGCATTTTCTTGAAAGGCAGAAAAAAAGAAGAAAAATAAGTTTAGGATTCAGGTTTATGTTTCCATTACCTGTGAAAGGAAGTGCATGTAAAAGGATGAATTTATTTTTAAGATGGATGATTAGAAAAGATGAACTTGATTTTGGATTGTGGAATGAGATCCCTGCAAACAAACTTGTCATTCCTGTTGATACACACATTGCAAGAATTAGCAAAAAATTAAAACTCACCAGTGAAAAAAATGTTAGCTGGAAAATGGCAGAACAAATTACCGAAAAACTAAAAAAGTTTGATACTGCAGATCCGGTGAAATATGATTTTGCTATTTGTCATATTGGAATGAGAAAGCTGAAATTCTGATTTCATAAAGTCATTCCGCACTTGATGCGGAATCGCTACTATTTAATTAAAAATTATATACCGGATCAAGTCCGGTATAAATAAAATCTATTTATACTTTTCCTTCATATACTTAGAAGAGTTCCCAATCAATTCCTTTAGAGTTTTCAAATCGACATCTTCCAGTTTTTTAATGTACAGGCAGGATACACCTGTTTTAAATTTCCCAAGTTTTTTCATAAGATTATTATTTCTTTCAAATCCAAGCAATATATAAAGAGTAAGATTTTCTTTCCTTGGTGAAAAACCTGTAATGCACATATCTCCCTCATGCCCGCTTTCATATTTATAATGGTAATTACCAAACCGACAATGCTGGGTCCTCACATTTTAGGTTCTTCTTTTGTTAACTGTTTCATCAGTTTAAGGATTTTGAAACAGTCTTCGCGTTTTTTTAAATCTGGAACTGAGTTCAAAAATTTATCAACACTTGCATTTGCTTCTTCCGTTTTTAGTTCTGCCATGATTCACCTCTGTCATTAAATTCTTTTTAAAATCATTTTAGAAAGGGATTAAAACTTAGTCAGCTTTCTTAATGGATGCATCAATACCTTTAAAAAAATATAATAGAAATATTTTATGGAATAGTTAGCCTCTATTATTATCAAACAATAAAGTATTTCTTTTTTTAGTAACTCTCAAATAAATCAGGATAATTCCAGCAGCAATTAATGTAGATAGTATAACCCAAACTTCAAGAATATTCCCTTCTGAAAGAAACTCATTGCCTTGTGATTGAACATATAAAAGAAGTATTGCGATAAGATTATTTGTAAAGTGTGCAGCACTAGAAGGATAAATACTTTTACTCCTGTAATAAAAAAAAGAAAAGAGAATTCCGAGTATTGATAATGTTATTAAGCTTAACGGCTGCATATGGAATAATCCGAATAGGATTCCTGTGATGATAAAGCTTTTGGCACCTGTCGTTCTTTCTAAAGTACGCTGCACGTATCCTCTAAAAAATATTTCTTCGCAGATTGCCGGTGTTACTGCTACAACTAAAACTAAAAATATAAATTCTGTAGTTGAATGTGCTGTAAACAATTGATTACTTAGACTCTCAAAAATTTCCGGGATATCGAGCGCTTCGAGAATTAAGTATGATAAGTAGTAACAAAAGGGGAGAAGCGATACAGTAATTAAAACTGCAAGCGCAATTTCCTTAACAGAACAAAATTGTATGCGCAGATATTTTTTTATTTCTGAAGTGTGCCATCTTTTAACTATCCAAATTGTAGGATAGAGCATAAAGAGGTATTGAGAAATTATAAGTGCAATTAAGATTGGTGTTTTTAGCAAATCAACGAGAGCATTAATCCTTTCTGCAAAACCATTAGGAAGATCAATATTACCAAATGCTTTGTAAAGAAACATGAGCAGCATCAATATTAATGATTGTGCATTGAAATACAAAGCACCTATACCAATCAATCCTGCAAATGCCGCGGCTGTAATGCTTCGTCCTTTATTTTCCCATGTGCCGTTTAATTCAATTGAAATATTTTCTTCAATTAATTTTTGATATATCGTGTTTTCTGTTTCAATATTATTCAATGGTAAGTTCCCCGGACTGTAAATTATTTTCCTGTACTACTGGCTGAAATTCATTTTTCCTGATTCGAAGATCAAAGTACATAACAATAGTGATCAATGGTGTAACCAAAGCATCAAGGATTGTGGTGATAATAAGGACAGCACCAAATCCAAATCCTAATGATCCCATCATCTTAAATACATCTTCAGGGCTTTTTTGATTTGACATATTTTCGGCAATCATTTTAAAGTATTGAGAAATAAAATCCCACATAAAAATAAAAGAGATTGGTGTGGATATTATTGAAACTGCAAAATCAACAAGAATGGACGTAAGGATAATTATTCCAAATGTTCTCCACCAGTTTCCTTTGACTAAAAAAGAACTTCTTGAAAAAGATTCCATAATACCTTTATCTTCATTAACAATTGCAACAAATGCAAAATACCAGATAAATATTAAATAGATAATTAACACAATGGTTGCGGGAATGACAACAACAGTGAATAAAATACCAAGGATTTTATTTATAGCCATCCCAATCATAATTATAATTACACAAGCCAAAATACAACCACCAACTACCAATATCAGAAGTAGTGATTGTCCGATACTTCGCCAAAATGTTATTGAGAATACTTTACTAAATGCTTCTCCAAGACCTGTTCTTTCACCGTTAATTGCACCGCAAGTTATTGTTGTAATACCAATCGTAGCACCAAAGTAACCAACAATAAAAACAAGAATAGCAAAAAAGTATAAACCTAAATTTGAAAACATACTTAATATAAATTCCGGGTTAGCATTTCCGTTGGCTCTTTCTGCAGCATTTTTTGCAGCTTCCATCATTCCTGAAAAGAAAGAATCAAAACCGTAAGCCATTAATATTCCTGCCGGAACAAAAAATGCGGTAGCTATTATAATATTTCTTGTAAAAGTTTCCTTTATAAGATTAAACGTATTACTAAAAATATCCCCCAGATCCATTGGTTTGGTTTTATCCAACATGGTTTTATCCTGGTTAATCTGAATAATTTTTATAAAATATTAAAAAAAGTGATTCTCAAGTTTCAACCGTTTTTAATTTTTAATAATTTCTAAATCTCTCTCTTCCATCAATTCATATTTTTTAAACAGGGTTTGTTTGATAATTAGTTAGTGGGATATAAGAAGACATATTGAAATTCCCATTAATCTTCAATTCTAAATTATATTTTAGCTTTTAATAATCAAAGGAAAATTTTTCAGAGAGATCTCTATTTTTGTTCGGAATGACCATTTAGAATTAAGCATGCAGATTATATACTGCATGCTTAATAACTAACAACAATTATCTCTTATCAATCGGAATGTAAGGACGTTTTGTTTCTCCGGTATAAATTTGCCGTGGGCGGTATATTCTTGCACCGGGAGCTTCCCGCATCTCTTTCCATTGTGCAATCCAGCCCGGCAACCTGCCAAGCGCAAACATTACGGTAAACATATTGGTAGGTATACCCATTGCGCGATAGATTATTCCACTATAGAAATCAACATTGGGATAAAGTTTCCTCTCGACAAAGAAAGAATCCTTCAATGCAATCTCTTCGAGATTCCTTGCAATTTCGAGAAGAGGATCTTTAACATGGAGTTCATTAAGAATTCTGTCCGCAGCAACTTTAAGTATTTTGGCACGAGGATCGAAGTTTTTATAAACCCTGTGTCCAAAGCCCATCAATTTAAATTTAGATTCTTTATCCTTTGCAAGGTTGATATATTTTTTATAATCACCGCCATCTATCTGAATTTTCTCAAGCATTGTAATTACCTGCTGGTTTGCCCCGCCATGCAATTTTCCCCAGAGAGCACTAATACCCGCAGATATAGATGCAAATAAGTTTGCTTCGCTGCTGCCAACCATTCTAACTGTAGAAGTGCTGCAATTTTGTTCATGGTCGGCATGAAGAATAAGCAGAAGATCAAGAGCATCCTCAACAGATTTGGGAACTTCATAAGGTTCTGATGGAACTGCAAATAACATATTAAGAAGATCGGCACTAAAGCTTAATTCATCATTAGGGTAAATGTATGGCTGCCCGATTGATTTTTTATAAGAGAAAGCAGCAATTGTTTTAAGCTTGGCAAGCAGTCTTATTATGTTTAGTTCAACATCTGCTTTATAATCAGATTCAGGGTAATAAGCAGAAAGTGAATTAACCATTGAAGAAAGAATTCCCATTGGGTGAGCGATAGCTGAATAACCCTCGAAGAACTTTTTCATATCTTCATGTATAAGTGTATGGTGAGACAGGTTGTATTTAAAATTATCCAATACAGATTGATTCGGCAGATATCCGAAAATAAGCAGGTAACATACTTCAACGAAGTTCGATTTTGCGGCAAGCTCTTCTATAGGATAGCCGCGATATTGAAGTATGCCTTTTTCCCCATCAATAAAAGTTATAGCACTCTGGCATGAACCTGTATTTGCATAACCACTATCAAGAGTTATGGCTCCGGTAACACTTCTAAGCTGGGATATATCGATTCCTACTTCACCTTCGGAACCGATAATTAAAGGTAATTCAAATTGTTTACCTCTTAAAGTTAAGGTAGCTGTTTCGGCAAGAATTGTTTTTGAAGTATCCATAATACTTCCCCTTCATTATAATTATTTAATCGGATTAATTATTTAGATTAGTTTTAGATTGAATATTCCTCCATTCTATAAATCTTGTAACAATCTTGATAAGAACTTAAAGAGAAAGTGGAAAAATAGCAATAGATGACAGAAGCAATGTTTTTGGAAATTGAGAAATTTCAGGTTTTTGCAAAGTGCCCTATTTCATTCAATAAATTACTTTAATATAATTATCTTTTGAGCAATATCGAGATTGTTTCCTGAAATCCTTAGCACATAAAATCCTGATGATTTTGGAAAAAAGGGGGAGAAAAACCAGAATTTAGTTTTGATGATGAAAATTTACTTAATGCCCTTCTTTTTCACTAATCAATCTTTTTCGAGTCTCAATCATTCAGCAAAAAGTATATTATGCCCCACATTCTTCAATCTCACTTCAGCAGCAAACACTTTTTACTGATTTTCATATTGCTTGTTTTTAATTCATAAAAATAAA
>Ga0105101_10001121_pt1 | contig 11607 bp, 10 predicted proteins | sample PPLLak21cMay2015_2_FD_87037 | JGI IMG/M metagenome (GOLD analysis project Ga0105101, IMG submission 87037) | Freshwater sediment microbial communities from Prairie Pothole Lake near Jamestown, North Dakota, USA - PPLs Lake P8 Core (1) Depth... | ecosystem: Environmental > Aquatic > Freshwater >...
GCCCAGAGAGCGGCGCGGTGATCCCATTTTTCATCACGATGACTGATCAGCAGGACACCCACCAGCACGCCGGCCGCCACCACGACCAGCAAATAGAGGAGCGTGGTGCGCGGCCCGTCAATGGCGGGCACCGGCAGGCGAAAGACACGCTCCCAGGCTTCCACGCTCACCAGCCAGAGATCGGACCGAATCCCGCCCAGCAGGGTGAGGAGCGTATTCAGGGGATCGAGGCGCAGATTGGCGATCAGTTCGTTTTCGTAGGCCACATTGGTGAACACAAACGCCCGATAAAACACATTCACCAGGAATAGCAGCAGATAAGGGGACCAGTAAAGGAATGTGCGGCGCACGATCGACCAGAAGCGCTGGCCCTGCCCGGTCCGATAAAGCACATAGAAAATGATGAATGGGCGGATGAGTTCGAGGAAATAGAAATATTCCATCATCCATAGATTGAGCACTGAAAAGAAGAGCGCGGCCAGGGTCAGTGGCCAGAAGCGCTCCGGCTTTCTGAGAGCCCACAGCATCAACAGGTAGGAGAACAGGAAGATGCAGATGACGATGAAAAAATGACTGGAGAGGAATGAAACCCACTGGAGATTGAAACCGGGATACAGCAAAAAGAACAGGCTGACGATCAATGCCATTTGACGGCGACCCGGCCACAGTTCCCGTATGATCGCCCACAAAATCACCGCGCCCAGCCAGCGCCATAACAGGGCAAAGATCTGCCAATAAATGGGAACCTGAGGAAGCAGTCTCGTCGTGATTTGATACAACACCCCCCACACCGGACGGCTGGTCGAAAAGTAGACCTCCATCGCCTCCGGCCCAAGCTGGTAACGGATCCACGAGATCGGCAGGTCATCCCAATAAAAGCCATACTGCCAGAGGAATAAGCCGTACGCAAGAATCGCTACACCCAGCAAAAGCCACGGTTCCCTCGCTGGCGCGGGATCTTCGCCACCCCGCGGCGATGCTAAAGCTGCCCTGAAGGTCTCGATCCGATCTTTCATTCCAGAATTAATTCCATACGATGACGCTGGTAACGGCCTTCCGAGAAGGTCTTGATGATCTTGAAGCCTGTCTTCTTATATAAAGCAATGGCAGGCGCATTTTCTTTCTCAACGCTTAGAAGGACCGTGCGATGAGCTGCCATACGGCTTGCTTCCAAAAACACATCCAATAATTTGCTGCCCAGACCCTTTCCCCGTTGCGATGGCGCCACACCAATATACGTCAATTCGATGGAGCCCCTGCTCACACTCTGAGCCGACGAAGAGAGAACTGAGGTGATCAATTGCCAGAGCACAAGCGGGTGAGTAAAACCAAGCCGGATCATTTGAAAAGCAAACCACGTCAAGGGCCTGCGCAGACGTGAATTAATCATATCAGGATATGGCGATCCCATCGCCCATCCCAGCATATCACCGGTATTCGATACCGCGCAGATCCCGATCACAGACGGCTCGGCGCGCGCCGCTTGATAATATCGCAAAACCAGCGGCAGACCCAGGTCCGAAAGCAGCGTGTGCATCACAGAACGATGGAGCTCTGCCAACCGGCGAACACCCTCATCATCCAATCGAGACAGCGCGATCAACTCGTAATCCATAAGAATACTTAACTCACATCCAGAACGTCCCGAAGGCGTCGCCGTGGCGACATTTCCTTGAAAAAACATTGCTTTGCCGTTCAAACCCTTCGACACGCTCAGGACAAGCCTTCGGGACGGTACATAACAGGAGAACTAAGCCAATCCTTTGATGAGAAAAGGCCCGATTGGCCGCACGACGAAGGTGGGCAGACGCTGCCACACCCAGATGGCGGCCCGGAATTTAGGGTTCTTCTGGTTCAACTCCGGCAGCGCGTGACCGGGCATCAGTGTGTACCAGTAGGCCAATAACTGCCTGCGCGGCTTCCACTTCATCTTGAAGGTTTCATTCCCGGACCCGATCAGGCTGCGCCCCAGGTCGAAGACCTTCAGACCCTTTCGACCGTACCGTTCAATGGCAGACCAGTATAAGAATTCCCCGGCATACTCTGAGCGGAAACGATGCAGGATATTGGCGTGAAGATTTGTCACCACATCACCCTGCATGATAAAGACGCCCGCGCCCGCCAGTTCGCGGCGCCCATCATACACAACCGCGAATTCCAGCGCCGCGCCGAGGGCTTCCGCCATGGTGCGCAGATACGCTTTGCTGTGATACGGCGAGCCAAGTTCGTGCATGCTACGCGCAATCGCTTCGTGGGCATCATCGAGCAGATCGAGATGGCCGAACTTTATCGAGAAGCCTTTCTTCGACGATTTGCGGATGTGGTTGCGATGATCGGAGCTGTACGCGCTCATCAATGGATCAGGCTCAGGGGAAAGATCGACGAGATACGTGGCATAGACGGGATGCTGAGTCCAGCCTTCGGGAGGAGTCTCGCCTCCCGCCTCGAACCGGACGTTGACATGCTCCACCCCCAGCTCATTTGCCAGCGCCTGGGCTTTCTCCAGCAAAGCGTCCCGTGAAGCGATCGATGAATAGGCAAATCCGCCATAGGATGCAAAGGGTGAGGTGATCAGATAATCACCGAGGATGGGATGTTTCACTCGGACCAACGCGAGCCAGCCATCAATTTCATCCCCCAGTTGAGAAACGATTCGATAAACGGGAAAACGATATACCTTTTGAACAAAACCCAGCCACGCATCGGACCCCACAAAACCTGCCGAACAAGAGAGAGACTCAGGCAGGATGATTGATTCTCCTTCTCGAAGGATACGGACCTGGGGAGAGGCTCGTGAACTCATCCAGATTCCATGACCTTCAAGTGCTGATCGAGGTATGTGCCCAGCGGCGAGACAGGGAAGCTGCGCAGAAGCTCTGCCAGGAAAGCAGACTTATCTCGCAGAAACGGCAAAAATAACGGATGCAGGGCTAGGTCCCGCGTGAGGCGAGCCGAGGCGGCAGGCTTCACCAATTCGTAGGGGTGCAAGATAATGGCCGGGCTCACGCCGCGTTTCAGTTCCTGTTCAAGCACCTTGAGGATCCATTTTCCCAGCAAGCCGATGCTGAAACTCGACCCGTAGGGAATCTCCCCACCGAAGAGCAGTTTGAACGAAAAATCGCGGGGCGCGGTATAGGTTCCGTTTTTTCCGCGCAGGCGTAAGGTGCTGACCGGGATTTCCCAGACATTCCCCTTCTGAATCATGACCCCTGCCGGGGCATAAATGGAGGAACTGTATGTGAAGCCCGCATCGTCAAGCAACTGGTACGCAGCCTCACGGATACCGACCATGGGCGCACGATAGCCGCGCACATGGTACTGCCTGCACCACGGAGCGGAGGCGCGCAGATCTTCCGCGAGTTCATCCACATCCACCAACGGTCGATGGATGTGACAGTGCAGGCCAAGTTCATGTCCGGCAGCGACGATCTTTTGAGGGACTTCCGGGTACCATTCCGCAATCTCGCCCACCAGATAGATGCTGGCGCTTGCATCGCCCAGCTTTTCAAGGATCGGATCAATCGCCTGCTTTGTGAATCCGCCATCCAACTGGCGGCGTTGTTGCGAATCGCTCAAGCTATCGTAATGGCGGAAAAGAGCAAATACGGGCTCATAATCAATGCTTAGTAGAACACGGGGAGTTATAGACATCGGGCGCAATTATAGTAGCGAAAACGCGATTTCACATAAGCAGTACAAAACATGACAGGCAAGCTGCTCCTTGCGCCGCCGGGGACGGCGGATGGAGCACATGTTAAATCTTTGTTGGCTGGCGGCATTTTGCCATTCCAACATTCTTAATGATTGGGCAGTCATCCCGCTTTTGGCAGGACAACTACCCAACTATGTAACGACCAAATTAAGAAACTACGGGACTATCCACGTACCGGTTTCACCTTTAAGCGCGCGCCCGATGTTTTCAGGGTTGGTGATCAATGCCTGTTTGCCACCGTTCTCCAGGAACCAGATGATGGCCTGGATCTTTGGCGCCATCGAACCCTTGGCGAAATGCGTTCCTTCGGCCAGGTAGGCTTTCGCTTCGGCGAGCGTCATCTTATCCAGCCACTTCTGCTCAGGCTTGCCAAAGTTGATGGCAACTTTTTCAACAGCCGTGGAGATCAGGAACAAGTCAGCTTTGATCAGCTGCGCCAGCAAACTGGAGGCAAAATCCTTGTCAATGACCGCAGCCACGCCCTGGTATTCATGATCACTCGCGTCAATGACCGGGATGCCACCGCCCCCCACCGTGACGACGATCGTTCCCGCGTTGATCAACGCTTCCACAGCTTCGAGTTCGACCACTTCCTTCGGCAGCGGTGAAGCGACGACGCGCCGCCAGCCGCGGCCGGCATCCTCGACGACGCTCCAGCCCATTTCCGTTTGGCGGCGTTTGCCTTCAGTTCCATCCATGAACGAGCCGATCGGCTTGGACGGGTTCTTGAAGGCAGGGTCATTCTTGTCCACCAACACCTGTGTGACAACGGTCGCGACAGATTTCTTAATCCCACGGCGGTACAACTCATTTTGCAGCGTCTGCTGCAGGGCATAACCGATCGCACCCTGGGAGTCTGCACCGCACACATCCAGCGGGACTTCATGCATCCCTTCCGCCTTCGCAGCGATTTCAGAGCGCCTGAGAATGAACCCAACCTGTGGGCCGTTGCCATGGCCGATGGCCACATCCCAACCCGCTTCGATCATATCCGCAATGTGGAAGGTGGTTTCTTTGGCAGCTTCATATTGATCTTCGACAGCTTTGTGTTTTTCGTCCTTGATAAGAGAGTTACCGCCGATTGCCACTACTGCTAATTTTTTTGCCATAAATAAATCTCCTTGTCAAATGTCATTGCGAGCACTTCGACAAGCTCAGCGTAAACTCCGCGAAGCAAACTCCTCATAGCAAGTGGAGATTGCTTCGTCGCTACGCTCCTCGCAATGACGGATCAAGCCATTGTTAATGCCATCACAGCTTTTTGCGCGTGCAGGCGGTTCTCTGCTTCATCGAATACAACCGAGTTCGGGCCGTCCATCACTTCACTGGTGACTTCGACGTCGCGATCGGCGGGAAGGGGGTGCATATAAATGGCATCGTCCTTGGCGGCCTTCATTTTTTGAGCATCAGTAATCCAATGCTTGTACTGGCTGATGATCCTGGCGCCTTCATTGGCGTCCTCAGTGGTCAGCATGGCGCCCCACGATTTGGCATAGACCACATCCGCGTCCTTGAAAGCTTTCTCCATCCCATCCGGATCAGAGATGACTTCGAAGCCTGTGTGGAACTTGCGCGCCTGTTCCTGCGCAGCATCCATGATATCGGGCATCAATTTGAACTCAGGCGGGTAAGCCAGCACAACATCCATGCCGAAGCGCGGCATTTGCAGGATCAGGGATTGCGGCACCGAGATCGGCTTCTGATACGACGCCGCGTACGCCCACGAAACGACCATCTTTTTGCGGCGCAGGTCGCGGCCCTTCTTCTCGATGATGGTCATCAGGTCAGCCAGACATTGGAAGGGATGATAAATTTCGCACTGCATGTTCAGGATCGGCGAACGCGAGTATTTTGCTACATCGTTAATATACTTGTTGCCCACCTTCCAATCCACATGACGGATGGCGATGCCATCGAAGTAGCGGCCGAAGATTTCACCGATCTCGACAGGGGTATCGCCGTGTGCGATCTGGGTAGTTTTGCTTTCGATGAAGGCGGCATGTCCGCCAAGCTGCGCCATGCCCGCTTCGAATGAGCCGCGCGTACGTGTGCTGCTAAAGAAGAACAGCATGGCCAGCACCTTATCGCGCAGGTAGGGATGTAATTCGTTCAAAGCGCGTTTCCGTTTGAGATCAAAAGCCACGTCCAAAACGGTCTCGACTTCCTCTTTGCTGAAATCGAGGTCACCGATCAGGTCTCGGCGGCGTAAATCTGTTTGCATTGTTTTAGTCTCCTTGTCTACTTGTCTTTAGTTCGTAGGGCAGGTTTCGCGAAGCGTCCCGCCAAAATTTGTGTTTTCAAATGACTTTCTTTTAGCTTTTATTCACTTGGAATGGTTGGTTTCGATACGGGCAAGAAGAACACTTGCCCTACTCAACCAACGAACTATCTCGACACTCTCAACACTTCTGCCTTCACACACTTTCCATCTTCCCAAAAAAGTCGTGCACCTTCGCAATAATCGACAGCCTCTCCCCAGGATTCATAATCGGCGTCTGGGAAAGAGGCTACGATGCCTAATTCAAGGACTCCGCCGTGATTAACAACCAGCGCGGCGCGAGTGTCTGCGATGAACTCCGCGAGATGTGCATAAAACTCGGCGAGTTCCCTTGCATACCGGCTAGCCGCGCCGCCAAGCTTCACTGCTTGGGCATACCCGGCAAAGGATTGCGGCCAGGGAGCTTCGCGTTCGACATTCTCTCCATACGTGCTCATCAATTCGATCTGCTCATCAACGGCGAAGCCCATGGCGATAGCCGTCTCAAAGGCACGTGGAAGCGTGCTCGTGACCACGCGATCGAAGGGACCGAGATTCGCTCCAACGAGACGCGCCAGAGTCACACCTTCCTGTGTGAGGTGATGTCCGGGTTTGGACCGCATCGAGTGGCGTCGAACTTCGATCGTTTTCATGCGTAGTGTCCGTCATTGCGAGGGCAGTGGTCTTCTGCCCGAAGCAATCTCCCTGTAACTTCGGGATTGCTTCGTCGGGCTACGCCCTCCTCGCAATGACGAAAGAAAATTCCTATTCCATCGCGCCGAGCACGAGCGCCAGCAGGGTCATGCGCATCACAACGCCGTTGAAGGCTTCCTGCCAGTAGCGTGACCACCTGGTGATATCCACATCGGTTGGGATCTCGTCCATGCGGGGCAGGGAATGCAGCAGGATCGCGTCAGATTTGGCCTTTGTGTACAACAGTTCACGCGTAATCTTGTAATTGGCGGGCGTGAGATCCAGTTCCCCGGTGCGCTCATCACGGGACTTGGTGTAATCCGGCTGTACGACGGGCTCGACCAGGATCACATCGGCATCGGCAATGGCTTTCTCGACATGGTCAACTTCCTGGAAGTTCACGCTGAATTGGGTAAGTTCCTTCTTGAAGTCGTCGGTCAGGTTCATTTCAGGCGGCGCGACAAACGTGATCGGGCAATCAAACTGGCTCAAGGCATAGCCGAGGGAGTGCATCGTGCGCATGCGCATGTCACCCACAGCCAGCCACTTGAGCCCGTCGATACGGCCTTTTTCGCGCAGGACTGTGTAGAGGTCGGTGAGGATTTGAGTCGGGTGTTCGCCCCAACCGTCGCCGCCGTTGATGATCGGCACACTCGCCCATTTCGCGGCTTCGTGCGGGGCACCTTGCTGGAAGTGGCGCATCACGATCACATCGCCATAGTACTCCAGCATCTTGACCGTATCCTTAATGGACTCCTGGTAGAAGTCACCGGCGCGGGTCATCTTTGCATCCGAGAAGCCCGTGACATGGCCTCCCAAACGATGCATGGCGGCTTCATGAGCCAGACGCGTGCGCGTCGAGGGCTGATAAAAGGCCGTTACCAATGTTTTTTCCTTGAGCATATCCACATTCTTGCGCGCCCGCGCGATGGGTTCCATCTTCGCGGCCACATCGAACACGTGGAAAAACTCGTTCCGCTCGAATTCCTTGAGCGAAAGAATGTCACGACCAGCAAAACTACGCATACGAACCTCCGATTTAGTGATTAGGATTTTGGACGTTACAAGGTTTCCGATGCTGCTAACAATTTCCTTCTTTGGCAATTACTCACAAATACAGGTAGACAGGCATACAAGTCCATGTCTACGTGTCTACTGATTCAGTTTCTCGCTCAACATCTTCGGGAACAACGCATAAAACTCAGTCGCCGCGACCACATCGTTTAACGGAACCTGTTCAAGGTGGGTGTGGGCAAATTTCTCGTCTCCAGGGCCAAAGCCGATCGAGGGGATGCCCGCCTTGCCGGCCCAATACGTTCCGTTGGTCGAGAAATCCCACGTGCCCAGCGGCCGGCGCTCGCCCCACAACGCCTCGATCGTACGCTGGCCCGCCTCCGTGCACGGATGCGCGTCATCGAGCAGCCAGGGTGGATAGAACTTCGACACCGGAAAGACGAAACCCGTATAGGATGGCGCATCGTAGAAGAGCTCTTCAACGTGGATTTCATCCTGCAGATAATCAGGGATCAGCCCTTTGATCTGCGCGATCACCTCGTCACGCGGCTCGTTCAAAGTGATACGGCGGTCGAGATAGATCGTGAACTGGTCGGGCACCGCATTAAGCGAGGCCGTACGCGCTGCCACGTCGGTTACCGCGATGGAGGGATAGCCCTGCACCGGATGATAGCCCATACCGAAGCGCATCCGACGATCCAGTTCACGGATTTGGGTGATGATCGACATCATCTTGTACACCGCGTTGTCGCCCAGGTAGTGTGACGCCGCGTGCGCCGACCGGCCGGCGGCGGTGATCTTCAACTCGATGCGCCCCTTATGGCCGCGGTAGACCTGCATTTTTGTCGGCTCGCCGATGACCACGAAATCGGGCTTGATGCCCGGATCCACTTCCACGAAGGTGTTGGGAGCGATACCGTCGCACCATTCCTCCATGTTGCCGAAATACCAGGCCGTTGTGTCTTCGAGCAGACCCAGTTCATTGGCAAAGGACAGGCCATAGACCATGCCGGGTGTCGAATTCTTTTCATCACACGCGCCGCGCGCATACAGGATCCCGTCTTCGATCTTCCCTTTGAAGGGATCCCATGGCCAGGAGTCTGGGTCGCCGATGCCGACCGTATCGATATGCGAGTCATACACGATGACGCGTTTTCCGCGGCCGATGCGGCCCAGGATGTTGCCCATCCTGTCGAAGCGGACCTCCTCGAAGCCCAGCCGGGTCATCTCCGCACCGATGCGTTCACCAACCTCCCTGAGTTGTCCATCCATGCTGGGGATGGCGCATATATCACGCATGAAATCGATGATATTTTCGCGATTCTCTTCGACCTTCTTCTTAACTTCCTGAACTGTCACATACACCTCGAATAAAATAGATTAATTAGCCACAGAGTTCACTGAGTGTTTTGAGTTTTTTACTATCTTAGCCACAGAGACCACTGAGTTCTTTGAGTGATTTGAGAGTCATAGAACAAAGCGCTTGATGCCATCCTTGACCATTTTTGAATTGAAATTAATGAGCAGGCCAACCTTCTTTCCGGTTAGCTTCATATAGGACAGAATCTGTGCTTCGAACACAGGGTCATGTCTCTCAACACTCTTAAGTTCCAGAATTACAGCATCTTCAACGAGAAGATCTATAAAATATTCTCCAATTGGCTTGCCTTTATACTCTACGGCAATTCTTACATTCTTTTCCGCTTTCAGCCCACACAATTCCATCTCAATTGCCATGGACTCTTTATAGAGTTTTTCAATCAACCCAGGTCCAAGCCGTTTGTGAACCTCAATGGCACAGGCAATGATTCGTCGTGTTAAGGGATCATCCTGTTCAGAAGCCGATTTCTGCGGGAAAGTTCTCATAATCATGGTTTTCTCACGATATCGGTATTCACAATCCATAAATGAATGCCACGGCCCTCAGTCATCCAATTCTCAAACTCTCTGTGCTCTCGGTGCTCTCTGTGGCTACCTATGAATTCCCAATGCGTCTCACAACATGGAAATTGAAGTACCCGGGAATGAAATAACTCAGCGTATGATCCACGATCTTTCCATCAGATGTATAGAGCTGCGAGACAACTTGCAGCAACACATCGTCACGCTGGATCTCAAGCGCCTTGGCAACCTCGGCCGTTGCATTCGTCGCACTGATCGCGGCGCGCGAGATCCGCAGGTCATCCCCGCGCTGGAGCAGAAAGTCCAGCACCGAGCCGTGGAACCCTTCGGGAAGGTCCGCCGCTTTCAGGACTTCTTCGGGCAGGACATCGATCAGGTAGGCAACCGGGCGCGTGTCGGCGCACATCACGCGTCGGATGCGCGTGAGCCGGGCTCCATCCGCAAGACCCAGGCCCCTCGCATCCTCTGCTGCGGCATCCACCGACTCGATACTCAGATCGCTGACCGAGACCTCCAACTTCAGGCGCCGCGCCATCGTTTCGATGCTCTCGAGAACTTCGAGCCCCGCGTCGAGCACAGGCGCCTTGCCAACCACATAGGTGCCAGCGCCCTGGCGCCGGCGAATGAGACCCTGCGTTTCGAATGTGCGCATGGCCTCACGCAAGGTCGCGCGCGAGACACCTAACTGCTTTGCGAGTTCAGGCTCGGAGACCAGACGTGAACCTGCTGGCGTGCGCGCAATGAGCGCGGCCAGATCTGCCTGCAAACGTTGAAACGGAAAATTAGCCATTATCCCTCCACAACAGGAACGAAATTGAATTTGGTCACATCCACGAGACCCTTATCTGAAATTCGCAGCTCGGGGATGACCACCAGTGCGAGCAACGACAATTGCATATTCGGATTGTTGAGTTTACATCCGCAGGCTCGAAAGCCTTTTAGGAGCGTTTCTGCTTTCCTTGCCACCACATCCGCTTTTTCATCCGACATCAGGCCGGCGATCTCCAGCTCGACCTGACCGATGACTTTGCCATTCTTTACGACAACCTGCCCGCCCCCGCTTCCTGCCAGGCTGTTGGCTGCGGCAGCCATGGAAGCCTCATCCGTGCCGACCACGATCATGTGATGGCTGTCATGTGCAACGGTGGAGGCGATGGCGCATTTGCTGTCGAGGCCAAACCCGCTGACGAGGCCCATCGTCACGCCGCCTGTGCCTTTGTGACGTTCGACCAGCGCGATCTTGGCGATGTCATGCTGCATATCCACTTTGATTTCGCCGCTGACGGGTTGCATGTCAAACGTCAAATGTCGCGTTGGGGCCTGGTTCTCGATGACACCGATTACATTCGCCCTCACCCCCCGCCCTCTCTCACGGGGAGAGGGAGCCTCTAGCTTGAAATCTTCCGCCTTTAGCGCTCGCTTTAGCTTGACTGACTTCATCGCCCAGGCAGGAAAAGTGAATTTCGGCAGGCTTACTTTCCACTTTCCATTTTCAGCAATCACCTGTCCCTTCGCAATGACGATCTCTGCCTTGAAATTATTCAGATCCTTGACCAGCACCACATCCGCCCAGCGACCGGGCGCGATCATGCCCATTTCCTTGCTGAGGCCAAAATGTTCGGCGGTGTTGATCGTCATCATCTGGATCGCGGTGACGGGATCCAGTCCCTGCTCGACGGCATGGCGCAGGACGCGGTCCATGTGGCCGTCTTCCGAGATGGTTTGCGCGTGAGAGTCATCGGTCACGAGGATGAAGCGGCGCGAGTCCAGGCCGAGTTTTGTGATCGCGCCCACCTGTGAAGCGACGTCGTACCAGGATGACCCGTAGCGCAACATGGCTTTCATGCCCTGGCGCACACGTTCGACGGCATCTTCGAGGTGAGTCCCTTCGTGATCATCCTCCGCACCGCCCGCGACGTATCCGTGAAAGGGGATGCCCAGGTCGGGCGACGCGTAATGTCCGCCGATGGTCTTGTGGTTGGCATGGGTAATGGACATTTCCTCGAGCATATTTTTGTCTCCCATGAAC
>Ga0105101_10001127_pt1 | contig 11583 bp, 9 predicted proteins | sample PPLLak21cMay2015_2_FD_87037 | JGI IMG/M metagenome (GOLD analysis project Ga0105101, IMG submission 87037) | Freshwater sediment microbial communities from Prairie Pothole Lake near Jamestown, North Dakota, USA - PPLs Lake P8 Core (1) Depth... | ecosystem: Environmental > Aquatic > Freshwater >...
AATATTCTGAAGCTTAACAACTTCACATGATTCTATCAGGCTGCTTAATTGCAAATGGATTGTATCACTTACTTTGCTGACAGGACAGATAAACACTTCATTACCATTGATATTGGTTTTATAAGCAATTGATTTCTTTTTACATCCCGGAAGTGTGAGAGCAAGGATAGAAAGGATGCATAAGAAGCAAAGAGATCTGAATAACGAAAGCATTGATTGTTTCATAGTTTGTTGAATTTGGGGATGTGGTTTAACGGAACTCAAATTTTGGGCATTACCTGCCCTTAAACTTCGGGGGAAGGCTTCTTTAAATACTCCAGCCGTTTTTGCACCTTTTCAATATACCCGGGCTGAAACTTCATTTTGGAGTTCTTAAACGTATTCAGAAATCGCTGGTAATAATAAATTGCCCGCTCTTTGTTGTCTAATTTTTCATCATAGATATTGGCAATGATCATGTTGATATTCGGATCGCCATTAATGGCAAGTGCCTTAAGATAACTGGCAATCGCATCCTTGTGGTCTCCGTTTTCTTTTTGTGATTCCGCCAATAATACATATGTCAATCCAAGTTGTGAATTTACAGGCATGAGGATCTTAAGAACCTTTTTATAGTAATAAATGCTGTTCTTCATGTCCTTTATCTTATAATAGCATTGTCCCAGGAAGCTGCAGGTCTCATAATCAACGGAATCAACCTTATAGGCCTTTAACAGGTAGACGATCGCTTCCTCCGGCTGAAAATTATACGAATAACCTATTCCTATTCTCTTCAGATATAATTTTGAAGAGTCTCCTGAAGCAAGAATTACCTGGTAATCATCGAGTGCTCTTTTTGTATAGTTTTTCGAATAGTTAAGCTGAGCCCGTCTGGCAAACAGGTCCATATCCGTTGAGTCAATTTCAATTCCCCTGGTCAGAAGCTGAATCGCCGTGTCGGGATCCATTGCTGCTGTATAGAGGAAGGAGAGATTCTTGATGGCTGTCAGATTTCTAGTATTAATAGATAATGATTTGTTATACAGGTCAGTGGCATATGCAAAATCTCCCTTCTTTAAGGTCGCAAAAGCCAGCTTATCTATATAGACATTGTTGGTTGAGTCTGTTGTCAGGAATCTTCTATAGATCTTCATTGCATCATCATATCTGTTCGATTGCATGTAAATACTTGATAAATAATACGCATATATCCATTTCATCGAATCAATTGAACATAGATTGGCCAGCAGGGGTTCAGCCATTTTCATTTTACCATTGCCGTAATATTCTCTTGCCAGCGAAAAACTATAGGTCCTGTTTTCAGGGTTAAGGGCAGCAGCCTGCCTGAAACATTCGGTCGTATTGTCATCCTCGAGCAGGTTCTGAAAAGCAATGCCCATTTTATAATGGATCTCAGGGTTCAGGCTGTCATAGGCCAGTATCTGCCTGCATGTATCAATAACTCTTTCGTAGTCTCCACGCAGCAGCAACAGGTCAAGTCCGGAACTTACCGGAATGTTCTGTGCAGCCAGAGGACTTAAAAGGCAGAAAAAAACTGCGGGAACCAAAGATTTATGTTTCATAGCTTTAAGGTTGACTAAGGGACGAAGGGACTAAGGGTACAGGGGATTGCCTGGTATTGACCCATAAATGAATCCTTATCTTTATTGCAGGAAATCAGGCAGATTGCAAAAAGGGAAAAAGGGATCAGCTTTTTCATGGTTATGCATTTGTTAACACTCGAAATCTACAAAAATTATATCACTTAACTATAAACCTCTTATTGGATTTTTCTTTTTAAAAAGACGATCTTCAGTACTGGATTATCATCCGGTTTCAGACCGTTCAAATAGAATTTCAACTTTTCTTTCATTTCCGGAAAGGCTGCAACAGACCCCGAAAGGAATTCCTCATTATGCTTTTCTATGAAAGTAAATGCATCCTCATAACCTATCCAGATATTTCCCTCCCTGTTTGTCCAGTAAGGATAAAAATTTATTCCACCATCAAGATCATTGATAAACCCCATATTATACTTATCTTCTTTCATTGACCCTGCGGCACCCGTAATCTTATTGTATTGAAAAATTCTATAGCCATCCGGACCCGCAACCCTGAAAAAAGCTTTTGTATTTGTCTCGAGAAGTGACCCCGAAATTGTAACTTTATTTGTTGATCCGGTCTGCCTCAGGTACAACTCATCAGGAGTCTGTTGGTGCGGCAAATGGCCCCAATCCATAATAAATCCGGGGAATTTCGAACTTTTGTCAATCTCATAGATTGTATCCCCCTCAGGTGCTAAAACGACCCTGTTGTCGAATTGGGTAAATACAGGATTTGTCAATATAACCCTTTTCAAGTCTGGGTCTGAGATTGTTGTATTTATTAAAGGGTTTTCAATAACTCCCAGTGGTTTGCCATCAAAATTAAAAAGTCCTGCCAGCCAGGGCATTGCATTTAAATAATCCCTGTTCATGAATCTTCCGATAAAATAATAAGTGATCAGCATTGATGAGTCAGAAACAAAAATAAAATCAAACATGTTCCTTGAATAAGGAAGTACTTTTTTGCCAATGTATTGCCCATCCGGTTTAAAGTAAAGATAATCAGGTACTATACCTTTTGAAATTACAATCTGCTTATTATCTGTTGTCAAAGAATAAGGGCTTCCGGGAAGATATTCCTCAGGTCCCCTCCCTGTATGTCCAAAGGAATTCAGGAACCTGCCTGATATATCAAATCTCATAATAAGGCCGTCAGAGTTTATATAGATATCCCGATCAGTCAGCTGTAGCCTTCTGAAGCTTCCGATAATCACCTCCTTATCCTTCGAAAGGACAACATACCTTATACTGTCAGCGATATCACTTAGTTTTATCTGAACCTCGTTATTCAACCCCTCCCCCAATCTGACGATATGTGGGTATGGTTTTACTTTCTCAATGCTTTCCAGGGTGGTCCTCCTATTTGAACAGCTTGAAATAAAGAATAAATAAAAAATACAAAACATAGGGATGCTCTGGATTGGATACAATTTCAATAGTTTATTGCTCATATTTTGTATCATTTCCAAAATAGAAAACTCGAAACTTAAATTAGCTTAAACGGAAAACACCAAAATATAAAAATTAAACATAACATGATAACACTGAACGCCCGGAATGGAAATCGTTACCTGAGAAAGTTAATTACTGCCTATAAAATTAGGCGTTTAATTTTAAGTATACAAATTTTAGTGACTGGATTTATTTATAGATTGACCATTTTTCAGTTACACAGAGGTTCACCGAGGAAACACAGAGTCCCGATAGCTATCGGGACACAGAGAACCTGACTCTGCGGACCTCTGTGACTTCTCAGTGGACCTCTGTGTAAGTTCTTTTCTCTCTATTGAGGAATTATTTGAATCAGTGATCTGTGTACGTTCTTTTCTTTGTATGGAGGAATTATTTGAATCCGTGATCTATATCACAATAAATATATAGAGTGAAAATATTACTACTTTTGCAATTGTTTAATTGGGAGAAAGATTAATGGCTCAGAGGATTGAAATGCAGATTTGTTTGGGGAGTTCCTGTTTCTCAAGAGGCAACAGGGATGTGGTGGCCTTTATAAGGGACTACCTCAAAAAGAACCATCTGGAGGACAGGATAATCTTCAGGGGAGCCAGGTGCATGAACCTTTGCAGTAACGGGCCTAACCTGATAATCAATGAAAAAATAATCGAAGGGGTCACGCTTTCAAAAGTTGAAGGTATACTTGAAAAGGAATTTGCAAATATTAAATAGAAGCAAAAATTGGCAAACGATAATAGCGGCAGAAAGCCGGTCTTTTACATAAACGACGAGAAATGCAGGAACTCATACTCCTGCGTAAGGGTGTGTCCTGTAGATGCCATAGAGGTCAGGGCGCAGAAGGACCATCCGACAATCATTCCGCAAAGATGCATTGGCTGCGGTTTGTGCTTTATAGCCTGCACTCCGCACGCTGTTGAATTCCGTGATTCAAGGGAGGAAGTTAAAAAACTTCTGGCTTCCGAACGAAAAACAGTGGCGTTGGTTGCCCCGAGCATAGCTTCGGAGTTTGACGACATTACCGACTACAGGAAATTCGTGAGCATGCTCCGTACTCTTGGCTTTGATTATGTTCATGAAAACTCATTCGGGGTTGACCTCATAGCTGCAGAATATGCGAGACTCTTCAAAAAAGCCGAAGGGAAATACTACATAACCGCCAATTGTCCGGCAATAGTAAAGCTGATCGAGAAGTATCATCCCGAGCTTGTTCCCAACCTTGCTCCCCTTGTCTCTCCGATGATTGCCACAGCCATGGTGGTGAGAGAGATCTATGGAGAGGAAGCGGCTATCATATACATAGGGCCGTGCATCGATAACAAGGATGAGGCTTTTCTTTACCGCGAGGGCAGGCTTATCGAAGGGATACTTACATTTATCGAACTCAGGCAGTTATTTGAAGAATTTGATATCCAGGAAAGAATAGTAAAGATGTCGGATTTTGATCCACCCTACGGCCACTGGGGAGCTCTTTATCCACTTCCTGCAGGGATTCTGCAGGCTGCAGGCATAAAACGCGACATAGCAGTAAGCGGAGTAATAACAGCTGCAGGGAGGGAAGACGTTTTTGAAGGAATAAATGATTTTGAAAAGTATATTGATACGATCCATCACCATTTCAACTTTTTCTTCTGCCACGGCTGCCTGCTCGGACCAGGGATGGAGCGGCACACCGAAAGGTTCAGGAGAAGGGCGCTTGTAAGGCTTTATGCAGAGAAAAGGGTTGCGAAGCTTGATAAGGAGCAATGGAAAAAGGATATTGAAAAATGGTCTAAGCTCGATTTTTCGAGGAGCTTCAATCCAAACGATCAGAGGATTCCCGATCCGCCTGCCGAAGCAGTTCTAGAAGTGTTGAAGATAATCGGGAGGGAAAATCCCGATGACGAACTTGATTGCGGCGCCTGCGGTTACCAGTCATGCCGCCAGTTCGCATCGACAGTTGCAAAAGGACTTGCCGTTCCCGAGATGTGCCATACTTTCAACCTCAGGAATAAAATGGAATATATTGAAACCTTAAGGCAGACAAACAGGAAACTGGCGGAAACCAAGAGGGCTCTCAAGGAATCGGAAGAACTGGCAATGAGGGAAAAGGAGATAGCACAGAGTGCCTCAGATATGATGAACAACATGCTTGAGAAGCTTCCGACGGGCGTGGTAATCGTGGACAATAACCTGAAAATACTGCATTCAAACCTGAGCTTCATTAATATCCTGGGTGAGGATGCAAAAGCCATTTCGGACATCATTCCCGGACTTGTGGGCGCTGATCTGAAGACGCTTTTGCCTTTTAATGTATACAACATGTTCACTTACGTGCTCAAGGAGGATGAACCCGTTGTGAGCAAGGATATCCATTATGAGGAAAGCATGCTGAACATCTCCATCTTCCCGATAAAGAAAAACAAGATGTGCGGGGCCATTATACGCGACCTCTATTCTCCGGAAGTACAGGGTGAAGAGGTGACCAACAGGGTGAGTGATGTGATCGAAAAGAACCTGGAGATGGTCCAGAAGATAGGATTCCTTCTCGGTGAAGGTGCATCAGAAACAGAACAGATGCTGAATTCGATAATCGAGTCTTATAAGAAAAGAAAGGGTTCGAGGTAAATTTTCCCCGGGAACACGTGACAAAGGACTTTTATATAGAAGTTAACAGTCAGCAAAGAAACCACGATGGTGAAAGGATTTGCGGCGATGTCTTCCTTTACAGGTACATCAAGGAGGAAGACAGGGTCATTGCCGTGCTTTCGGATGGCATGGGTCACGGGGTAAAGGCAAATATCCTTGCGACCCTCACTGCCACGATGGCGCTTAACTTCACCAGTGAACACAAGGAAGTCGACCGCATCGCGGAAATAATAATGAATACCCTGCCTGTCTGCAGCGAGAGGAAAATAAGCTATTCCACGTTTACGATAGTGGATATCGAGAGCAGCGGACGTACAAATATCCTTGAGTATGACAATCCGTCAACCATAATTTTGAGAGGGAAGGAAATCATTGATCCTTCCTGGAAGAAGGTAGTTCTGAATAAGGGGAAAAACGCAGGTAAAGTGCTGAAAACATGCTCCCTTATACCGGCAAAGGAGGACAGGATCATCTTCTGTTCCGACGGGGTGGCGCAGAGCGGCATGGGAAGCGAGGCATTTCCTTTCGGCTGGGGAAGGGATGATATAGCTGTTTACGCTTCTTCGCTTGTCTCAACCGATTCATCAATTTCTGCCATCACGCTTTCAGGAAAGATCGTTACCATGGCCCATAAAAACGATGCATATAAAGCAAAGGATGACATCAGCTGCGCGATCATTTATTTCCGCGATCCCCGTAAACTGCTGATCTGCACCGGTCCTCCCTATGAAAAGGAAAATGACAGGGTACTTGCTACAAAAGTAAAGGACTACACAGGAAAAGTTATTTTGAGCGGTGGAACAACGGCCGATATTGTTGCGAGGGAACTGAATAAGAAAATAATTGACGAGCTGGTCTTTGAAGACCCGGAATTACCTCCTGAAAGCTTTATTGACGGGATTGACATTGTAACCGAGGGAATACTTACTCTTCAAAAGGTAAATGAGATCCTGAAATCATATAACAACAGCGTTAAGCTCGGGAAAGGGCCCGCTGATAAAATTGTAAAGCTGATAATGGAAAGCGATGAGATTCACTTCATTATCGGGACAAGGATCAATATCGCACATCAGGATCCCAGCCTTCCGGTCGATCTTGAGATACGAAGGACAGTAGTTAAAAGAATTGCGAGGCTGCTGGAGGATAAGTGGCTCAAAAAAGTTAGTTTCGAGTATATCTGATTTCGGATTGCGGTCCCGATAGCTATCGGGAGCGGATTGCGGATTGCGGATCATATCCGAAATTTACCCATATCTTCAATTACTGCCCTTCGATATACTCCAGTATTCGTTTGAACAAGTGTGGTTGAATATCAGGATGAGTAAGGTTGTCAGGCAATGAATCGCCTTCCCTCACTTCGGCTATTTCGGAAATATCAGGTATAGGACCGAGTTTGAAAATGTCAGCCAAATAGAGACGTCCGAATCCGGTTTCTCCATTCTTAAGAACTGAGTACGTTGCAACACATTTCAGGCTGAAATCAATGGCACCTGTCTCTTCCATAAGTTCCCTCCCGGCAGCTTCGTCGGAAGTTTCTTTTTCTTCGATATGCCCGCCGGGAATTTCCCAGGTATCCCTTTTCTGATGGCGGACAAAAAGCCAGTTCCCACCATACTTTGCAGCAATCACAGCATAGGTCAGCTTAATATCCGGTTTAAATGAAGGATCGAAAAATTTAACTTCTGTCATAATGATTTAATTGGGTGTTATAAAGTATGCAAAATTAATAAGTACTTTTACATAATATCTGATTATATGCTACTTTTCCTACTCCTGATAATCACCGAGATACTGGCTGTGTTAGTCATCCGGCAGCATTTTTTCGACAAATCATGGATCAGTTATTACTTCGTCATTACACTGAATACGGTCATGAGCATCTGGATCTGGATTTTATGGTTGGAAGCTGTAACCTTTAACGGCATATATGATGAACCTGATAATGTCTGGATAATGATGAACCTGGCAGGAATGATCGCAGCGGTAGTTGTGCCCAGGATTATTGCATCGATCTTTCACTTTTCAGGCAGGCTGGCAGGAAGAAAGACCGGAGGTCATAGCAGGAGGTTGACAAATACCGGGTTGATTATTTCAGTATTGATTTTTTTGATTCTGGCAGTCAGCACCCTCTTCGGCCGGTTTAATTTCAGGACTGAAGAGTATACTGTAAAGATCAGTGGGCTGCACAAAGATCTTAATGGTTTAAGGATTGTTCAGTTATCGGATCTTCATCTTTCATGTTTCCATCATCACAGGGAACTGTTGGAGGAAGTGGTTGAAGAGGTAAACCGATTAAAACCTGGCCTTATTTTAAACACCGGCGATTTCGTAACTTTTGGATGGAGGGAATTCGACGGTTTTGACACCATTCTCGCAAATTCAAAATCCAGGTATGCCAATTATGCCGTGCTGGGAAATCATGATTTCGGAACTTATCAGCCGTTTTATACTGATGCCGACCTGGAGAATAATGTTTCATGGATGAATAAACTGGTCAGATCGTCAGGGTACATAGTTCTAAATGATGAGCACACTATTCTCAGGATCGGGGAAGCAGAAGTAGCAATAATCGGTGTTAAAACAAAAGGCTCATTCCCCGACATCATTCACGGAGATCTTGCGAAAGCAACTGAAAATATTAGCGACGCAGATCTGAAAATTCTCCTGAGCCACGATCCCAACCACTGGGAGAGAGCCACGATGGGGAAGACTGATATCGATCTCACATTAGCCGGACACACGCACGGGATGCAGATGGGAATATTCACAAAAAACTTCAGATGGAGTCCTGCCATATTTTTCTACAAAAGGTGGGGCGGGCATTATACCGAAGGAGATCAGCATCTGGTGGTTAACCGGGGTCTTGGAGTACTTGGCATTCCCTTCAGAATATGGATGCCGCCTGAGATCAGCCTGATCACGCTTATGCCGGAATAAAAGCAGCTGATAAATTCGGACAAAAGCTAAAAAGAATACGGGCAGCATTTCCGGGTGCTGCCCGTATGAGATTTGACCAACCTGATTCTTCAAACTAACCTTTTATACCTAACTAACCTAACCAACCTGGTTAATCTGATTAAGATGATCACATAAAAGACAAACAAAAGTATTCCAATATTTCAAACCCTGTAAGTTTTTAGTTATTTTTAACATAAGTCCTGTTGCTGAACGGGTCATTAGCAGGTTTGGCGGGCAAATCAGGATTTGTTTTCAACTGATAATCATTATCAACAAATAATTATTACAAATCAATAACCATTGCTGGCTGAAAAAATCTATTAAATGATAATTTTGTAATAAAACAACCCGGATGAAAAAATACCCTCTGCCTTTATTTCTCGCTGCCTTATTTCTTCTGTCATCCCAGGCATGCCGGAAACAGGAAAGCGAATGGATCAGGATCAATCAGCTCGGATATAGGCCGAATGACATCAAAGTGGCTGTATTTCTTGGCAATGAATCAGTTACCCTGAAATCCTTCAGAGTGGTCGATGCCACTTCAGGAAAAACCATCCTTGAAAAGAAGGAAGTTGTGACATCAGAACCATTGGATCCTTTCAGAAGCTGCTACCGCCTTAATTTTACTGAGGTGTCCGTAGAGGGCAACTACCGGATTGAAGCCGGTAATGCAACATCAATCGAATTCAGGATTGCCGATGACATTTACAACGGAACTACCGATTTTCTTCTTAATTATATGCGGCAGCAGAGATGCGGCTTTAATCCTTATCTGAAAGACTCCTGTCATACACACGATGGCTATATTATTTACGGAGGCTTATCCGATTCTTCCCATATAGATGTCACAGGAGGCTGGCACGATGCTGCCGACTACCTGCAATATGTTGCAACATCAGCAAATGCCACCTACCAGATGTTGTTCTCCCTTTCCGAAAATCCTGAATCGTTCGGTGATAATTATCTTGCCAACGGGCTTCCGGGTCAGGACAGCGTTCCCGATGTTCTCAATGAAAGCAGATGGGGCCTGGAATGGCTTCTCAAAATGAATCCCGAACCCGGAGTAATGTATAATCAGATCGCTGATGACCGCGACCATATCGGATTCAGGTATCCGACCGGTGACACTGCAAATTACGGAAAGGGTAAAGAAAGGCCGGTTTACCGGTGCACCGGACAACAACAGGGCCTTTTTAAACATAAAAACCGGGCTACTGGTATTGCCTCCACTGCCGGCAAGTTTGCCTCAGCATTTGCACGCGGCACACAGGTTTATAAAAACATCGACCCTGAATTCTCGAAACTCATTCTGGCCAGGGCTGAGGATGCTTTCAGGTACGGTCTTGAGCATCCCGGGGCTTGCCAGACCGCTCCCGGCACAGCTCCTTACTTTTATGAAGAGGATAACTGGATTGATGACATGGAACTTGCGGCAATAGAACTTTATAAAGCCACTCTTAAGCCTGAGTACCTCGATCAAGCCGTCGATCTCGGAAGGAAAGAGATTTTCACTCCATGGATGGGCGCTGATACTGCACGCCATTATCAGTGGTACCCGTTCATGAATATGGGGCATCCCGGAATTGTATCTTCCTCTGACCAGGCAGGTCTCAGGGAAGAATTCCTCGGAAATATGAAGGAAGGCCTTAAAAAGGTAAAATCAAGGGGCGATAATAATCCTTTCCTTATTGGCATTCCTTTTATCTGGTGTTCCAACAACCTGGTAACTGCCACCCTGACCCAGGCAAGCCTGTATAAAAAATTGAGCGGCGACGAGACCTTTGGAGAAATGGAAGCAGCTCTTCGCGACTGGCTTTTCGGCTGCAATCCGTGGGGCACAAGCATGATCGTCGGACTCCCGGCAAGCGGTGATTATCCCGATAATACTCATTCCTCGTACGTGGTAAGAGGAGAACAGGTCCCCGGAGGATTGGTAGATGGTCCAGTCTACCCGGCAATTTTCAACAGCCTGGAACACATCTCTCTTTCTAAGGAAGACAAATATGCAGCTTTCCAGACGACGCTTGCGGTATATCATGATGACTATGCTGATTATTCAACAAATGAATGTACAATGGACGGGACAGCCTGCCTTGTATATTATCTGTCATCGATGGAAGCCGGAAGGTAACGGATGGCAAAGAAACTTAGATTAATCTTATGCAAAGCACCGGTGATATAAAGTATAAAGTCCAGTTTTCGCGGCGAAGGACTCTAAGCATAATTGTCAGCCCTGATAAAGGTGTTATAGTAAAAGCCCCTTACCGTACAACCCTGAAAACAATCGGGAGATTCATTTCCGAAAAATCTGATTGGATCATCAAATCCCTTAACAGGTTTAATTCGCTTGTGAGACTGGATGACCGTAACGGGTATTCAGATGGTGACCGGATATTGTTATTCGGAAGCCAATACAAATTGAAATTAAGTCAATCAGACAGGTACACGGTCAGACTGGGCGACGACCACACTATCGAAGCTGGCTACAAATCAGACAATAACCCGTTGATAATTAAGTCAATGCTTGAGAGCTGGTTTAAGTTTATTGCAAGTGATAAGCTTTCCAATTTGTTCAGGGAGACCCTGACCAGCTATAAGGATTATGGGTTCATGCCATCAGACTTCGTTGTGAGAAAAATGAAAAGCAGATGGGGAAGCTGTTCCTCAAGGGGCAAAATAGCCTTAAGTTATGACCTTGTCCGACTAGATAATATCTACAGCGAATATGTAATCCTCCATGAATTGTGTCATCTAAAACACCATAATCATGGTTCTGATTTCTACAAGCTTCTGGCAGAAGTATACCCTGAATGGAAAGCAGTGAGAGAGGGATTAAAACAGTATATCAGGTAATAGTAAATTCCTGTTTGGGCGAGGGGATTTGAATATTTTTAAATCCCGCTTCACTTAGCCTGGCAGAATAATCAACCTGGGTTTCATATTC
>Ga0105101_10001131_pt1 | contig 11536 bp, 7 predicted proteins | sample PPLLak21cMay2015_2_FD_87037 | JGI IMG/M metagenome (GOLD analysis project Ga0105101, IMG submission 87037) | Freshwater sediment microbial communities from Prairie Pothole Lake near Jamestown, North Dakota, USA - PPLs Lake P8 Core (1) Depth... | ecosystem: Environmental > Aquatic > Freshwater >...
ATTGGGTGATCGATCTCGGTCCCGAAGGCGGCGCGGCAGGCGGTCAACTCAACGCCGAAGGCACACCCGAAGATGTGGCGCAGGTGAAAGAGTCATATACAGGTCAGTGTTTGAAAGAGATGCTGTAACTCCTCGCCCTGTCAATTGACAGGGCAATTTTGTTGAATCAAATAGGCAGAACTTCAAGGAGAGGAATTGCTTAGTTGAACCATTCAGAACGCCCGATTGAAACTTCGGTCGGGCGTTTTCATGATCAGCTCACAGCCTCTCTGAACGCATCAGCTTCTGAACCCGAGGCTGATTCAGGAACGATTCGCGGAGTCCAAGCTCGCGCAGGGATTCTGCGATCTGCTCGACGATTTTACAAGCCCCCGCGCGATTTGCTTCCGCCGCCTCATGGTTCCCCAGTTTTGCATTGACCTCAGACAGACTCGCTAAAATGAGCCAAAGGTGGAGGTTTGAACCAGATTCCTCGGCCAGCGAACGGGCCCGGGTCAAGACTTGATGCGCTTCATCGATTCGTCCCAACCCTCGCAAAGCTTCGGCCTGCCAGCGTAATACATCAGGAACATCCACACGCGTCAGAGGAAATACTTCATCCAATAAATCTTTGGCCAGGGAAAGCGCTCTGCTATATTCTCCTTTTGCAAAAGTCAACTCAACATTTGCCAGGCTGAGGAAAATAGTATAACGCGCATATGGAATTGAGATAGGCTCCAGGAGTGTATCGCCGGCTGCTTGCTCGGCAGACCGGAGATCGCCTTGAAGTAAATACATGCGTATCTTTGCAGCCTGCGGAAATGCCTTCCAGGCAGGTTGTTTAGCCTCCGCAACCTGCCTAGCCTGGTCAACGACGCCTACTCCTTTTTCCAATGCGCCGCAATACGAATATATCCAGGCAAGTTCTGAGCGCAGGCCGATACCACTTGCGATCAGGCCTGCTTTATCGGCAAGCTGAATACTCTGTTCTGCCAGTTGAATACCGTCGCCAAGTTCTCCTCTCTCAAGAAGCACAAACGACATGAGCATACGGTCATAAGACTGGCCCCACAAGTTTTCGATTTTTTCAGTGATCTCCAACGCTTGTTGACTGCGTTCCAGAGATAGCTCGAATTCACCTGCGTTGAACCTGGCCTCCGCTTCCGAGCCAAGGCTATCCGCGAGCATCACCTGGTTATCCAGAGACCGCCATAACCCGCGGGCTTCTTCGATTACAGCATACGCTTTGTCGAATTCTCCCCGACAAGTGTACAGACGGCAAAGATCATTTAATACATAGGCGAGTTGCTCGCGGTTATCGAACTCGCGTGCGAGTCGGAGTGCAAGTTCGCCATGCTCCAACGCCTGGTCAGGATGTTTTGAGAACAAATAATTGAGCATGAGATTCCAGCTGAGACGCGCTTGCGCAGCGCGGTCGCCAATTTCCCGCGAAATCTCAAGAGCCTGAATAAGCATTTGCTCACTCAGCGACGAATTATGCAGGGGTGTAAAGATCGAATAGAGTGGCGCCTTCGCCATCAGCGCGGCCATTTCGATGGAGCGGTCCCCGCGCGCGCGGCCAAATTCCTGCAATTCGTCATAGTTCTTTAGCGCCTGTTCATAGCGACCTGCGAGTTCCAGTACCCTGCCCAATTCAGCAAAAAGATACCTGATCTGGTCAAGGTCATTGTTATTCCGTTTGGCAACTTCGAGGGCGCGGCTGAAATGGGTCGCGGCTTCTGCATTCGCATATAGCTGGGTGGCTTTCTCTCCAGCCAGCAAATAATACTTGAGTGAACGTGAATCCTGCGCGGCATAAAAGTGATGTGCCAGAAGTGGAGAAAATACTTCGAGGCGATCCCCATGGAGTTCCTCCAGTGTTTCACCGATTCGACGATGGAGTTCGGCACGGTTCTTGAGCAGGATCGAGTCGTAAGCCGCCTCCTGGATCAGCACATGGCGAAAGGTGTAGTCCTCGCGGGTCGATTCGATCAGATTCACTTCCTGCAGATACCGAATGTGTGCCTCAAGCCCACCATGTAGGCCAGTAAGTCGTTCCAACACATGAACATCAAAAGAACGGCCAATGACCGCTGCATTTTGCAGGATGTGTTTCGTCATTTCGGGGAGGCGGTCGATGCGCGCACTCAGTACACCGCGCAGGGTATTCGGCAGGGAATCCTTCGCATCCTTGCCTGCCACGTTCCAATGACTATTTTCTCTGACAAGTTGTTTTGTCTCGATCAGCGAACGAATGATTTCCTCAATAAAGAATGGATTCCCATCTGCTTTCTCGAGGATCAAATCCCGAACGGACCCTGGCAAATGTTTCACACCCAGCAAATTCGTCAACATCACATCTGTTTGTTCGGCCAGCAAGGGCTCGAGCAGGATGGAGTCGAATCTCCGTTCCAGCTTTTCCTGTATTTTATGAATGGAGGCCCAACTGGGCACGGTCGTATCGGGACGCAGCATACAAATGAAGCACATTGGGTGCGTATCTGCCAGATCCGCAAGGCTGAGCAATAGATTCAGAGAGGCTTCGTCAGCCCAATGCAAGTCATCAAATATAATGGCCAGCGACCCCTCCATTGCAATTCCACATAGATATCCGCGCGTGGCCTCCGCCATTTTCTGGATGAGTGCATCACCCTGCACTCCTGTCACAATCTGAAAACTCTCCTCATTTTCGACGGCAAGGATCGCCTCAAGGAACGGTATATCACCCCCGGGAACCGCGCAACAATCGCACTTATAACGCAGCTTTTCACGAACCTGCGCGGGGGCATCAGCCTCATGAACATTAATCGACTGGCGGATGATCTGTCTCCAGGGAAAATAACTGATCGAACGCGTAAAGGACAACGCGTCACCCCTCAGCCATTGATAACGCGGGTCTTCATGTGACTTCTTCAATTCAGCAATCAAGGTAGATTTTCCAAGCCCTGCTTCACCGATCACAGCCACAAAGGATCCTGCTCCCTTCTCCAATCGTCTCAACCTTCGCTCGAGCAAAGCCAGTTGCGTATCGCGGCCCACCAATGGAGAGGTCAACCCTGCAAGTCCGCGCAACTGGCCGGGGGTCTTTTTCACCGCCAGTGGACGATAGGTTTTGACCGGCGCAGATTTCCCCTTCACCTCCACTTCGCCCAGATGTTCAAACTCAAAAAAGGGTGCGACCAGTTTATACGTTTCTTCAGAGATTTGGATGATTCCAACCGCGGCGGTCTGCTCCATGCGCGCCGCCAGGTTGATCGCGTCCCCAATCGCAGTGTATTCCATCCGCAGGTCCGATCCGATCTCGCCGACAACGACCAGGCCGGTATTGATCCCGACCCGCAGGCCAAACTCAAGTCCGTGCCTGAGGCGGATCTCCTCCGCATAAGATTTGATTCCCTGCTGGATTTCCAATGCCGCCAGCACCGCGCGTTGCGGATCATCCTCGTGTGCAATGGGCGCGCCGAAAAATGCAAGGATCGCGTCGCCCATCAGCCGCGGCACCAGTCCTTCATATTTATAGATCGGGCGGATCATGTACTCGAACACGCCGTTCATGATGTCCGTCCAGATTTCGGGGTCCACTTTTTCGGCCGCGGCAGTGGAACCTTTCACATCACAGAACAGCATGGTCAGCACGCGCCGTTCGCCAACCATGGTGTTGCGCGAGCGCGCCGCTTCGAGTTTCGCAACCAACTCCTGTGGCAGATAACGATCCAAATTGAAGTCGGATTTCCCCGCAGTCTTCCCTTCTGCTGCATCACCCACCTTACTAGCAGAAGCCAGAGGACTCCCACAATTCATGCAAAACTTTGCTTGATCAGGATTAAACGCCTGGCAGTTTGGGCAATTCATAATTCACCGGTAAACTTGATTTATTCTAGCATAGGCGGCCTTTGGATGCCATTGACCACTCTCATAACCTCCCTTAGAATGGACAGATAAATTATATATAATCTGAAGGTGTCTATGGCTCGATATCGCATCATGTATTGGAAAGACATTCCCCAATCGTTTACAGTGGAAGGGGACGGAAGAACCATCAAAAAACAACTCTCGCAAAAGGTCCAGCACGCCATCGACGCCTATGCGATGGCCGCCGGATTGACATCTACACCCGATTACGTTAGAGAGTTCAAACGCGGGGATTGGATCGAGCGCGCAGGCTCTCCGGAGGAAGTTGCCGAGGCGCTTCTTCCCGAGCTTGAGGCTGAGTTCGCGAAAATGGATATTCCTATCCGAAACGGTCATTCCGCTAAATGACAAACAAACACACCGTCATTCTCCAACCCTCAGGCCGCCGCGGACAGGTGGATGAAGGTACATCCGTCCGCGCCGCGGCGCGCGACCTGGGTGTGGAGATCGAATCCATTTGCGCGGAGAATGCAACTTGCGGAAAGTGTCTTGTCTTGATAGAAGAGGGCCGCTTCGAAAAATACAACATCGATTCAAAGCGCGAACACCTCTCCCCTGTTGGGAATGAAGAACGAGCCTATTTCGCGCGCCGGCCCAACCTGCTGAAAACAAGAGGCTGGGAGGTGGGACAGGTCCGGTTATCATGTCAATGTAGAGTGCTTGGCGATTTATTGATCAATGTCCCGGAAGAAAGCCGCGGCAACAAGCAGATTGTCCGCAAATCAGCTCGGGAACGCGCGATTGAGATCAAGCCATCCGTCCGCAAATATTATGTGTCCATGACTCCGCCCAATCTGGAACGACCCATCGCCGATTGGGAGCGACTCGCCAAGGGACTCGAAACTTCCATGGGACTGGTGCGGCGCGGCGAGGAGAATCTGCCGCGCTGGTCGGACCTGACCATCGATTATCAATGTCTGCGAAGGTTATCATCCACCTTACGCGAAGCAAAATGGAACGTGACCGTTTCCGTATGGCAGGACAAGGAAGTGATCGCCGTCCAGCCGGGCTATGTGGAAGATAGTTACGGCGCGGCAGTAGACATCGGCTCGACGACCGTCGCCCTTTATTTATGCAACTTGCGCACCGGCGAGATCCTCGCGGCCGAATCTGAGATGAATCCGCAGATCGTCTATGGCGAGGACGTGATGTCCCGTATTCAGTATTCGATTGAACACAAGGATGGGCTGGAGAAGCTGCATAAAGCGATTATCGCGACATTGAATAAATTATTGAAGCAGGCGGTGAAGTCTGCAAACATGTCATTGCGAGCCGCTTTGCGAGCGACACTTGCACCTGGCGCAAGTGCAGGTGAGCAATCTCCTGATGAGCAGGAGGAGATTGCTTCGGGCAATCCTTCGACTATGCTCCGCTCCGCTCAGGATGGAGGCCCTCGCAATGACATAAATATGGAAGAAATCCTTGAAATGGTTTTAGTGGGTAATTCCACCATGCATCATTTCCTATTGAATGTGCACCCCAAAGACTTAGGACTCGCGCCGTTCGTGCCCGCCATCCATAAGTCGGTGGATGTGAAGGCACGCGAGCTGGGATTGGATATCAATCCATCCGGCAATATCCATGTTCTGCCGACCATTGCCTCTTTCGTGGGCGCGGACACCAGCGCGATGATCCTGGCCGAGGAGCCTCATAAACAGGACGAGAACTGGTTGTTGATCGACGTGGGCACGAACGCAGAACTGGTGCTTGGCAATCGCAAGCGGCTGGTTTGCACCTCCACACCCACAGGCCCTGCACTCGAGGGCGCGCACGTGGAATACGGTATGCGCGCCGCGCCGGGCGCGATGGAACGAGTCCACATCGACGAGACTACGCTCGAACCGAAATATAAAGTGATCGGCGTGGAGGGGTGGAATACGGATCATGCCGAGTTCAAAGGTCAGGTCAAAGGGATATGCGGCTCGGCCATCATCGATTCAGTGGCAGAATTGTTCCGGGCTGAGATCGTCGATTCTCGGGGCAAGTTCAGGAAAGGGCTGAGGTCGCCGCGGATCCGTGAGGGCGCGAGCGGCTGGGAGTATGTTATCGCCTGGGCGGAGGAAACCTCCATCGGCAGAGACATCCCCATCACCCAGCAGGATGTAAGGCAGATACAATTGGCGAAAGCGGCGTTGTTCACAGCGGCGCGTACGCTGCTCAAACGGAGCGGATTGCAGTCGCCTGATAAGATTATTCTAGCGGGCGGGTTCGGAAGTTATATCGATAAAGAGAAGGCCATGCTGATCGGACTGATCCCCGATTGTGAGCTGCAGAATGTATACGCGGTTGGCAACGCAGCGGGTGATGGCGCACGGATCGCATTGCTGAACGTGGAGAAGCGCAGGGAAATCGAATCGGTGACGCGCCGCGTCGAACGATTCGAATTGCCAACTGACCCTGAATTCCAGAATCAGTTCATGCTGGCGACGAGTTTCCCGCACATGAGCGAGCCATTCCCGCATATCGCGCACCTGATCCCGCACCGCGTCGCCGACCCGATGGCGAAGAATTTTATGAAATGACTCATGAACCACGAAGGGCACTAAGGAACACAAAGAAAAAACCTTTGTGAACTTCGTGTCCTGCCCTGGCACCGCCCGCCAGGGCAGGTGTGTGGTGAAAAACGGAGAGGCAATGAACAAATTTCTTGAAAGACTCAATGCGGGGGAAATCCTTGTTGCGGATGGGGCAACAGGATCGAATCTGCAAAAGATGGGACTCAAACCCGGGCGACCGCCTGAGGATTTAGTGATCGATTCACCCGAGATTATATTGAAACTCGCCGGCTCGTTCGTCGAAGCCGGTTCGGATATCATTCTGACCTGCACATTCGGGGGGACGCGTATGCGCATGAAGGATTCGAAGTATCAGGATCGTACTCCTGAAGTCAACATGCGCGCGGCAGAGTTGGCCTGCCGGGCTGCTTCCGCGCGCGAAGGGGTTCTGGTGGCGGGTTCGGTGGGACCGGTCGGCGCATTGATCAAACCCTATGGCCCGCTCGAAGCGGAGGATGTGAGAGCCACCTTTGCAGAACAGGCCAGGGCGCTCGCCGAGGGCGGCGTGGACTTTTTGCTGATCGAAACGATGTTCTCCTTTGAAGAGACGACCGCCGCGTTCGAAGGCGCCAGGTCGATGACGGATTTGCCGATCGTGGTCTCGTTCAGCTACGACCGCGGCACGCGCTCGATGATGGGTGTCAAGCCAAAGGATGTGATCAAACGCTATTCCGAAATGGGCGCGACCCTGGTCGGCGCCAACTGTGGGACAACCCTGGAGAACATGGAAGCTGTTGTAAAAGAATATGCAGCAACGCTTCCCAATTTCCCCCTATGGGTCAAGCCGAATGCAGGTGTCCCGCGCATGGATATCGAGACCGAGCAAGGGATTTACGACATGAGCCCCGAAGATATGGCAGTCTACGCAAAGAAATATGTTGAATTAGGTGCACGCGTGGTTGGGGGATGCTGCGGGAATACGCCGGAGCACATCGCCGCGATAGTGAAGGCATTAAAGAATTAGATGCCTGGGCCCTTCAAGCAAAACAGGAGGAAAATCCTCCTGTTTTTTAATTTTTGAGCTTCGGCTTTATGCTGCTGATGGAATCTCTTCCAGACGATTGTAAACTTTCAAACCTAATTTCCGTGCGGTCGCCACCATCAAATCTGCACCCTGCGAGGCGCCTCCGACTCGCAGAACCGCATCGCATTTATCAAGCAACCGCTCTGCAATAGGATGAAATATTTTATTGAATGCTTCATCGCCAATCTTCGTTGAACCGGCAAGTTTTACCAGAGGAAGGGCAAGCCATTCACCCAACATGGGGATGTGTCCCTTTTCAAAGATGGGAAGGGCATACGATTCCATGACTTGCATGTTTGCCGCGATCCTGGCCGGGTCATCATTTGTCCCGGAACGGTATGGTCCGGCAATCAGGATCATCATCGATTCTTCTCACCCAAATAAGGTCTCGCCAGCAACAACGCCGCCAGGGATTTGGCATCTGGCATTTCCCCGCGCTCTGCCATTTCAATGGCTTTCTTTACAGGGATCTTCTCAACCTGCAGGAATTCATCCTCATCTGCATCCAAGGGGTTCTCCTTCAATCCCGTGGCCAGGTACACAGCCATGAATTCAGTGGAATACCCCGGGGCAAGGAAGAACTCCCCGACCTTTTGCAGCTTGTTCGCCTCCATGCCGGTCTCCTCACGGATCTCGCGTGCTGCACATGCTTCAAACGGCTCGTCGCCATCACGCGTCCCCGCCGGCAATTCGAGCAAATCCCCACCGGCTGCGTGACGATACTGGCGCACAAAGAGCAGGTTTCCATCATCATCAATGGGGAGGAGCACAACCGATCCGCCATGTTCAATGATCTCGAGCCTGGTCTCGCGACCATCGGGCGTCTTAAGAAAATCACGGCGGATCTTGAACGCGCGTCCCTGCAGGAGAGTCTCTGATCTGATCAATTCGAAAGGCATGATATGTTCCTTTCCCGTCATTGCGAGCGTTCTTTGCGAAGCAATCTCCCCTCACAGCAAGGATTTTTGCCAATGACAACGGGGATTGCTTCGTCGGGAAGACGCTTCGACTTCATGGCGCAAGGGCGTCACTCCGCTCAGCGCGGACCCTCCTCGCAATGACAGTGGAGATAAATTATAAGACAAAAGCCCAGGTCGCTGCCTGGGCTTTTCTTCATCATCATATGGTCTAGGGAATGCTCAATGTCTGTCCGGATGTCAATGCCGCACCAACAGAGATGTTATTCGCTTGCGCGATGGCAGAAGGATCAACATCGCCAAAAACACATGCGACACCATACACCGTTTGATCTGAAGCAGTCACGGTGTACGTGGTTGGATGAGTTTTTAAGGCACGCGTTCCCGGGAAGCTTCCGGTCTGTGGGATCTTCAAACTGAAATTCGGGTAGTACACATCCCCACGCGTAAGACCGTTCAGGCTCAGCAATTCCTCGGGATTCACGTCGAAACGACGCGCTAAGCAATAAGGGAACTCGCCTCTCTGCAATACATAGGTCGCAGGCCGTGAACCGACAGGCGCTGATGTGGGCAATGTTCCAGTTACAGCTACAGCGAGTGTTGCCGTGGACGTAGTCGTCGGATTCGTGGAGATAAGCGGCGTCGGCGTTACCGTGACGGTTTGCGGCGTGATGCCTACGGGCGTCTGTGGCGTTTGCGAGCCGCTCGCAGGTGTTCCAAGCAAGGCCATAGCTGTGCTTGTCATGAAAGATGCCACATCGCTCATCTGTGTTGCACTTCCAAGCGGTGTGGCAAACAAACTGTTGGGATCGATCGGCGTATTGGTAACGCTTGGTTGCTGTGAATACGGCAACTGACAAGCAGAGACGATCATCATAACCAGCGTAAGGGTGGAGGCAACAAGCGCGCCTCGTTTCATACTTGCCATAAGCATCTCCTCAATCTCGAACAAAAGTTTCAATGATGGTAGCACATCACGTTTAACGCGTCAAGTTATGGAATAGGATATTAGAGGCATACTAGCGCGCACATTGGAAACTGGATAACACTTGATCGACGCGCGTTTTCGTCTCGCTTCCCGCGGGATCTTGAGTCTGCACCCGTTTCCAGACCTGACACAACCCTCTGCGGATTCCGTTATCCCGCGCGAATGCATCCTTCGATACTTCTTCCGCGGCGTCGATGTTGCCGGTTAATGCCTGCGCCTCAATATACGCCAGCCACTCAAATGGATCCTCCGGACCATACCCCAGCGAGATGGCCTGATCGACAAAATCGATCGCCGAGTTCCAATCAGCTTGTTGATACGCCAGTTCTGCCTTTGCATAGTAATAACACCACGTATGATTGGGTTCATTCAGGAACGGTAATTTTGGATTGACATCTCGATCCAGAAGTATCAGTGAAGGATCAGACAGTGGAATGGCATCCACCAATAGCCTGGATTGTTGGCTGTACGTGATCTCATCCCCTCGTGCAGGATCGAGCACCCGCAAGCAGCCATTTCCGGGCATATGGATCACGACCACCTGTGAAGTTGAACCGTGAAACGATGATCTGCGCAAGCTCAAATTGATCTCGGTGTTCTTCTCGAGCGAAGGCAATGTTGCACTGCCGAGACGAATGTCTGTAAAAAGAAGGGCATACGGCAAATCGTATCCTTGATAATCTGGTGCGTACATCCAATTCACGGGCGCAGTGAAGGAAAGGTCAGTCTCGTAATCGATGTAGAGTTCCTTCGTCAACAGTGCTGTATCGGGCTTCAGGGCAGGGATGCGCCAGGCGAGCTGCCAGTAGATATCCTGCTGCCTTGCCCAGTCCCTTCGAAAGATATTGGCATTGAAAAACTGCTGCCCGATGCCGAGCGCGACCAGCAATGCAAATACGTACGTTTTTACGCGAACATTCCTGATCAGCAATTCAACCAGGCCGGCCGCGAAAAGGCTGGCTCCCAACATCATCGAAATCATGAAGCGGTCAAAGCTGGATTGCAGGGTGAGCGGCAACCCGGCCGCCAGGGATGGGATACGTCCAAGCACGATCCCTGCAATCCCGATCAATAGGGCAGAAACAGCAAAGTTCTTTGTTCCTGCCTGAGAAGGACTTACGTTTCCAAGGTAGAAGCAGAAGAAAGCGAAGCTAAGGCCGATCAATGCGAAGGTCAGCAGGGATGTGGGTGTGGCAATCGCCTTTGCGGCTACTATCAGCACCTGACCCCACGCGTAAAACCCCGCTTTCCACAATGCATCTCCCCCTGCAGAGAAAGCGCGCATGACCGTCAGTGGTTCATTCACCACTTCGACTTCATACGAACTGTACGTTCCGAGTGTATAGAAATAAGCCAGCCAAGCCGCGTTCCCCAGCCAGATGAGCAGATAGGGCCACCAGCGTTTCAGTGTCTGCATCAATCTTGGCCAAAATCCGGTGACCTCTTCTGCGAGGATGAACCAGATCAAGAGGAAACGCATTGGTTCGATACTGACGAAATATTCGGTGGGAAAAACGCCTGCTATTAAGAAAAGCAGGGCAAAAAGCGTGTCGTTGCGAGGAGCGAAGCGACGAAGCAATCCACTGCTTGACGCAGAGACACTTGCACCCGATTTGTCCCTTTGGGACAAATCGTGCGTACGATGCAGTGCAGGTGTGACGGGAGTCTTCCGCAAAGCCCGCGCCGTAAATCCAAAAGAAAGCAAGTAAAAAATAAAAGGAATCCATTCCTGATTGATGTGCGTGAATGCCACCCAGTGCTGGCTGTAACCTGGGAAGACCAGGAATAACAGAGAGGCGATCAGCGTCTGTCCCTTGTGGTGCGGCCAGATTTGATCGAACGCGAACCAGGCTGCAAGTCCGGAGGCGAAGCGAATGACCAGGGCAAAGATCTGCCAGTAGATCGGAACAGGCGGGATCAGGCTCGTCGTGACGAAGAAAATTGGACTCAAAAAGGGACGAACTCCGGCAAAGGCAGGGAAGAACTCCCCGGGTCCCTGAAATTCCGCGATCCAGGCGAAGGGCCAGTCATCCCAGTAGAAGCCGGTCAGCGGGAGAAGGGATCCATACGCAATGACGGTAACAATGGCAAACAGGAGGGGAATGCTCTTCGAAGTGAGCAGGATGGATTTCATTGGGATGATTATAAAAGAGAAGCCGCC
>Ga0105101_10001133_pt1 | contig 11522 bp, 12 predicted proteins | sample PPLLak21cMay2015_2_FD_87037 | JGI IMG/M metagenome (GOLD analysis project Ga0105101, IMG submission 87037) | Freshwater sediment microbial communities from Prairie Pothole Lake near Jamestown, North Dakota, USA - PPLs Lake P8 Core (1) Depth... | ecosystem: Environmental > Aquatic > Freshwater >...
AAATCCGGTGGCGATGAAAAGGATGATGACAATGGTAAGCAGCACATGGGTAAGTGTTTTAATGATTTGGAATACGTTCATAGTTGATCACTTTTCAAAGAAGCTTTCGTTCAGATCTCCGCTGTTTGAGTATCCCCTGCTTTCCCAATATCCCTTGTAGTATGGGTTGTTTGATAGTTCGATTTCCGTGACCCATTTTATCCATTTGTATCCCCATTTGCTTTCTGCGATGAGTTGGAAGGGAAACCCGCGTTCTGGGGGGAGAGTTGCGTTGTTCATCTTGTAGGCAAGCAGGATGTTGTTGTCTGTTGTGTAATTTAGAGGGAATGAGGTGGTATAGCCGTCATATGCTTTGAAGATGATAGTGTTAGCAGATTGGTCTGGTTGTGCTTCGCTGATGAGGTCCTTCATCAGGATGCCTTCCCAGAGGATTTTGACGCTCCATCCTTCGACACAGTCCAGGGTGACAATTTTTTTGTAATGCTGGAAGGTTGAGATGATCTCATCATAGGTATAGTTTTTCTGATTTGTTACCAATCCTGTTATTTTCAGCTTGTAGGACGATGTGTTGATCTGTTGTGGTCCTTTGATGGAGTTTTCACGGAAGTCGTTGACTGAAGAGAGTTTTTCTCCTTGGTATTCTCGTATTTCTACTGCATCGAGCTGGATGTTTTGTTGTTCGAAACATCCTGTAAACGAGGTAGTTAGAAGAATGAGTATGCTTAGAAGTAATATTATCATAGATGATATTTTTTTCATGGGGTGTTTTCTCCGTTTCTCATTAATTAACAATTGTTAACATTAGGGTTGTGGAGGTATTTAACAATATCGTTTATCTTTGATACTCTCATCATCTACTGTATTGGTGTAAAGATTGTAAAGGACTGAACCGGCAGAAAATCAAACGAAGCTGAAACCTGAAATCCAGCCGTGCTCATTTCTTCGACGATGATCTCCTTTGGGACATTATGACCGCATCGACGATGAAAACTCAATTTAGAACCTTGTTGGGAAAACTCTATGATGGCGATTCGCCCCTGCGCTATTAAAAGCTTTTTAGCTTCTGTGAAATAAGAAGTACGGTTCTGTAAATGATGGTACACACTACGAACAAAGAGAAGGTCGACGCAGTGTGATGGCAGCGGGATAACTTCTTCTGTGGCAAGTACGGTTGTAATGTTCGTTAGTCCTTGTTTCGCAGATTGTTTATTTATAAATTCTAGGAAGTCATTATTGGTATCAATCGCATAGATTTTTCCTTTCTTGCCTACCAATTGGGAAAATAGGAACGTGAAAAATCCTCCGCCTGATCCGATGTCTGCAATGGTTTGCCCTGGTTGTATGTTCAAGGTCGTAAGGATTACATCAGCTTTGCTTTGTCTGCGTGCAGCTTTTCTGTTAAACATCTTTGCTTTTGAATATTTCCCCATAGTTATCATCTTTTCAATTGTATAATTAACACAAAATGCCTTTCTCTATCGGTATGTATTAATAATGATTCTCTTAAGGCTTGCTTTCGTGGGAGCTGAAAAGGTGGTAATCTTAAATTGTTTTTCTTGCTGACAATTATACGAAAAAGACAATTTTCATTTTGTAATTTTATTAAGATATTTTTATATACATCGTTCCACAAAACAAGGAATAAGATAGATTTTGGAGGTAGGCAGAGATGTTGATTCAAAGAAAAAAAAGAGTAATATGTATAGGTATCATGCTGGTGCTTACGGCATTTGTTGGGATGACAGCAAATGTGAGTGCGACAGGATTACCACCGGTTGCTGAGGCTGGCGGGCCTTATACCGGTGAAGAATGTAATTCGATATTATTGGACGGATCAGGATCCTACGATCCTGAAGGATATTCATTGACGTATCGCTGGTTGATTAATGGGGAATGGTATGACAGTGAGGGTCCTTATTATGAATGGATCTGGCTAGACGACTTTTCCGGTACAATAACCCTCGAAGTTTCAGATGAAGATATGACAGCAACAGATGATGCATACGTAACTGTGGTCAATGTACCACCAATAATAATTTCCACCAATGGTCCAACAGAAGTCGAATTAGGAACTGAAGTGCCTATCGTTGTAAATTTCTTTGATGGACTTCCAGATCCACGGGGTTTCATCGCCTCATTAGACACATATACAGCCACGTTTTACTGGGATGATGGAACAGCCCCGACAGTACTTTCCTTAGGCGTCGGAGATTTCTGGGCAAACGCTACCCATCTGTACTCAGAGCCAGGCCTGTATTTTATTGTCGTAAGCATTATTGATGATAACGGCGGAGAAGCAATAGCGACCTGGGAGGTTAGTGTCAATCTGAAATTTGTCGAAGCTGGACCAGATGGATTCATCGATGAAGGGTCGATGTTCGTCAGCGCCGGTTACCTCGCTGATGACAACAGCATCTATTCCGCGCAGGTTGATTACAGTGATGGCACCGGTGTTCAAGAGCTCCTGTTAGACCCAGGGAACACCTTTGTTTTACAACATCAATATGGCGATAACGGGGTGTATTCTGTCGTTGTCACTGCGTTCAATGAAGAAGGTGCAGACCAGGGATCAGATATCGTGTTAGTAACTGTTTATAACGTTGCACCGACCATTGAATCATTGACAGGTTCATCGACTGATCCGGTACAACTAGGTTCACCATATACCATCAACAGCGTATTCTCTGATCCAGGGTATCTTGATACCCATATCGCGACAATTGATTGGGGCGATGGTCAAACAACAAGCATCGACGTGCCATTTGGTACTTATGTAGTTGCAGGAAGCCACACCTATGCGAGTGCCGGTGTATACCAGATTACCCTGACAGTTACTGATGACGATGGTGGATCAGATTCAGAGACACTGCAATATTATGTTGTGGTATACGATCCAAGCGCTGGATTCGTCACCGGTGGTGGATGGATCATTGCTCAACCAGGGTCCTATCCTGCGAATCCGACCCTGACTGGTAAAGCAACCTTTGGGTTTGTCTCAAAATATAAGAAAGGACAGAGTGTTCCAACTGGAAATACAGAATTCCAGTTCCATGCGGCAGGTATGAATTTCCATTCACATAGCTACGAGTGGTTAGTGGTCGCGGGAGCAAAAGCGATGTATCAGGGAGTCGGGACAATCGACGGAGCAGGTAATTTTGGATTCAAGCTTACCGCCATTGACGGTCAGAAAAACGGTGGGGTCGATAAATTCAGAATAAAAATCTGGGATTTGGATAATAGTAATGAATTAGTGTTCGACAACAACCTTGGAATGTCCGACGATGACGACCCAGTCACTGCATTAAGCGGTGGACAGATCACAATCCATAAGAACTAGACTGGAACACATCCACCTCTTTTTTTTCTTTTTTAGATTTTTTTGAATGATATTTAACCATTTTGCATTTCTGCTACTTTTGTCATTCTGCAAGAATATTTTTAAATACTTTCTACGACAAAATAGAATATGGTAGGTGGAGGTATGTACGATGGCTTTTAAAAAGAAAAAAACCAGTGTTATCATAGGACTCTTGTTTTTATTGACTTCCTTTGTCGGTATGCAGACGTCTGCTGCTGCAGTGGAAGCATCCCTCGTTGCTAGGGCGGGTGGTCTGTATCTTGGTGAGGAATGCAGTTCGATATTGCTCAATGCCTCAGGATCCTCTGATGCAGATGGTGATCCGTTGACGTATCGTTGGAATGTTGATGGGTCATGGATGGAGAATGGAAACTATCCGTATATGGAATGGACCTGGTATGATGATTTTTCCGGTGAAATCACTCTTGAGGTCTCTGATGGAACGAACACAGCTACGGATACCGCACTCGTAACGATATCGAACGTACCACCACAGAGTCTTTCCATCGAAGGATCAAACGAGGTTGATGAGGACACCGAGTTCTTTTTAATGGTGAATTTTTTTGATGGATTGTCAGATCCACGATCTCCGACGCCATCCGATGACACGTTTACCGCAATGTTTTCCTGGGATGATGGAAGCTCAACTGAAGTATCCCTGGCGGCAGGAGAATTTTCAGCAAGCGCATTTCATATGTACTCTGAGGCGGGGATTTATCATGTCATGATGACTCTCGTCGATGATGATGGTGGAGAAGCAGTCGCCGAATGGGAAGTCATAGTCGGTGATATCTCACCCGTCGAAGCCGGTCCAGACTGTTCGGTCGATGAAGGATCGATGTTTCTGAGTGCTGGGTTCCTTGCAGACACTGATTCTCTTACATTCAGTGCCATCGTTGACTACTACGACGAAACCGGGGCTGTACCACTTCAGCTCAACCCGGGAAACACATTTGATTTACGTCACATCTATGTCGAAGATGGCGCCTACACGCTTCTGGTAACGGTGTTTAATGACGATATGGAATATGGATCAGACACCGCGCAGGTAACTGTTACCAACGTTGCCCCGTCTGTTGAATCACTGTCTGTGTCGCCAACAAATCCATATCGACCTGGTGATGTATTTCAATTCACTGCTTTATTCTCTGATCCAGGAATTCTTGATACACATATGGTAACGATTGCATGGGGGGATGGTTCTTCAACACAATACTCAACAGAAGCAGGTGTCACCAGAGTAAGTGGCTCACATAGCTATACGAAAGCAGGTGAATACACCATCGTTGTGACGGTTACAGATGATGATGGTGGTACTGACACGTCATCACTGTCTGTTGTCGTAAAAAGCCCTTCGACGTCAATGGATGCCATCAAAGGAATGATCCTTGGTCTAAAAATCCCAAAAGGTCTGAAGAATAATCTCTTATCGATTTTGGAGAACGTTCCTCATCTATTGAAACATCATAAGGTGCATGCCGTGATTCATCAGCTCCAGGCGTTCATCCACTTTGTTGAGGCGCATAGCGGGAAAAACCTCCCACGGGCTCAAGCAAAAGAGCTAATTCAGACGACAAGAATGGTTATTGATACTCTGAGATAGATGTAGCGAGAAAAACTCCTCGTTTTCTTTTTTTCCATACATCATTTTTTTTTCAATACCAAGCCTCTACAGTATTGTCTTCTATGGATAACGCTAATAAGGCTCTCATCGATATAGGAGTATGACGAAAACATCGTTAGGGTTTGAGGAGAATTTTGAGGCTGTGCTCTGTTATCTTTTCTTTTGGGTCTCTGGACTGTTTTTTTATTTTGTCGAAGATAAGAACAAGTTCATCCGTTTCCATGCGATGCAATCAATACTGGTGTTTCTTCCGTTGATGATCCTTGCATGGATCTTCGGTGGATTTTTCGGCGTGTTTTCGTACGGATCTGGGTGGTATTTCTTCGTTTGGATCAGCTGGTTTTTCTGGGGCCTTGTGTTTGTCATGTGGCTTATTCTGATGGTCAAAGCGTATCAAATGGTAAAATTTAAGCTTCCGATTATTGGAGATATCGCTGAGAAAAACTCGTAATCGTCTCATATCTTCCTGAAAATAATTATAACTTTTCTTTAATATATTTTAAAGAAAAATTTATAACAAAGTGAAAGCATAGTGAATGTAAATATAGAATGGAGGTTGTGAAATGAAAAAAATCTTATTCGTAGGCGTCACAGCAGCATTAATCTGTGCTAGCGTGTTTAGTGGATGTTTGCAGCAAGGAACCGGAACATTGGTTCTTCAGATAACAGATGCACCAAGTGATTTGAACATCACCCATGCGAACGTCACCTTATCTCAGGTCCAGGTGCATATGAGCGCTGGTGGCGACAATAATACGACCGCTGGCTGGTACACGATTGTCAATGAGTCCCAGACCTTTGATCTGATCGCCCTGACAAACGTCACAGAGATTTTCGGTAGCGCGAACCTCAGCGTCGGGATGTATACACAGATACGGCTCACGGTTGAATCCTGTATTATCACAATAGATGGGATTGAATACGATTGTAACGTTCCATCTGGGAAAATCAAGCTCATTAAACCATTTGTTTTACGAGCCAATGAGACGTTGGTGTTGACGTTGGATTTTGATGCGCAGGAGTCGATTTCAGAGACAGGGAATCATACCTATAAGTTCCAACCAGTCATCAAAGTGATACAGGAATAACCCCTCTTTTTTTTCCTTTTTTTTCCTGCTGATACTTTTTTATAGAGAAAACCTTTATTGAATAATCACCTTGGTGTGTGGATATGAAAACAAAAACCCTTCATCAATCGGTTGTCTTTGAGACCGATCCTCATGAGGTCTATGAGACGCTAATCGATTCGGAAAGACATGCGGCATTTACTGGTGCGAAAGCAACGATCGGTCGTCAGGTTGGGGATACCTTCAGTGTATGGGACGACTGGGCGACTGGGTCGAATGTTGAGTTGGTCCCTGATAAGAAAATCGTACAACGATGGCGAGGTTCTGACTGGCCAAAGGGTCATTATTCTAAGGTTATGTTCGAGTTGAAAAAGATTGATCGTGGGACTCGTTTGGATTTTACGCAGACTGATATACCGGAAGTGTTGTATGAGGATATCGCCCAGGGGTGGAAAGAATGGTACTGGGAAAAACTCAAGACGTATTTTGCTAAGAGGTAACCGAAAAGGTAAGCCTTTTGTTTTCGATGAATCTAAGACGGGAGTAAATTACAAAGGGTGTAGCTATTTATTTTTTAATTTGGTCATTCGACATTGAAAGTGCTCTCTGGGATGTCTGCGAATGAATAATTGTTATATGTCGTGTTTATCATCACAGATGTTCCTTCGCTATTCGAGATATACTGTTCTTTTAATAGCACACCTTTTTCATTCCAGATCCATAGTTTTATAGTCGTGGAATTTGACTCTTGGTTTGGGGAGTACTGAATGATGGTTGTTGGTTTCCCACTGATGTTTTCTGTCCCTATGATGGTGAGCGTCTGGTTGTTTAAAAGATTGTGAACCATTTCTTGGGTGGAGGGTTGGGGCATGGTTACCATCGTGTTCAGTTGGTAGGCTTGTAAGGTGGGGTCGTAGAGATATAATCCCTCCGGGCGTTGGACGATGTTGCGTGTAGTTGAGATATTCCCCGAGGTGCTGTTCTCTTCCTCTTTCAGGTAAGGATTTTTTTGCCAGACTTTTACGGTTGTGTTTTGTCTTTCGACTCCATCGATGATAAACGAGGTATCGATTTCGTAAGACACTGATTCGAGGATAGCAGCTTTTTCTAGGATTGTTTGAAGGGTATCCTCTGTTGGTGGTTTGTTTTGTTCGGTGCAGCCGCTACTCATCAGCAGCAGACAAGTCAGTATGGTTATGATTCCGAAGAGTCGTATGTGTGTGTCCATTTTTTTCATTCCTTCAGGTACTGGTTGAAGAAGACCTGGTTCTTTAAAAAGATTTCCAAATCCTCATGGTTTGGTATCATATATCTGATTAGTGTGGTTTGTTGTTTTCTGTTGTTTTTTTGCTTAAAATGACTGTTTTTTTACTGGTTGGAACCATAGGTTTAAATATTATTCAAAATAATATATATTATATAAGTATTATAAATATCAGGAATCAGAAGAAACCATGAGATGTGATTTATGACCCAACAAGAAAGCGTTTCAATAAAAAAGGCAATCGACGACCTCTTACAGACCCATATCTTCAAAGAACTCTCAAAGCAAAACGACCCAGAGTTCACCAGACAACTCGCACTCTGGCTCGTCAGATACATCCTTGTTCTCGCCTCAATGAAACGCTCCTTTAAAATCAGTTTCGAAGAAACCCTTCAAAATCTACATGGTGATAACTATAGAAAGATCATCGAAGTCACCAATAAAACATTCCAAAGCAAACAAGATGACGCGGAAAACGACAACACCTATATCCGATAAAATAAAAACAAAAAAGAGAGGTAAGAGAGAATCAATCTCCTACCAGACGTATTCTTTTCTAGTACTTCCGAGTCTTCTGCCAGTATTCTTTTAACTCGTGAAGCGCTTGGTCTAACGTAATCGTGTTTTTCGCAGTGGTGATATGATTCGGCTCAATCGGGAAGGTCGTGTTATATGGTAGATGCCACGTCTCACAAATGTAGGGGTCAAGCAAGATACCGAGATTGTTGATGGTTCCATTGCTTTCCACCCATGTCGTGAATGTCCCGACTCGGGAGTGGAACTTGTCATACACCGGCATCTCAATTAACTCATCAATTGAGCAGGTCGTCGGACCGCAGGGAACTGTTTTGTTCCAGTATCGGGTCAGATCGTCCATCGTTTTGGTCAACGTAATCGTGTTGCCAACCGTTCTGATATAGTCGTTATAGACCGGTACTAATTTATTCGCACCTCTGAAATAGGTGTTCCGTGCGAAGTCATTTAACTTTATCCCGAAGAAATGTCCAGGATAGTCGTCGTTCCAGCTGTTCCATGTCTTGTCGACCCAACCGACTGCGTTGCCGGTGGCGTCAAAAACTTCTTTTCCAATTAACTCATTAGAGTTCCATATTTTCATGTATTTCCACCTCACTACCTAGTGTTTTTTAATATCTCCTAGTTTTTTTTGATATGTGTTTAATTAATTTAAAGTTTTCTGTCAGAGAATAATTTTTAATGAAAAAAAATCACGAAAAAAGAAAAAAGGAGAAAAAGGAGTCTATGCGACTCCGATGACGAAGAACAACAGAACAGTCCCCGAAGAAGTCGTCTCAGTCACCCCGACCGCTGCTGTAATACCGGTTTTCCCAAAACCAACGACGATATCTTTGACGGTGACGGATTCTCCCGCAGCAAGACTTGCAATCGTCCCGCTTTTGGTTTTTCCAACAAAAATCAAACTCCCATCAAGAGCGATCGTCCAGTCGATATTGCTCAGATCGGTCGTTCCCGTGTTCTTAATTGTGGCAGAGACCCCAAATCCACCTTTTATGGTGATTTCCACGGGTAATGCATGCTGTATCGTAAATGTGCTGGATTTCTCAGTCTCTGCATTTCCTGCATTGTCGACTGAATAGAAACGAACTGTATGGGAACCATCTTCAGTTACAACAAAGGGTTCTGAATATTCAGTCCATGCCCCATCGTCAAGTTTGTAAGCTGTGTTGTTCACACCAGACTGAGCGTCCGTTGCACTTAAGGTCACCGTGACATCACTTGTATAGATATCACCATCTAATGTTCCTTCCAAGGTGCAGGTTGTGACCGGTGGAATAGTATCTTCAGAGCCGCCAGTACCACTCACTTCAAAATCATCCATGAAGAACGCGTAGACATCATAGGAAAAGACATGGATTCCGATATAGATGGATTGCCCTGAATACGAAGAGATATCGAGCGTGTACTGCGTCCAGGCGACAGGGACATCATTATTAACTTGCAGAATAGCAAAGCTCGTCGGATCGGTATCGGTCGTAGAGACTCCGATTTCGAAATCCTCAAGACCATACTGGTCGTCTAACGAACGAGCCCATAACGACACAGAATCATACGTCGTTGCACTGAGCTGTGGGGTGAACAACCAATCATCATTGGGTGCCATCGCAGTGACCGTATCCCAGCAGGAGATATATTTGACACCGGTGTGCGCATCAAACGTATTGTCAAGTGGTGGTGTCGTCTGCGTTGGATTAAAGATCATATACGAACCCGTGTAATATTCATTCGGCCAGTCAACACCCTCCATACCCCAGGTTTGACCGCCTTCTCCATCAAACGTTGTCCATGGTGGGAAATCATCAACGATGAAGTCCTCATAGGTTTCAAAACTATCTGAGAACACAATGTCCCGATCCATAGTCCCTTGGTTGTAGGGTAACTCTTTCCCAGAGATGGTTCTTGTACTTGTACTCATAGCCGATGCAGGGAGGATCAGTGCAAAGGCGATACAACAGACGATAACTGCCTTTCCGATATTCTTCTTATCTATTTTCATATGTTTATTCCCCTAGATAGAATAAATCTTATCGGATTTATAAGGATATTTCAAAAAATCTTGTACGAAACATAATAATTCATCCATTTCTTTTCCAGATGACAAAAAAACAAGAATTCAACACAGCGACTCCCTTTTTCATCCTATCGATTCAAAAATACAAAAAACCAACGCGAAATCCTACATTCTCTCTACGAAAGATTCAATCCGCTGTAAATTTTAAAGCGCGATAAAAAGAAAATCCTTATACATGATCTGTCGTGACTGAACATAGATAGAATTTATCTTCGTATGCAACAAATCGCCTGGAGGGATACTGACTTTGATGAAATACAGTTTTGCTCTTAACAGCTTCGTATGGACTTGGAATAAACAATCCCCTTGCTCGTCGGTTTGACCGTTATACGAAAAGAACAAGCCTTTCACACTGATATTGGCTCCGGCATACGGATGCAAGCCTTGCCCTGGTGTATAGACTGAGACATGGATAAGCAGATAACCGGTCAACACAACAGGCACTGATTTTTCTTGCACATCACAATTTTGCTTTTCAACCGCAGAAGTCGTCACCGGTTGTTGCTCTGAAACCACACTTAACGATGAGACCACCGGAAGAACCAACAACACGGCTACGATAAAAAAACAAAACACCACTATTTTTTTCTTCATACCTATCACCTAATCCGTACATTTATAATAGATACCTGTATAAAAACCTACCTCCGATTAACGCAATATTTAAATCAAAGAAGTTGTTGCTGAGCTCATATCAATTAATTGTTGAGGAGAGAAAAGTTATGTCAAAATTAGCTCAAGCAAAAACATTAGGCGGAATTGGCTCCATCCTTATGCTGCTGCTCCTAGTACCCGCCGTAGGCTGGCTCATCGCCTTCGTGGGCTTAATCCTCGTTCTTGTCGCCGTGAAATATATCGCAGAGGAAATCAAGGACCATAACATCTTCAATAACTTTTTACTCACCTTTATCACCGTTATCATCGGCGTCGTCGTCGCAATCTTCATCATTATTATATCCTTCTTTTCCTATGGTGCTGGTATAGACTGGACGAACTTCCAGAACGTAACGTCAATGCCACAATTCTATCAGATGATGCAAACCAAGGGCATCGTGCCGTTCTTCACTTCCATCATCGCAGGATTACTCATCTTATGGATCACCCTCATCATCGCCACCTACTTTCTCCGGAAAAGCTACAACAAGATCGCCAGCGAAACCCACACATCTATGTTTCATACCACTGGCCTACTGTACCTCATCGGAGCGCTGACGGCCATCATCCTTGTTGGGTTACTCATCATCTTCGTTGCGTTCATCCTGCAGATCATCGCATTCTTCTCGATGCCCGAGAATCTACCCCAAGCAACCCAAGCAGCACCGCCTCCACAAACACCAACACCCTAATACGACGTAACATCTTTCCTTTTTCCCTTTTTTTTTTCTTTTCTGCTAACTTAACAATATGATCAAGAGAAATTTTCAAGCATATTGTTGGAGTTATTTTTTTGTCTAATACAAATCATTTCTTTCTGAAGCAAATCTTCTTCTTATCTGCTTATCAGTCCGTTGTCGTTCTAAATGTACTACATTATACCAAAAAACACACAAAAACAAGAAACAAAAAGGAGGGTGTTTAGTACCCTGCCAGGTGTCGTAGGA
>Ga0105101_10001135_pt1 | contig 11503 bp, 8 predicted proteins | sample PPLLak21cMay2015_2_FD_87037 | JGI IMG/M metagenome (GOLD analysis project Ga0105101, IMG submission 87037) | Freshwater sediment microbial communities from Prairie Pothole Lake near Jamestown, North Dakota, USA - PPLs Lake P8 Core (1) Depth... | ecosystem: Environmental > Aquatic > Freshwater >...
GCCACCGATGTCTCCGCGCTAGCGGCGGAATTCTCCAGAAGGGGTGTGAAGGCAAAGGAGGCGGAGACTGTAGAATCAGCAGTGGAGATGGCTCTGAGGGAATCCGGCCCTGGGGATCTCGTCTGCGTTACGGGTTCGCTCTTCGTGGTAGCGGAGGCTATTGAACACTTCGAAGCCAACAGGATACGGATTCCCCCCGGCTGACCTCGTCAACCAGGGAGAAGAGCTACCGTCAACTAGCCGAGTTGCGCCGAGAGCGCCTCTTCGGGCAGCATCTCAGCGAGGATTCTCTGCAGTGCCATCGTGTGGCTGCAGATCCCTTCGGAAGTGAAGTGGTGACACGAGCAGGTCCACTTGCCCTGCCTGAATGTGAGAACATACTCGTCGTTGTCACCCCGGAACTTCACTGTCAGCTCGGCAAACCTGACGCGGTCTCTCTCTTCGGCGTAGCGCTTGGCTTTCTCGATCTTGCCTATCAGGCTAGACTGCATGCCGCTCCTTACCAGTCTTTCCCTGATTCTAGTCCTACGAGCTGATAAGGTCAACACATGCCAATGGCTGAGAATGCAGACGCCGCTCAGTAAGTGGCCTATCCCTGAACGTCGGTCCGGAATGCCCGGCCGCAACGCAACCGGCTCTCTAGCCAACCTCGAACGTGAGGCTGCCAAGGGAGCCGGCGAACCGCGACAGTTCCAACCGCAACCGGCAGCAGCTTCGGGCTTCCGCTACCCCTCCATTGAGCCCATCATGCCGTACATAGTGGACACCAGTGCGACAGCCAGGAAGGCCACCATCCCGCCCAGGACTAGGCCGAAGATGGGCGTTATCAGACCGGTCATGGCGGACGTCCGCTCGTCCGCGTCCATGCCGTAGCTCACGGCCACAGTATCCATCGTGTTGTCCAGATTCCCCGTGCTTTCCCCGACTGACGCCATCTGTACCAAGAGCGACGGGAATATCGCCCTCTGCGACATCGGGCGGGCCAACCCCTGGCCCTGCAGCATCTCCTGCCTCACCTCAGTCAGGGATTTGGCGATGACCCTGTTCTCACAGGATTGCGAAGCCAGAGTCATTACTTCCGGCAACGGCACCCCGGCACGGAACAGGGTGGATATCGTGGCAGCGACCCGCGAAAGCTCGCTCATTACTATGATCTTTCCGATCAGCGGTATCCGCAGCATGAGCTTGTCGCGTTGGTACTTGCCTGCCTCTGACCTCGTGAGAGCAAAGGCCACAACAAGCGAGAGAACCATGCCACCAATAATGTATAGGCCCCAGGCGCGCAGGAAGTCGGTGATGCTGAGCAGGATTTTGGCAGGAAGAGGGACATCCGAACCCAGTTCGTCATACAGCCCTTGCATGGCCGGCATTATGAATGTCACCATGACGATAATTACGAGTACCATGAGGACGGAGACCATGGCTGGATACATCAGGGCGCCTTTCACTTTCTTGGCCGAGTTGGCGTTCTTTTCGATATGGTCCGCCATCTGACGCAAGGCCTTCTCCAGGTTGCCAGTCTCCTCAGCTACGGCGATGGTGCGACAGTAGAGACCTGAGAACGCCACGGGGTGTTTGGCGAAAGCCTGCGACGGCTTCATGCCATTCCTGATATCCGAGGTGATCTCTGTCACAACCCTCTTCAGACCGCGGTTGGCGATCTGGCTCTCCAGCAAGTCCAGGGAAGCGGCAATGTCGAATCCCGACTCTATCATCAGCGCCAACTGCTTGGAGAACATGATTATCTCCTTGCTGCTGATCTTGTAGCTGGCCCCCCTGATCTTATCCATGTCCAGAAGAGGCTTGGCCAATTTCAGGCTCACCGTCTTGAGGCCACTGAGGGTCAGCATGTCCTGCGCCACCGTTTCATTCGGCGCATCGACCTTGCCGTTCACTAGTTGCTTCTGTTCGTTGTACGCTACATACTTGTAATTCATCTCTCCCTCCATATTCGCGGTTCAGCATGCCGAACCGCCTCTTGATTGACCCCCAGGGAGAACTCGCCTAGACCAGAATCAATGGACGCCCGAGCCATCAGTCCCCTAGTCGATTGAGTACGCATTTCGCAACACCTCAGATACTGTTGTTTGACCTGCCTTCACCTTCTGCATGCCGTCCTTAAAGAGGGTGACCATCCCATCCTTGACGGCCTGATCCCGCAACTCAGACGTAGTCGCTCCTTTCAGTATCAAAGCCCTCGCCGAGTCAGTCATTGCCAGTACCTCGTACAGACCCAGCCTTCCTTTGTATCCCGAGAAAGAACAGAGGTCGCAGCCGGAGCCGGACAGGTAGCTCTGCAGCTTCTCACCCATGACACTCTCATAGGCCGCTGCCTCCACCTCAGTAGGCTTCGTTTCTTGAGCACAGTTGGTGCACACCCTCCGTGCCATTCGCTGGGCAATGGTGCCGGTGATGACTGAGGCTACCATGAACGATTCCACACCCAGGTCCAGCAGACGGTACACAACGCTGACGGCATCATTGGCGTGGATGGAAGCCAGAACAGTGTGCCCGGTAAGGGCGGACTTGACTGCGATGCCAGCCGTCTCGGCATCACGGATTTCGCCCACCAGTATAACATCGGGGTCAAGACGCATCATGGAGCGCAACACGTTGGCAAAGGTCAGCCCTGCCTTCGGGTTCACCTGAATCTGCTTGATGCCTTCAAAGCGGTATTCCACCGGGTCTTCCACCGTGATAATGTTGCGTGTCACCTTGTCCATAGTGTTCAGAGAAGCATAAAGCGTGGTGGTTTTGCCGGCCCCGGTCGGTCCGCTGACGCATATCATGCCAAAGGGTACCGACAGCATCTTCATGTACTTGTCCAAGGAATCCTTCGAGAATCCGAGCTGAGGCAACTCCATTATGGCCAGCGATTTGTCCAGAAGTCGCATCACCACCGTCTCCCCATGAACAGTAGGGCTGGTCGCCACACGAACGTCCACTGCTTTCCCTTTGACTTCAAGTGAGAACTGGCCGTCCTGCGGTCGCAGGTGGTCAGCGATATTGAGGTCTGACATCACCTTTACGCGTGAAGTGAGGGGCGGATGGATCTTGATGGGCAGCGACATGACCTCATGCAGAACTCCATCGATCCTGTAGCGGATGCGGAGCCTCTTCTCTTCCGGCTCGATATGAATATCTGAGGCTCTGGCCTTCACGGCTTCCTCAACTATGAGGTTCAGGGCTGCCGCCACGGGGGCATTGGCAGTCGCCGCCACCAGATCCACGCCGGCCGCCGCGTCGGCACCGGTCTCAATATGGGAGATCTGCTCGGCGATCTGGCCGAAACCCTTGTAGTTGAAGTCGATGGCGTCCGAGATCTCCTTCTTATCGGCGGCCACAGCCTTCACCCTCATCTTGCTCTGCATTTCCAGAATCTGTATGGTCGCGAGGTCACTGGCATTGACCATGGCCACTTCCAGCACATTGTCAGTCACGCCCATCGGCAGCACAGTGAACCTTCTCGCGGTAGCTTCCGGAATCAACTGCAGCGCCTCGGGACTGGTGGCTTTCCGCAACTTGACTTTCGGCTTCTCCACTACCTCCTCAACCGCAGGCTTGGGCGGTTCAGGCATCTTCCCTGGGATCTTTGCCTGCCCTGCCGGGACCGCGCGTTTGTCAACGCCGGGTTTGTCCGCACCCAGCTTCGGGGATTGGATCCCCGCGGGAGCACCGCTCTGAGGTCTGCCAATCACGCCCTGTCTGTCAGTCCGCTCCGTGCCTGGCTTCCTAGGAGAAACCTCCACCTTCGTCACAGGCACGACCACTTTGGCCTGACCGCCCTTATCAGATGCCTGTGCCGGAGCCTTCGCTTCAACGGGCCTCGCCTCCGCGGCGTTCGGCCTCTCGGCCACCAGCACGGCCTTGGCTTCTGCCGGTTTGACCTGCGGCAGAACCGCCGACTTGACCGCGGATGGCCCCGGTTTGACCTCGGGGTTCTTGATCTCGGCGGCCTTTGCCTCGACGGCCTTCACGTCAGGAGTCCTGACACCGCCAATCCTGTCCGCTGACAGTGTCGGAGCAGCCACTCCGGCTTCCACACGCGGAGCTTTTCCATCTGCCGGCTTCTCTGCCACCGGCGCAGCCTTGGTCTCGATGGACTTCGCCTCAGCCGTCTTCACCTCAAGCCCTTTGACCTGAGCCACTGCACCCGCCACAGGGGCACCAGCTTCGGAACCCGCCTGTGCCGGGTCCTTCTCCACTGGCTTCGGCCTCACCTGCGGCCCCAGGAATTGATCAATGACGCTGCGCATCGAGAACGCCCTGGCGGGATAAGGCGACTCCGCCGGAGGAATCACCGGACCGGCCCCTGGCTCAGTGCCAGGGGGCGCAGCGGCTCTATCCGGGGCCGGGCTCGCCTCTTGGCCAGGCGTCACTTGCTTGGATGATTTCACCTCGGAGACAAGCATGACCCGCTTCTTGTCCCCGGTCTTCTCCGCTGCGGGATCTGATGCCTTGGGCGACTTGTCCGCGTCCACGGGCCCAGCCTCGCTCTGACCCGTGCCCTGTTTCGGAGAAGCAGCCGGCGAAGAAGCGACAGCATCAGGTGCCAACTCCTTCCGCCGCCCGTCGAGGCTGACTATCTCAATCCTCTTCTGCTCTGCGAGCTTCTTGGCTTCATCCGTCAGCTCTCTTGGAACCAGCAGCAGCTTCTCGGTTATGCCAGCATCCCGGCACTTGTCGGCGAAGGCCGTGAGTTGTGTCTTGTCGACGCTGTCGCTGGACAGGTAGTCTACTCCCAGCCTGGACAGCATGAAGCCATCGTCCCACAACGCCATGGCCCCGAACACATGCTCCGTGCCGGAATCGCCGACTACTTTGACCGACTCATCGACTCGATAGCCGAGCGTCTTCAGCACCAGGTATACCTCAGACTTCTGCAGGAAGGCTGACTGCACGTCCTTTGCCCCAGGACGGGATGCCGGAGCGCGATTCAGGAACATCTGCACCGCTTGCTCGTCAAAGACCTCAACTCCGTCCTTCTGTGCAAACTGACTGGCCACGAAACTCAGACGAGGCATGGCAATCACCACAGAACGATCGATTTCACACTCAGAGCACTTGTCCTGAAAAGCAAAGAGCTTATGAAGGCTCGTCTCCGGGTCTTCCGCATCGTTGATAACCTCAACAGCAGCCAGCAAGTTCATAAAGCCGTCCCGGCGTAGCACCAGGTAGTCAAAGGTATGGTCGGCGAAAGACTTGCCGCGAAGCGCGGCATTGGGCCGAACCTCATACCCCTGCGACCTCAAGCGCTCAACTAGTTTTGCAACTGTCTGATCCGACTGTTTCTGGGCCAACAAATCCACCACTCCTAGCAGCTAGTGAGCGTGCTACCCCGATGCTATCCTAAGTCCCGAGATGCTACCTGTCAATAACAAAATCCCCTCATCCAAAGCTACGGCGCGGTTTTGTGACAAAATTGATAACGCTCTGAAGCGTGCCGGCGGCCGGCCGGACGACGGCGCCGCCGGGGGATGCCATCTCCGCTGTGCCGGTTGAGTTGGACATGCGCGGCGGACTATAATCTGGTTGAAGGGAGAGTGGGTTGTCTGTCACGCGTCAGAGGACATCCTGCGGCGCGTGCGCTTCTTTTCCCTCGGCAATCCAGCGAGCTGGGGCCGGAGTTGATTCCCCGCTCTGGTACCTCGTGGGCCACCCTGCAGTCAAGTGACAGTCAATGCATCCCAGACCAGAACTGAGGTAGAAGTGTCCTATCCGGACAGCATGCTGAGTCAAGTGACCAAGCCAGGTCGCTACACGGGTGGCGAATGGAACAGCGTCGCGAGAGACTGGTCAGCCGCCGAGGTCAAGGTGGCCCTGGTCTATCCGGATGTCTACGAGATCGGCATGTCCAACCTGGCATTGCCCATCCTCTACGAGATACTGAACAACCGGCCCGGAGTCCTGGCCGAGAGGGCCTTCGCCCCCTGGGTGGACATGGAGGCCGCCATGCGCCAGGCCGGAATTCCGCTCCTCAGCCTGGAGTCTAAACGACCGCTGGCTGAATTCGACATGATCGGCTTCTCTCTGGGCTACGAACTGACCTACACCAACGTCTTGAACATGCTCGACCTGGCCGGCATCCCGGTGCTTGCCGCTGACAGATCGGACTCTGATCCGCTCATAATCGCCGGAGGCAGTTGCGCCCTCAACCCCGAGCCAATGGCCGATTTCATTGATGCCTTCGCCATCGGGGACGGGGAGGAGTTGGCAGTCGAGATAGTTGAGAGTCTCCGTAGATGCAGGCGGGATGGCTCCAGAAGAGATGAGGTATTGTCCCGGCTGGCGGATATCCCAGGGGTCTACGTTCCCAGCTTCTACGAGGCACACTACGACCCGGAAGGCAACTTCGCCGGACTTCGGCCGGCGAAGGCAACGGTCAGACCAAGCGTCCGGCGGCGAATAGTGGCGGAGTTGCCGCCGCCGGTCACCAGACCGGTTGTCCCCTACATTTCCGTGATCCACGACCGCGGATCGGTAGAGGTGCAGCGCGGCTGCACGCGCGGCTGCCGTTTCTGCCAGGCCGGCGTCGTCTACCGCCCGCAGCGACACCGGAGCCACCAAGAGGTCCTCGAAGCTGCCAGACAGCTCATCAGCAACTGCGGATACAATGAGATCTCTCTTGTCTCGCTGACCACCACCGACTATCCCGGCATCGACTCGCTGGTGAACAGCATGATCGAAGAACACAGTGATTGCCGGCTGACGCTGTCCCTGCCCAGCCTGCGCATCGACGGCTTCTCGCTTGAACTCATGGAGTCCCTTCGTTTCAACAAGAAACCCGGGCTGACCTTCGCCCCAGAGGCCGGTACGGAGCGGCTGAGACGGGTCATCAACAAGGCCGTGCCGGATGACAAGATCGTGGAGACCATCTCCGCTGCGCTGGCGAAGGGATGGACCAATATCAAACTCTACTTCATGATCGGCCTGCCAACCGAGACCATCGACGATGTAGAAGGCATTGTCCACATCGTGGACAGGGTAAGACGAGAAACAAGGAAATCCTCGCCCAGAATCAGAATCAGCGCGTCCACCTTCGTGCCCAAGGCTCACACTTCATTCCAATGGGCAGCCCAAGACAGCCGGGAGGAACTGAAGGCCAAACATGACACTCTGAGAAACGGCCTCCGGCGTGCCAAGGCCCACCTTTCCTGGGATGATCCCGAGACCAGCCTGCTGGAGACGATCCTGGCCAGGGGAGACCGCCGGCTCGGCAAGGTAATCCACTACGCCTGGCAGGCAGGGGCCTCCTTCGATGCCTGGAGTGAGCGCTTCAAGTACGACAACTGGCTTAGCGCCTTCGACAAGGCTGGGGTTGATCCTGCTTTCTATGCCCACCGCCAGCGCCCGCTCGATGAGGTCCTGCCATGGTCTCACATAGACGTTGGTGTGAATCCAGCCTTTCTCAGGCAGGAATGCGAACGCACCTACCAGGGCATAGAGACTCCCGACTGCAGAATTCAGTGCAGCGCCTGCGGTTTGGAAGTGCAAGAAAGCATCTGCCAAGTCGGATGCAAAGGGGGCGGCTCAATCAGCAAGTGACCGAGGGCGGGGCACAGCGCTAGCTGTCGTCTCCCTCGCTACCCACCTGGGTCTTGGCTATCTCAATCCACTGCAGGTATTCCGCAGAAACGCCCATGGCCTGAGAAGCCTCCAGATCAACCTCATACGGCTCGCCAACGAAGACCTTGCCACAGGGCTGGATCTTGCCCACAGAAGGTTCGCCCTTGCCGATGAACTTCTTGCGTCCGTCGATGACCCCCAAGTCAAAAGGCAATGTGAAATACAGGTCAGCCAGAACCTTGTCCATCCCCAGATCCTGCAGGGCACCCCAGGCGGAGCCATTGCCTCCCTGGTACTTGCTCACCGGCAGCAAACCGAGAAGGTTCTTGATAGTGAAATCGCCCTGTCTTCTCATTATCTTGAAGGGCGTTATGCTGATGAGGTAGTCACAGTACAAAATCACGTTGGGAACCCAGAACGTGGGAACGGCAAACGGGCGAACCAGCGGGTTCTCCACCTCAACCAGGACGGAGTCTCTCACATCGAGCGCAATGACCCTGGGAAACTCATACCCCAGCGTCTTGTAGATCGGCTTCATCTCCTCCTCACAGGGACTGCCTTCGAGCAGGATGATGTCAGCCTCGCTGACGGCCCTGATGGATGTGATGACCCTTTCCAGTATCTCTCTGCTGGTGGTGGCTGGGTATGGCACCGCGTAGCCCGCGCACGGTTTGATGAGGATTCGCCTGGCCCATCTCACACGCGGCGGCAGCTCAAATACGAAATCCCGGGCGTCGAGAATCAAATCTCTCCCCTCCCCAACCACTTGCCCACCTGACCTCCTACCCATTTGCAGACCAACGATGCCATCAACGTATGCTGTTCGGCTTTCCGGCAGGGCTGTACCTGAGGTGCTCGAACCTGTTACCCATCAGACGATCTGGCTCCAACTGCGGCCCGGGCTGTCACCAGGGCCTTTTCCAGCAAGTCAACCAGTGCTACACCATCAAGGCTGGAGAATTGCGGCACGGTGACATCCAACTGCTCATCGGTCACCACCGCGAACAGCTTCTCTGGCGGGGAGACCAGATTGCCCAGTTCCCTCCGGTGCACTTCGATCTTCGGTACGTCGCTCTCTTTGAAGCCTTCAACGAGAACAAAGTCAAACTTGTCGCCAAGCATACCAATCACGTCTTCAAAAGTGGGCGGATGTGTGGTCCTTTGCAGAAGAGCCAGTCTTTGGGAGGAAGCCAGCAACACCGCATCACTCCCGGCTTCGGCCAGCCTCCAACTATCCTTGCCAGGATGGTCGAGCTGGAAATCGCTGCCGGAGTGCTTGACTGCAGCTACGGTGTAGCCCCTTCTCTTGAGCTCAACAATCAGTTTTTCTAGCAGGGTGGTCTTGCCGGAATTGGACCTGCCCACGATGGAGACAACGAGCGACATTAGCCCTAACTACACTAATTCTATCATCCCCGTCAATACGAACCTGGGGATCAGGCCGCAGCGCAGACCCGTCAAACGAGTTGCTGTGGTCCGTTCCGAGCAGACGGTTGCCCAACGAGATGCACTGCTGGCAACGACGTCAATCCTGCAGCAGGCGCCGCAGTTGGTCTGGATCGGTTACAGGCGGATGGCACGTGCGCCGGCAACAGAGATACACAGTCGGACGGCCGTCTATCAAGTCACGGCCTCTCGACAGCTTCTCGAGCACAGGGAACACAGCTTCACCCGGCTGGAGACCAGCAAGGATCTTGTTGGGTCGATACTGGCTGTGGATGGCCATGAGGAGAGCCTCTGTGTTTGGATCGTTGCGGCGGCCAACCACAACAACCTCCTCGGGATCCGAGAGATGCAGGTCCAGAGCACAAAGCCAGTTTCCGGACGCCATGGGATGGGCCAGCATCTGATCTCGGACCAGTCCCAGCATATCTGCCGCCGCCCCCTCACGGGACTCGTCGCCGGTGATCCTCGATATGCGGAGCAGTACATCAGCGGCAGAAGACCCGCCGCACGGCTTCACCGAGTCCGACGTGTCCCGAGGGCGGGTGAAGAGGGAGCTATGATCCGGGCTCGTATCATAGAGAAGCCCTGGGTTCTTCCCATCGCTGAACCGTTGCACCATGGCATCGGCCAGATCGGCTGCCGCCTGCAGCCAGCTCGCCTCAAGTGTGACTTCATGAAGGCTGAGGAGCCCGCGAATCGTGGAGGCATGATCATCCAGATAGCCAGGTATTCCGGACACACCATCCTTGAAGCTGTGCATCAGCACATCGTCCTTCATCATCTCACCGACCAGGAAACTCGCATTGGCTACTGCCGCCCTCAAGTAGTCCTCTCGCCCCAAGACGCTGGAAGCCTCAGCCACAACCTGCAGCATCAAGCCATTCCATGAGGTCAGGATCTTCTCGTCGCGCGGTGGTTCGGGCCGCCTTCCCCTAGCTTCCAGAAGCTTGAGCCTCGCCTGTCCAATCACTTTCTCGATTTCTCCCGGGCGGCCACTCCTCTCAGCCTCCAGTCCTGCCGGGTCTCTGGCAACATGAAGTACACTTCCGCCGTCGAAGTCCCCTCCACTTCCGATGCCAAAGTAGCGGCTGGCGAGTCGACCATCCTCTTCTCCCAGCACTTCGGTGATCTCACCGGGCGTCCAGAGATAGTACCGGCCCTCTTCACCGTCTACATCAGCATCTTGGGAAGAGTAGAACCCGCCGTTGGGGGCTGTCATCTCCCTCAGCACGTAATCCAGCGTCTCTTCAACAATGCGTCGGCAGCCTGCCTTTCCCGTCACCTGATAGGCATGTAGGTAGAGGCGGCTCAGCAGGGCGTTGTCATATAGCATCTTCTCAAAGTGCGGAATCCTCCACCGCCCATCTGTCGCATAGCGGTGGAAGCCCCCACCAATGTGGTCGTAGATACCCCCCGCCGCCATCCTGTCCAGGGTCCGCTCCACCATCTGCAGAGCCCGGGCCTCGCGTGTCCGTTGATGATACTGCAGCAGGAACTCCAGAACCGGGGCTTGCGGGAACTTCGGCCCCGGGCCGAAGCCTCCATTCTCATCATCGAAGATAGCCTCGAGGGCCTGGAAGGCACCAGCCAGGATATCAGCCGTCAGCGACTGCGCCCCTGACTCGACAGTCGGACTCTGTTCCAGCCGCGATACCAGGGCCCGGGCTGCGTCCGCCACCTGTGAGCGCCTGGTCCGGTAGGCCTCCGACACCGCCGTCAAGACTCGGGCGAAGCCCGGAAGTCCCTGACGGTCTTGGGGCGGGAAATAGGTGCCGCCGTAGAAAGGCTCGCCATCTGGGGTCAGGAACACCGTCATCGGCCAGCCTCCGCCGCCGGTCATGGCCTGCACCGCCTCCATGTAGACGTGGTCGATGTCGGGGCGTTCCTCACGGTCCACCTTGATGCAGACGAAGTGCTCATTCATCAAGCGGGCGGTGTCCTCGTTTTCGAAGGACTCCCGCTCCATGACATGGCACCAGTGGCAGGCCGAGTAGCCCACGCTCAACAGGATGGGCTTGTCTTCCCGGCGAGCCTTGGTCAAGGCCTCGTCGCCCCAGGAATACCAGTCCACCGGATTGTGGGCGTGTTGAAGCAAGTAGGGACTGGTCTCTCTAGCCAGACGATTGGTGTGGGCTTGGCTCACGTCTTCTTCTGAGCCACCTTTATGTCAAGCTGAAGGCTGTCGACCACCTTCTCGACTCCCTTGAGGGCAGAGACAACGCCGGTCACCGTGCTGCAGATGATGTCGTTCGGGAACTGCGTCAGCTCGAGTGACTTCCCGTTGACCAGGAGGCTGACGGCCCGCTTCAGCATCTTCAGTTCAACCGTTCGCACGCCTTCGACGCCCTTGAGAGTGCGCACGCCGCCAATCACCGTGCCGGCCACATACTGCTCCACGAACGGATGGAGTTCGATATCCTTGTTGTTCACCCAGAGCTTGGTCTCATAGCTTTCCTTCATTCTCTCCTCCGACTGCTGAAGTAATGTCAGC
>Ga0105101_10001136_pt1 | contig 11500 bp, 11 predicted proteins | sample PPLLak21cMay2015_2_FD_87037 | JGI IMG/M metagenome (GOLD analysis project Ga0105101, IMG submission 87037) | Freshwater sediment microbial communities from Prairie Pothole Lake near Jamestown, North Dakota, USA - PPLs Lake P8 Core (1) Depth... | ecosystem: Environmental > Aquatic > Freshwater >...
CTCTCCATTTTTCAACCGCCGGAGGGCACTCAATAAGGCTGGCGCGGCGATATCTTTTAGCAAGAATCCCTTCGCGCCCAGCCTGATTGCGGCAAACGCGAACTGTTCCGAGGCATGGATCGTCAGGAAGACAATGAATACATTTGGTTTTTTTTGCAGGATCTTTAATATGGCATCGACACCGGAACCATCCGGCAACCCCAAATCCATGATAACGAGATCCGGGTGTTTTGTCTCGACCAGGGAAAGGGCTTCTTTAATTGTGCTGGCTTCACCCACAACTTCAAAATCGGGTTGTGAATTAAAGAGGTTTACCAGGCCGCCGCGAAAAAGAGAATGGTCGTCAACGATGATCGTCTTCATGCGTGACCTCATAAGGTACTCGCAATGTATGGCAAGTACCGCGCTCGGGACTGGAGGAGATCGAGAACTGAGCCTGGATTTCGTCAGCCCTATCCTGCATATTTTTCAAGCCAAAATGACCATTTCCAATTACCCTGGAATGATCAAAACCGACACCATCATCGCTCACATCGATTCGAAGGTACGTGTCTTGCCATTTCAATTCCACATCTACGTGCCGGGCCTGAGCATGCTTCTCGATGTTCGTCAGGATCTCCCGAAATATAAGGAAGATATTACGCTGGATAAAAGGCGGGAGGACGAGTTGCTGTCCCTCGCGCTGAATATCCAGTTCGAAATTTGCCTGTTGGCTGACCTTATTTGCATAATTAATCAGGGTTTCATCGATGTTCGAATCGCTCTCGGAATTTAATTTGATCAATACGTCGCGCATTTGATCGTAGGCTTCCTTGGCAACATCCCTAAGGGCGACAACCTCCTCGCGCATTTTCTCCGTCCCGGTCTGGTCGAATTCCATGCTGATGTGATCCAGCCGGAGGCGCAAAAATGCCAGGCTGTGGCCAAGAGTGTCATGCACATCGCGAGCGATGCGTTGCTGCTCAGCAGTTAGACTATATTTTCGCCTTCTAATCATCAGCTCGAGCTCGACACGTTGAAATTCTGGCGCGATCTTGGGGGCCACTTCCTTCAGTAAACGATATTGTTCAGGAGACGGAGGATTTCCATGCGCGAAGTAAAGCCGTGCACCGCCCAGGGGAGCATTGGAAAACAAGAAAGGAATGCAAAAGCAAAGCAGTTTTGATGAGGTTGCAGCGACCTTAGGATCGCGGCAAGGCTGCAAAACCATCAGATCTTCCCCGGCATCCGGGGTCAAACAAGCGCAGCCCACAGCGGTACATTCGGAGATCGAGGCTGGGTCATTCGAGGTATCTTTCAACCACCAGTTTAGGATGGCCTTATATTTGTGAAAGCGCTCCTCGTATGCGTAGATGGTTGCTCCCGCCAATGGCATGGTTACCTGGAAGAAGCCCAAAAGCACAGCCGCCAGCTCTTGACGCGAATGAGCGTTATTCAGTTGTGTGATCAGATTATTCTTCAGGGTTTGATAGTAATTCAGCCAGCTCAACTCTGAGCGGGTGGCTGCCAGCCACGACAATGCAAGTCCTGTAGAAAGCGGCAAAGCCATGCCATAGAATATGATCTCTGCAAAAAAATTGGCGTTCACTCCCCTCAGAAAAGGTCGGTACTCCAGCCATTCGAATATGAAGACGCTCAGGCTCGCGACCGCGACAATCACCCAGCGTCTATTCAACAGCCATTGCCCAAAGCTAAGCCACATCAGAAGTCTCCTGCCTGCTTGCAATGCTCGCTAAAGGCATCCAGCTTATCGAACAAGAAAAATCAAGAAAATTACATCTCATTAGGGTCATATCTACCGATTATGGGTCGCCATAACAAGTTCATTATTTCCTGATCTCAGCGTTACATTCGTTTTATCTTCTTAAATGGAAAGACATCGCCGGCGGCTCTAGTACTTGACGTCCTGGTGGAATGGAGGTTACAGAGCGACTGATCCGGCTGTTCCAGATGATCGCGACGCCATCCGTGCTTTTCCAGGGCGAAAGCCAAACGCCCGGGCCGAGGCGGGCGCATATCGTTCCCAAGTTTACAAGATATAATCACTTATCGATATGGAAAACCAACCGTCAATTTTCCGCGGACTCCTCATCCCAGTACTCATCGGTCTGGTTTCGATGATTGGGATTGGGCTGGTGTTCTCAGTCGCTTATCTGAACCGCTCGGAAGCGCCGGCTGTAGTGGAACGAACCGCAACCCCATTCAAATATCTGCTTCTGGCGACGGAGACTGGCACCCCCCTTCCTGAATCCGAAACCCCACCTCCCGAAGAAATATTCCCAACGAACCCCAGCTTCCCCACCCTAATTACTGGCACGCAGGAGGGAGCCAATTTACCCGGTGGAACGCCCGGGGCTATTCGTACCCCGACCAATGTGGGTTCACAGAACCCGACCGTGATTCCAACCGTTGGAGAAATCGTGCCAATGGTAGCTGGTAAGTATGATGATGCCGACATCAGCATTGAATACTTTGGCGACTGGGTTACTCAGAGCAATATCGGTTCTGCCTATCAGGGAACCTTACATGTCTCAAATGAGATCGGCAACGATCTGTCCTTCATTTTTGAAGGACAGCAGATTCAGCTTGGCTACCAGACAGTATCGGGCCTTGGCACCCTCGTGATCACCATTGATGAAGAGCAGTATGTACTGGCCCAGGCCTCCGGCAGCAGCTGGGTTTCACCCCAGCTCGATCCGGGTCCGCATTTCGTCATCATCATTCATGAGAGCGGGGACTCAGTCAATGTGGATTACATAACGATCCTCGATGGGAGTTAGGAAGATAATAATTTGGCGTGAGTGCGGGAATTTCAGCAGGTCCCACTGGCTCTCAGGCGGATTCCGCTGCCATCGCCGCATCGTGATCGGGAAGGATGTCTTCTGCGCCGCGAATGGCAGAGATAAAGTATCCGCTCAGGCCGGCCAGGACTCCGCCGAGGCCGCCGAAGAAGACCAGGAGGCCCATCCCGGCTCCGGGCCCCGCGGGAACGATCCATCCAAATAAGGAGGAAAGCCCGCCGGGGGCGCGCATCGCCGGCTCGAGGAGATAATCCCCCAGCGTACCGGCGATCAGAGGCGAAATGGGATTTGTCATCCACGCGATGATCGTGCGCGCGGAGAAGACGCGGCCCTGCACATCCGGCGCGACTTTCGATTGCCAGATCGCCTGGTTCGAGCCGTTGATCAACGGAACAAAAAGCGCGGACAATGCATTCGTCGCCACCCAGAACGGAAGCCATGTGCCCAACCCCATCAGTGCGAAGAAGAAGCTTGCGATGATCCACCCTCCAAGAACACCGTGGACTCTGCGCTTGAAACCGCCCCACACGCTCATCGCCACGCCTCCCGCAACGCCGCCGATCGCTCCCGCCGATTGGACCAGCCCCAGGCTGACGCTATCGTTGCCTGTGCGCAGCAAAATCATTGGCGCGAGGACAGTATAAGCAATACCAGAGCATAAATTGCCGAAGAAGAAAACCAGCTGCAGTCCCAACAGGCTGGGACGCGCGAAGATGTAGCGGAACCCGAACGCGGCCTCCCTGAAAACATTCCCCTGGGCCTGCGCGCCTTCTTCTGTACGCGGCGGCTGTGGAATATGGACAAACATCAGGACGACAATGGCCGTCACAAAGGTAAGGACGTCAACTGACAATACCCCCGTTAGACCGATCACAGGCAAGAGCGCTCCCGCCAGCATCGGGGCAAGCACGCCCGGCCCGATGTCAACCAGTGACATCATGCCATTGGCGCGTCCATATTTCTCCTTTGGGATCATGGTGCTGATCGCCGCCGAATAGGCGGGCCATTGAAACGCATTTCCCAGGCCCTGAAAGACCGCCACCACATAAAGATGCCAGACTTCCAGCACACCGAATGCCTGCAACAGGAGAACGGCAACCGTTGCCAGCCCGGCCGCCAGATCGCTGACCATCATCATCAGTTTGCGGTTGTGCCTGTCCACCATCACGCCTGCAAACGGCGTGATGATCAGAAGCGGCGTAATAAAGAATACCTGCACCAGTCCGAGCGCGGTGGCGCTCCGCGTTTTTTCGAAGACCCAGATCGTGAGCGCGAAGGCGCTCATGTTGGTGGCAAGAACGGAAACGATCTGCCCGAGCCAGACGATCGTGAAACCAAACATTCCTGTTGGACGGTTTGTGGTTTGCATCATTCCTCTAAAACGTCCACGCAGGATACCACAGCACCGAGAGTCAAACAATCCCGCGCCAGGCGGGATTGTTTGACTTTCTCACGCGGTCAATTTATGTAAGTCAGGCTGCTTGGCACTTACTCCACATAAATCTCTACGTGCTCCCCGTCCTCTTCATCGGTCACATCAATAATTTTGCCCGTCATACCTGAGCGCACGGCTTGCATGACATTGGACATATCCACGCCTTCGACCTCCGGCGCAAAATGCGCGCCGATCTTCATTCCCGCGTCCACCAAAGCAAGTGGGATCTGCACGGAGGCCTTCGAGCGGCCCGTGCGCACATCCGTCACGCGGATGCGCAGCCAGCGCGGCCCACCGGGCATTCCCGGAGGGCGAGGCGGCGTGGGAGTTCGTTTCTCGCTTAAAGCCGCGAGCAATTTTGTGCCTTCCTCCGCGCTAAGTTTCCCTTCCTCGATCATCTTCAAGATCTTCATTCGTTCTTCAGAGCTAGCCATCCCACACCTCCTTACCCAATATAGACTTGCACATGCTCGCCATCTTCATCGTCATGTACATCGACGATGAAGGGCTCACCCGATTTGCCGGTTGCATCGAGCACCTGAATGATCTCATCCACATTTGTATTTCTCATACCTCGTATGCTGTGCCCGAAATTTCGCAGGAACCAGGCGGTCAGTCCCAGCGGCAATGGAAAGCCAAGGGTAATATTCTTCGGCCAATCGTCCGCGTGACGGCGGTCCACATTTACATAAAGCCATTTCGAACTCTGCCCGCCTGCGCCAAGTGTAATCAATAACACACCCAGCATCAACGGAAAGATCAGGCAAAAGAACCAGAAGTTCACGCCCGCGTTTTGCTGGACGGAATAAATGCCCCACGCGCTCAACACGGCGATAAAGATGCCGGTCCACAGTGGGATCATGGCAAAGCGACGCGCCCTCGATTTGACGTTTTCAAAGTCGGGAGTCTCGCTTCTCTCAAAGCCGGGAGCCGGTCCCGTTTCAAGGACTTCGACCTCAGCCTCTGCGTCCGCGTCGAGGGCGCGCATCAGACTCGCAGCCTCGTCGGCAGAGATCCTGCCTTCTTCCACCATCTGCAAGATTTTCCTGCGCTCTTCAGAGGACATCACTTGCCTCCTTCCAGGGCATTGAGCAGTTGTTCCGCCTGTTCAGCCGTGATCTTCTTCTCAGCCAGCATCTTAAGGATTGCCATCCGTTCTTCTTCGGCAACCGGCTCAGAAGGAGGCGCAGGCGGGGTCGGAACATTCTGTGAATTGAAATCCCAATTCCAACGACCTACATTCACATTCGCCTTCCAACCGCGTGCACGGCGTTCTGCATGTCGTTCCACACGCCGCGCGGCTTCTTCGGCGCGTTTGGCGGCGCGGGCGGTCGCCTGGGCCACCTGGCGTGAGATGCGTTCGCCAAATCCGGACCAGTCAAAATTGATTCCGGCGAAGTTCCCGAATTCATCCGCCGAATTGCCTGCATTGACATCACCGGTCACGCGGATATCGCCACCGGCATTGAGCATGATCTTTGCGGAACCATCACCCAGGGTGACTGCTCGCTCGATCGCATTCCCATCATTCCCGATGCCGGGCCAGTCGATATCAATCTCGTCCCCATGCAGATTGAGGGTGGCATTTGCATTAAGAGGCAGGACCAGAAGAATATCTTCCCCCGCCACCACGGAATATTCACCGTCCGCTTTGGGCTCCAGGTACACGACCACATCCTCGCCCACATTGACCCTGATATTCCCGCGCGCGCCGCGCAGTGCAAGATCATCGGCTACCGAGTCGAGTGACACATTGCCTTCCACCTCGCGAATGGAGACATCTCCACCTACATTCTTCACGTAGAGATTTCCTTTCGCGCCGCGCAGGCTGAAATCGGACCCGATCGTATCGATCACCACGGACCCCACCTCGCGGATCGAAATATCGTTGTTTATTTCCTTGATCTCGATATTGCCCATTACCCCGCGCAGGGCCGCATCTCCCCCGATCCGTTGAATGAGAAGCGAGGCATCTTTGGGAATGCGGAGAGAAACATCGTCCGTGGATGAAAGCACGACTTCATCGCCGTTCTGGTTCAGGGTCAGCTCATCCTCATCAGCTTTAATGAGGATGTCATCCCCTTCCCAGCCTACCACGCTCAGATCGCCATCAATGCTGTCAATTCTAATCCTTGGCGACTTTCCAGCAGAAATGATCTTGGACATGGCCTACTCCTCCTCACCACGCAATAAGCGCATGGCTTCGTCGGGGGAAATTTTCCCCGCCTCCAGATCTTCGAGCACGGAGCCGCGCTTTTCCGCGCTGATCTCAACCACTTCATCTTTGCCGGGTTCAAAGCCGAGGGCGCGGATCACCTCGTGCAAACGGTTCCGAATTGTCGGGTACGAAAGATCGAGTTCCTGCTCCATGCGATTGATCTTGCCTTCGCAGCGGACAAACGTCACGATAAAATCCAGGTGCTCCGCGGTCAAATGTGCAAAAGGCCCGCCCGTGAACTGCCCTTCGATGGAAGTATCGCAGGACGGGCAATGCAAACGACTGACCGTTAATTCAGAACGACAAACAGGACAACGAGTAGGTGCGGGATGCATAATACGCCTCCAGAGATGATTTTATGCGCTTTCCTGGAATGCTGCCACAGTTGCAGCATTTTTTGCTCTCACGCGATGTAAACTAAGAAAGCCCAATGTTGAAAGTAAACCGATAAATCCGGCTACGTACCAGAGAATATTCGGATTCGGACCATCAATGATCAAGCCGGCCAGATAAGGTCCGACGGCGAACGGGATGCCCCACGAAAAACCGGAGACAGCCATATAACGCCCGCGCATATCCTCAGGGGCAAAGCTGGCTACCAATGCCTGAGCAACGGGTGCAACGATCATTTCGCCAATTGTAATAATGACCATGGCCGCCACAAACATGAGATAGACCGAGACAAACCCATACATGGCAAAACCGATTGCATAAAGGAAGGTGCCCAGCGCCATCATCAGCATCGGCGGAAAATTCTTGATCCGGCGCGTGATCGGGAATTGCATCAGTACGACCATCGCCGCGTTCAAACTAAGCAACATGCCATAATGCCATTCAGATGCCCCATGTTCATTGCGGAGGTACACACCCAGGGTCGTATTCATATTCATATACGTGAACACTTGCAGGAGCACCGCTCCGAGGAATAACATGAAGGCCGTATCACGCAGCACTTTGCCATAGCCCGCAAAGCTGGACGCGACTGTCGGCTGCGGAGCGCCGGGATGGGCCTCAGGCTTGGTCTCAGGGATAAATAACGCGACCAGCAGGACGGTCAGGAGCGAGACCGCTGCATCCGTAATGAAAAGAGCCAGATAGGATTTCGCCGCCAGCAATCCACCGATGGCAGGACCAATTGTCACCGATAAATTGAATGCAACACGCAGGATGCCGTATCCGTCTGCGCGCTTGTCTTCGGGAAGAATATCCGCTACCATTGCCTGGTGTGCGGGTCCAGAAACATCTGCCAGGATACCGACAAACAAGGCCAGCACAAAAAATGCCTGGAATGAATTGGTGAAGCCCATTGCCAACGCGGACATGGAAGAAGCGAACAATCCGAAAATAATGATGCCTTTGCGGCCAAAACGATCGGTGAGCGCACCGCCGACCGCGGAGCCGGCAAAACTGGACAGAGAAAATGTGGCAAACAACACGCCGACATCGGCCATGCCCACACTAAATTTGCTGGTAAGATAAAGTGCAAAAAACGGAAACAGGAGCGACCCACCGATCCGGTCAATGAAAGTAATCACGACCAGAGTCCAAAAAACACGAGGATACTCGTGATAGATATCTTTCACTTTTTGCAACCTGGATTGAATCATTCTGCCTCGATTTCTATGCTTTGTGCCAGATTTTGAGGTTATTATAAGCATATTATTGAAATTGTCAAGGTTAATTTTCATATTTTTGAATATATTGAATTTTCTATTCAAACAAATGAAGCTTTCGTTTGAAATTCATAAACCCTCGTTGTTCGGGAGCCTCCATGATCCGTTCACTCTACTACCTTCCAGGAAAACCCATCCGAAAGGAAGTCCCTCCTGAAGAATTCCTCAGACTTGCCCGAAATCCCCGTGGCTTGCTCTGGGTGGATTTCATCGGTGAACCGCCTGAAAACTGCTTCCCCATCATGCAGAGCTTTGGCTTTCATCCGCTGGCAATCGACGATGCCCTGCAGGAAACCCACTCCCCCAAGATTGATGACTGGGGAGAGTACCTCTACATCGCGCTCAATTACATGGCGGCCCAGGAAAATGGTGATGCCTGGGAAACTGAAGTGGATGAACTGGATGTTTTCCTGGGAAAAAACTATATTGTTACTCATCATGATCATTCCATTGCTGCCGTTGATGAAACCTGGGCCGCCTGCGACCGCGATCCACGCAATGTGCAAGAAGGCGCTGATCATCTGCTCTACAAGATCGTCGATAACCTCGTGGCAGCCTACATGCCCGCCGTCGAGAAGATCGACAGCGCCATCGACCAGATCGAAGACCAGGTCTTTGACCGGCCTTCGCCTCGGACTCTCGAAAAGCTGTTTGCGCTAAAACGCGTTCTGCTGGCGATGAGGCGGATCCTGCTCCCCCAGCGCGAGGTGCTGAACAAACTTGCCCGTGACGATTACAAAGTCATTGACCCGCGGGATCGCATTTTCTTCCGTGATATTTATGATCATCTTGTCCGTTTGCATGACATCAATGAAAGCTTACGGGATCTGGTCAGCGGCGCGCTGGATACGTATTTGTCCGTCGTAAACAACCGCATGAACGAAATCATGAAAACCCTGACCATCATTACAGTACTGTTCATGCCCCTCACCTTCCTTACCGGCTTTTTCGGAATGAATTTCTTCGAATCATTAGGTACATTGAAAAGCTGGACAACCAACCCGGTGTTCTATCTGACTCTGGCGATAGTCTTCATGATGCCGATCGGTATGTACCTCTGGATGCGCCGCCGGACCTGGATTTAAGTAACCTCCGCGCACTTGACACAGAACAGACGTTCGGTTATCATTCATAGCACAAATGAGCGAAGAATGCTCACACGTGCCGGCGTTTTTTCGGCAGGAGGCAGCTATGATGATGGTTCGTAAAAGCAAGGGACTCGGAGAACGTCACCAGAAAATCCTTGATTTTCTACAGACATATCAGCGCGCGAACAAATACCCACCCTCGATCCGTGAGATCGGTGAGAAGACCGGTATTACTTCCACCTCGGTCGTGAACTATTATCTCGACCAGTTGGAAAAGAGAGGCATGATCGAACGGGACCGCAAGATCTCGCGCGGCGTGCGTCTTTCAGGTCCGAATTCTTCGGCAGAGACGCTGCGTGTGCCAATCCTTGGGCCGATTGCGGCAGGTCTCCCCCTCCCTGAACTTGACCCGAACGTCAGCTACATGACCGACAGCGAAGCGAACGCAGTGGATATCGCGCGCAGTCTCCTCCCTTCGAAGGAAAAAGGCGATGGCTTGTACGCTCTCGAAGTAAAGGGAGAATCGATGATCGACGCCATGATCAACGATGGAGATATCATCGTCCTCCGGCCGGCTACGGATGCGCGCAATGGTGAAATGGTAGCAGTCTGGCTGCCACGTGATAACGAAGCGACCCTGAAGTATTTTTTCAAGGAAAAGGATCGCTATCGCCTGCAGCCTGCCAACCCGACCATGAAACCCATCTTCGTCAAGAAGAGTGAACCATTGGAGATCAAAGGCAAAGTGGTCATGGTCATCCGCAGGATGGAAAAACCGCTCGCCGCCTGAACAGGAAAGTGATGATTAAGAGACGACCGAGATTGGTCGTCTCTTTTTGATTCATCACACCCGGAGCGATATAATTCGCCAACAAATGAGGATCAGCCTTGCGAAGGCCTGTCCTGAGGGCAGAGCCCGAAGGATCTGAACCTTCGCAAGGCCAGTCAGGAGAGGTTCACATGTATGGGACAATTGCACGCTTCCGCATCAAACCCGGGGTAAAAGATGATTTCATAAAAGCCATGGATGGCTTCGGCGACGCGGTCATCGCGGGATGGGTCGCGGATTATTATTTTCAAATGGATGCAGATTCAGATGAGTTTTATCTGGTGGCGATCTTCAAAGACAAGGAGGCCTATCAGGTGAATGCAGATAGCGCCGACCAACATCAACGCTATCTGGTCTTCCGGTCTTTTTTAACGGATGATCCCGAATGGCATGATGGGTCGGTCTTATCGGCAACCGGCCCGGGGTCCGGAAACTGAGGCGCTGGAATTAAATCAAAAACAGACGGCCCGCTTTGCGCGAGCCGTCTGTTGATTACGCACCGTCCCGAAGGTTTGAATCTCTGGACAATGATTTCCAAAGAAACCTTCGGGACGTTTTAATAGGTTGATTTATTTGAGTTTGATTCGTCCTCTCGAGGCGGGCTGAGGCGACTTACCAAACGGCTGCTGGCCAGAGGGCTTGGAGAGTTTTCCCTTCGCGCTGCCGATCGAGCGTGCGCCCAGGCTGATCAACATCGGTGCGAGGAGCAGGATCAGCAACCCAAGCAGGATGACCGCAAACATGCTCCATGACCTGCCCGAGACTTCAGGCAAGACACCGCCGGGGTTATATTGGCCCTCGGTTGTAACCGCGGCTCCGACGATGGAGACACTGAGACCGCGGTTGATCCCGTCCCGTAGAGTGGAAGGGGAAACATAGGTGATTCGATACTCACTTTGAAGTGTGCGGCTCTGCTGCGCATACAGGTCGCGTAAAGCATCCGGAGCTGTTGCGAAGCCATATACGCCACCCGCGCGTTCGGACAGGGATTTTAGCGCGACCTCGTTCAAGCCGGTCTGCCCAACCGTGCTGACGTCCCCAAAGCCAATGGCTGAAATCGTGAGCCCACTCTCACCGATCCCTGTAATCACATCTTCGGCGGTGCTCTGACTCTTGTTATCCAGGCCATCAGTCAGCACGATAATGGCTTTACGGCCGGACACACCCTCCAGGGCCTTTTCAGCCTCGATCAGCGCGTTGTACATGGCTGTATCACTGCCAGTCTGCAAACCATCGATGGCGCTGGTCAACGCGGCAGTATCGGTTGTGATGGGCTGAACCGTATACACCTGCGTATCATAGGTGATCAGCCCGGCCTGGTCACCGGGGCGCATCTGGCTGACATAACTCTTGGCGGCTTCCTTAGCGGCAGCCAGCTTTTCATTCTTGTCCATGCTGCCGGAGATATCCATCACAAACAAAGTCGTGACCGGGATGACATATCCGACAACTTCCC
>Ga0105101_10001140_pt1 | contig 11462 bp, 9 predicted proteins | sample PPLLak21cMay2015_2_FD_87037 | JGI IMG/M metagenome (GOLD analysis project Ga0105101, IMG submission 87037) | Freshwater sediment microbial communities from Prairie Pothole Lake near Jamestown, North Dakota, USA - PPLs Lake P8 Core (1) Depth... | ecosystem: Environmental > Aquatic > Freshwater >...
ACGATAAAGGCTAAGATGTTGATCACTCGATTGGTCATAGGAGATCTCCTTTTATTTTAATTAACTGCATTAGGCACGATCGTAGTAACTAGCGTGGGAAGAACACGAACACATTCCACCAGTCCAGGCCGACAACCAGGAAAAAGCGCAGCCACAAAAGCCAGGAGTATTTAACCTTTTTCCCCTTGCTACCCGCGCAGGCTGCTTACGGTGATGTGCTGACCGAATACCAGCCACAATAAGGCGATATCTACGGCTATGGGAAGAACAGCCCAGCCTGAGAACCAAATGACTTGCAGCACAATTGAGAGCACAGCTCCTGCTACAATAAGCCATTGGAACCACCCGCTCGGAACTACCCACCGCAGGAGAGCAGCCACCGCCAGGAGGAACAATATTCCTGAGACGATCGCCAAGACAGGCGTGAGAGTATTCAGCAAATTTCCTGGTGGGATAAGTGTGTGTGTTTCCACGGCAAAAGGCCAGAGCAACCTACCTCCCACCCACCATGCAGGTGGGGTATCTCCAGGCTGGAGAGGAACTATTGCGGTGAGGTTGAGTTGCACACCAAGAAGCAACAGGACTAAGATTATGATCCACATATACTACTTCCTTTAAGATTGACGGTTATATTGTTCCAAAAACGCCAGAAGCTTCTCTCTCGCCTCGTCGTTCTTGTTCATCATCAAGGCGAGATGACCGCCTTTTTCCATGGGTATGAGCTGTGCCCCAGGGATATTCCTGGCTGAAAACTCTCCTTGTTCGAAAGAGACCAGCGTGTCGTCACGTGCATGCATTACGAGGGTCGGCGCCTGGATATTCCGGATCTGCTCTGCATCGTACTCTGACATGTGTTGCTCAAGAAGCTGTCCTCTCCGCCGGGCTCCCATCGGCACAATCGATTCTAAAAATACATTGAGTTGTGTTGCTTCCTCAGGGGAGAGCTTCTTCTGAACCCCCATGGGAACTCCCAGCGCAGCCAGAAGTCCTCCTGGGCTCGCATGCACCATCGACCAGAAGACGAAATCATGTAGAAAGATACTGAAGATGGCGGCGAGGATGGCAGGGCGAGGTGGTATGGCATGGCTGGCGGCACTGATCATAGCTAAGGATTTAGTCCTTTGCGGATAACGCAGGGCAAATAACAGGGAAGAGGAGCCTCCCATGGAAATGCCAATCACACCCACCCGATCGATTCCTAGGGCATCCAGCAGGCAGGCATACACATCGGCTTGAAGTGCGGAACTCGCGCCATCGGGTATGGGCGAACCCAGGAAGCCAAAACGAGATGGAGCAATCCAGTGATAATTCCCGCCAATGAGTTTCGCAAAGTAATTCCCCTGGTCGTACCCGCCACCAGCTCCATGCACGATCAGCATGGGGGCTCCCTCGCCAAATTCGGTGTATTGGATCAGCCCATAATCGGTATTGATCATTTTACTGCCGGTTGCAATAAACTCGTAAGCTTTACGGATGTCGTTGCGGTAGCTTACATAAACCAGAGAACTTACAGCCACAACGATGGTTCCAATCAATGGATACATCATTATTGACCCTGCCAGTTAAACGGATCGGGCCAGCCTGCGATCAGCTCTTTTGGATGTCAGGCGAATCGCGCCGCCTGAGCGCCGTAAACAACGTCATAATAGGGTTTCTCATTGTTTTGAGTTAAGTTCATTATCCTGTCTCTTTGTACATACTAGAGGCGTAGGTATGTTCAATAATGCAAAGGGATCCCTAGCCGAACGGGATCCCAACGTTGGTGAGTTCATTTCATCAGTTGTTTGTAGGAGATTACCAAGGAGGTGATCCCGGACCAATTATAGACCGTAACGATTATTAAGACAAGTATTGTCCATATTATTTATCCCCGAGGGAACCTCATACCCTTGGCGGCAGTATGTCTTTCGGAGCCATTCACACGGAGGATTCACACTTGAGACTTGCAGGCATGGAAAAAGGCGGGTACCGCACCTACCTACCTCACATGGTGGAAGCTACTGCTTCCTGGTTCATCCCGCTTCCAACGAGCACATGCAGGCGAATCCTTGACCCCAGCGCGGGAGAAGGCGAAATCGCCAGCCTCCTGGGCAGGCTGCTCGGCTGCGAAACCCTTCGGGCTAAGCCCTCAGGGCGGAGCCTGGGGCTGCGAGCTGTTCCCTATCGTCCGGAAAGCGCCGTTGCCCCTCAAGTCGATTGCGCATAGCATGTTGGCTTGACGACCAACCACTGCATCACTCTTCCAGGAACTGCATAACCTCACCGACGAAGAGTTCAGGTGCTGTGTACATCGCGATGTGCTGCTGCCCCGACATCACGACGATCCGGCTGTTGGGCAAGGCTGCATCCACAGCCTCGGTGCTGCCTTTCAAGACATCCGGGCTGTCGCCGCCCTGCAGGAGCAACGTCGGGACATGCAGATCATTAAACCGCCGCGCATCAAACGTATAGCGTTCCTCGGCTCGCATTTCGCGCGGCAGGGTGTGAGCTATCGCCAATCGTTCCGGCCAGGCAGGTGATGCCTTGAACGGCTCAATTTCGTCGGGCGACATCCCCACGAGCTCACGGTAGTGCATAGTCAGCACTCCCTCTCGGTCACCAGCGTTTAGCAGCGCTTCAAGCCGGTCGAGGAAACCTTCAGGGTAAGGCAACACGCCTTCGAGCGTACCTATAGCCAGCTCATACAAGACCAGCTTACGAATATTCCGTGTGCGCAACGCCGCCTCAAGGGCAAGGAGACCCCCAAAGGAATGCCCCAAAACATGCGCCGGCTCTCCAAGCGAGTCGACAATCGCGGCAATGTCTTCAATTTCACGCTCAAGGGCATAGATGGGGCTATCTCCGCTCGCTCCATGGCCGCGCCGATCAACAGCACAAACACTAAAGTATTTCTCCAATGCCGGGATGACGGCGGTCCAAGCTACCGGATTGGCCGCACCTGTACCAGGGACTATGACAAGCGGCGACCCCGCGCCACTGCGGTAATAAGCGATAGGTGTACCGTCACGCGAAATGACCTTGTTCGAAATGATCCTATTCATTATCACCTCCAGCTGCCCGGGGTACTCAGCTGCCATTCCTCAGCGATCCGACCACCGACGAAGCGGTCGATGGCGATGAGCTGCACATTCACCAGTTGCCTGTTGGCGACATCCGTCATAGTCACAGTAAACCGGTACGCAGTTTTATCCGCATGTGTAAATATATCCTGTACGGTTACCTGTACGCCGGTATTTTCGGTAAGCAGATCATGGATGAATTTCTTGACGCCCTCCGGTCCTGGTTCAAAACCGAGCATTCTGGGGTCATGCCAACAGAAATCTTTCGTAAATAACTCATCGGCCAACTGATCCAACAGGGAAATATCCCCTTGGTTTAAAGTCTCAAACCAATGCAGGATTACCTTCTCATTTTCCTCAGTAGACATGGGATTCCTCCTTTCGCAGGAATTGAAGCACTTCTCCAACAAAAAGCTCTGGATTGGTATCCATGGCGATGTGCTGCTGGCCGGGTAGAATTACGACCTGACTGTCTGGCAGAGCTGCATCAAGCGTCTCAGTCGCCTGCCGGAAAAGGAGTGGGCTGTCTCCGCCCAGCAAAAGCAGTGTCGGCACCTGCAGGCTGGCAAATCTGGCTGCATCGAATTTGTATGTCCGGTCAATCACCAGTTCCCTGAGAACCGTTGGGATGATTTTGATCCGCTCTTTCCACATCGGCAGCTGTCGATACACGGCCAGTTCGTGCTCAGGCATTTTCACTTCCTCTCGAATGAACATTTCCAGCGCGGCTTCCAATTCACCGCTCTCGATCAGAGCCTGCATCCGATCGGGGAAGTCTGCCGTATACATCGGCAGGCCCAGCGGCACAGGCGGCTCATAGAGGATGAGCTTGTTAATTTTGTCGGTCAGCAAAGCTGCCTCCAGGCTGCAAAGTCCGCCGTAGGAGTGCCCAAGTACGGAAACTGGCCCACCGATCGCCTCCACTACTGCGGCTACATCTTCTGCTTCACGCATGATCTCGTAATCTGGAGAGTCTCCACTGCCTCCCCGGCCGCGCCGGTCCATGGCATAGACGGTGAAATGCTGATCAAATTTTGGCGTGATAGATGACCAGCGCCTGTGGTCTGCAGTTCCGCCATGTATGAGGAGGAGCGGTTGTCCTGCACCGCTGCGCTGTACACCCATAAGAGTGCCATCGAGTGATGGTATTTGTTCCATCGTAAGTACCTCCTGACTGCAATTTGAAATGAAAAAGATCTATACGGAAGGGTTTGTGTAAAGATAGGTTGTTGATAAGAGTCTAAAGGAAAGCGGATGATTTTTCATCGGTAGAATTGCCCATTTTTTAACAAAGACAGGGCTTCTGATCCGAAACCCTGTCCGTATCCACCATTCTTTTCGTTCCTGGAGTTTGTGGCTAAGCAATCAGCTCTTGTTCCATAACGAAAAATACGGCTGCCGCCCGGCTGGAAATACCGATTTTGTTATAAATGTGCTCCAGGTGATGAGCGACTGTCTTTTCACTGACGAAAAGCTCTTGAGCGATCTGGCGGTTGCTAGCCCCCGTAGCCAGCAGCCGTAATACTTCGATTTCGCGGTCGGTTAGACCTGCGGGCCATTTACGCCGGCGTGGCGGTTTCGGCGCAGCCACCCCCAACTCTTGCGCCAATGCTTCAAAACAATCTGGAGAGAACAGCGCGCCCACATCGGGTTTCAGCGACTTAATGGCGTCTTTTGGGTCACGGCCTGGCTGGGCTTGCACGCGCTCCTGGAATTCTTCGACCAGCGCCAGGATACAGGCGCTCAATGGCAGTTCGTTTCCGGATAGCCCACGGTGATAGCCGCTCCCGTTCAACCGCTCGTGGTGCTTGCCGGCAATGGCTGCCACCGCACTAAGCGCCGGAACGCGGGAAAGAACGCGCTCGGTATAATACGGGTGCAGCCTCAGCTTTTCCGTGTCGGCGGCACTCAACGGGCCTTGTTTTCGCAAGATGTTGCCCGGCAGCGCGACCAGCCCGAGATCGTGGACCAACGCCGCCCGGCGGATATGGGTTATCTCTGAGGGAGCCAACCCCATCCTGCGCGCCAGGCTCTCCGCGATCCTGGCGGACTCCCTGGAATGGCCCACAGTGAGAGGGGTCTTTAAATCCACGAAGTCCGCCACGGCAAAGGCGACATCGTCCAGCCTGGTCTCATTCATCTCACGGTACGGCGAATCGGGTTCGAGATCGAGAACCACCTGCCACAGGTCCTCCTGCGCAAGAGTATCCCATAGGCTGGGATTTCGGGCAACGTCGAGAAAGACGTCGATCATCTGGGGATCGAAGAGCTTGCCCTTTTGCGCGAGCGCCATGGCTTCGGCCCCACCCCGTCCGCGGGCCGTAAAAGCCGCCTCCACCTTCAGCGCCAACTGGAGCAGGCGGGCATTCTGTGGAATAGCACTTCCCGCCATGCCATAGGGCCCTTTTCCATCCCAACGCTCAAGATAGTGGCGAACGGCCTCCTGGACCCCTTGCGGCATGCCGAGCCGCTGTGCTACTCGAACGGCCACTTCACAAGCGCCTCGTAGATGATCCCCGGCGTCACGGGAATGAAGCAACATGCTGATCATATTGAGAGTCCGTGTATGGAGAGGCGCATCTGGAGAAACAAATCTCCTCATCCAGTCTAGCGTATCCAGTAAGTTCGAATCATCACGCAATGCGCCATCCCCGATAGCTGCCAACTCATCTCCCTGTATGGCTGGGGCCAATCCCAATGACAAAACCGTGCAACCTGAATGCATAAGGAGAAAGCTATAGTATAGCTCTGCCTGCTCCGCCGTCGAGAGACGCAGCTCGTTGGCCATCTTCATGCCGAGCGTACAGGCACGCATAGCATGGCCCATCGGCCTACCCGCTCCCAGGTCAGTCGCCAGGGACAGGGCCGCCAGTACTTCAGCCATACGGATCAGATTGTGCTGCGGATCGGAAGGCGTGGGCTTGACCATGAACGTATTATAGCGTTTCCCTGTGAACTTGACCCCGTCAATTGACAGCTAGTTCTACCCGGATCCAATAATCGCTGATGATCAGGGTATGGCCACTTAGTGGAAGTCGAGCGCAATACAGATAAGACCATCGAGCAGTGCCAGACGAAGTGGCGCAATTCCCACCAGGTTAGCGGTGGGAAGATGTTCTTGGCGTGTGATAACTGCTCCTGCATGGGCAACATTCGCAGCGAGATCGATTACTGCCTGGGGAATAGATCGCTGTTTGTTTCGCTGACTAATCTGGCTGATTTACAGGCGGGCAAGCGGGGAGCGGGTGATAGAATCTGGTTGGAGGTCAAGCAGAAAGGTTAAAATTAGATGTTTAGGAGTATATAAACTGAACCTATCGGGTACTTAAACAGTGTCTGCTATCATTTATTCTTGGCACAAATTCCAGTAGATTTAAGTGGTGGTCCGCTCCTATCCCATGGTGTCTGTATGCATACCAATTCACCCTCTGATCAGCTCACTCCCCGCGAAGGTTATGCCCAGGTCAACGGCGTTCGGTTATATTATCGCGAAATCGGCCCGGGACAGCCAATCATCGTCTTACATGGCGGACCTGATTTTGACCACAATTATTTCCTCCCCGAGATGGATCGCCTCTCCACGTCTTTCCGACTCATTTACTATGATCAGCGAGGCCGCGGCAAGTCCGGGAGGAATATCCGGCCCGAGTGGGTGAGCATTAACTCAGAAATCGAGGATTTGGAAGGCCTGAGGGAGTATTTTCAACTGGACTCTATCGCGGTTTTGGGGCACTCCTGGGGTGGGCTGCTGGCAATGGAATACACGACTCGCCATCCGAATCGTGTATCCCATTTGATCTTGATGAATACCGCTCCTGCTTCTCACGACGACTTTATGTTGTTCCGGCAGGAACGTCGCTCGACAGTGCCTGGCGACTTAGAAAAGATGAAAGCCCTGTTATCCACGGCTAAGTATCAGGAGGGTGATCTCGAAATGGATGCGGAATACTATCGAATCCATTTCAGGGCGACCATCCGGCAGCCAGAGCATCTCGAAAGCGTAATCAAGAGCCTGCGAGTGGGCATGACACCAGAGGGGATTCGAAAGGCAAGAGCCATCGAGGATCGACTTTATGAACAAACATGGTTGTTGAGCGATTACAATTTACTACCCAAGCTTAATAGGTTGACCATCCCAACTCTGGTCATTCATGGAGCCTATGATTTCGTCCCCATGACCTGTGCTGCCCACATTGCCCAGGCAATACCTGGGGCGCGCCTGGTTGTATTGAGGGAATGCGGGCACTTCTCTTTTCTCGAACGCCCAGACGAAGTTGGCAAGGAAATAGTTTCTTTTATGACATATGACGACCACCAAACATAAAGCTAAAGGAAGTACAAGAAAATCGAGGAACCCACTCGTCGAGCAAAGCGCCATCTGCTTTGCAAGGAGCAATGGGGACGTGAGCGTTGTTCCGGATGCGTTTCACTTTGCCCGAGCTGGCCACCATGCGCGCGAACAGCGTTTCACCCTCCTGCACGAATCACACCGGGACCTTCCACAAACGCGGAAGGTCCCGAGGTTCTGTCGATGGTGGAATGGCTCAAAGGCTGTCGCCGGATTGTCCTCGATCATTGCGCAAAACTTCGGCGCTGTTGGGGGGCCTGGCGCATTACCGCCTGGATCATCAAGAACTCGCCAACATTATCTGTTGTCAGCAAGCCAACCAACCGGCCGTTGTAGGTTACCGGCATTGTGTGACAATCGCAAGTTTGCAAGCGAATAAAAGCCGGTTCGAGCATTTCGTTGGCATCTACCACTTGAAAATCACGGCGCATGATGGTGGCAATGGGTACGTGTCGATCCTGTCGTGATAGAGCGGCGAGGATGTCGTTCCGAGTCAGCACCCCGACCACCGTGTTGTTTTCCACAACCGGGAAATCCGTCTGCGATCCAGCCAGGATCAATTCAACGGCTCGTCCAAGTGTATCCTGCGGCGTAAGAGATTGGTAGTCGGTGATGGTGACCCGCCCAACCGGAATGCCGCCCAATGCGTTTTTCATCTGCACCATCGAAGCTTCCTGTCCGGCACCGATCCAGACGAAGAAAGCGATGAACAGCAGGAATGGGTTTGAAAAAAGTCCGATGAACCCAAGAAGCAGCGCCATCCCCTGCCCAATCGACGCCGCGATCTGCGTGGCACGCGTATATTCGAGGCGCAGCGCCAGCAACGCCCGCAGCACGCGCCCACCATCCATTGGAAAAGCCGGGATCAGGTTAAACAACACCAACGTAATATTGACCAGCATCAGACGTTCGATAAACGGCCCACTGGTCAGTCCCAGGCTGGCGATGGATGTCAATGTTCCAGAGATGATCAGCCAGCCAAAGAGTAGCACTGCAATAACGACATTAACTGCCGGGCCGGCTAATGCCACCCAAAGTTCCTGGATCGGCTTGTCGGGCATGCGCTCCAGCCGGGCCACGCCGCCAATGGGGTACAGCGTGATGTCGCGGGTTTTGATGCCAAAGCGCCGGGCTGTAAGAGCGTGCCCATATTCATGCAGCACCACACAACCAAACAAGAGCAGCGTGAACAGAATGCCTTCCAGCGTCCCAACCAGGGTGCCGGTTTGCTGCCAGTAGCTCAAGCCAACCCAACCGATGATCAGCAGGAATGTAGCATGAATAAAAACATCGATGCCTGCGAATGTACCCAGTTTCCAAGACCACTTCATAACAACCTCCGCCGCAGCCATTTTTCGATCTCGACGAGGATATAAGCCGCCAAACCGACTGCCAGTACATCCAGCCAGAGCACCAGCGAGATTGGTGCGCTGCTGAACAGGGTATTCATAAAGGGGGCATAGGTGTACAGCAACTGGATCAACACCATCAAGATCGTGCCGCCTACCGCCCACGGATTGGAGAAGAAACCCAATTGAAAAGGAGAGCGGGTCAGCGAACGAGCGTTGAACAGGTAAAAGATCTCAACGAAAATGACCACATTGACTGCCACCGTGCGGGCTTCAGCCAGCGAGGCGCCGCGCGATAGCGCGTATTCGAATAACCCAAAGGCCCCTGCTAAAATAATGACGCTCACCAGCACAATCCGCCAGATCAGCACCCCGTTTAGAATAGGTGCTTTGGGATCGCGCGGCTTGCGGCGCATCAAGTCAGGCTCTTTCAGCTCAAGAGAAAGGGCAGTCCCCAACACCGCAGCCGACACCATGTTGATCCATAAGAGTTGGATCGGCAGGATCGGCAGAGTAGCTCCTGTGACGATGGCAGCCAGCAGCACCAGGCCTTCGCCCAGGTTGGTGGGCAGCGCCCAGGCGATGAACTTGGTCAGGTTATCAAAGACGCCGCGCCCTTCTTCTACTGCGGCTTCGATGGACGCGAAGTTGTCATCGGTTAACACCATATCGGCGGCTTCTTTGGAAACATCGGTGCCGGTGATGCCCATTGCCACACCGATGTTAGCCTGCTTGAGTGCCGGGGCATCGTTCACGCCGTCGCCGGTCATCGCCACCACGTGACCACGCGCCTGCAGGGCTTCCACCAGGCGTAATTTCTGCTCAGGGGCCACGCGGGCGAAGATATTGACTGCTTCGGCCTGCTCGATCAACTCAGCGTCAGACAGCCTGGCAAGCTCAGCCCCGGTCAGCACTGTGGCGCAATCATCCGGACACAGCCCAATCTGGCGGCCAACGGCGGCGGCAGTGAGGGCATGATCGCCGGTGATCATTTTTACAGCAATGCCGGCCTGCTGGCTGGCGCGGATGGCGGCAACGACCTCCGGGCGGGGCGGGTCAATCATCCCCTGCAGGCCGAGCAGAGTGAGACCGGTGATGTCGTTAAAGGTGATACCCTGCGCGCCAGGCTTTTCCAGGCGGGCAAAGGCCAGCACGCGCAAGCCTTGCGAGGCCATACTCTCCACAGCCGGGCGAAACACCTCGCTGCCGCAGGCTACTGCCTGGCCCGTAGGATCAAGCGCGCCCGCACAGCGTTCGAGCAGCACTTCAGCGGCGCCTTTGATGTATACCGTGCCATCGGCGTGCAGCGTTGCCATGAATTGATGCTGCGAGTCAAAGGGGATCGCATCCAGCCTGGCAGGGTTGGCGGCCCCGTCAGGGTTGAGCCGCCCTTTGCGAGCTGAAACTAGCAGCGCACCCTCGGTTGGATCGCCTTGCACCGTCCAACCACCTTCGGTCTCTACGAGTTGACTGTCATTACACAGCAGCCCGGCTTTGAGCGTCTCGCTGATAGCGGAATCATTCTCCCAATCCCCGGAAATGGCTCCGTCCGGTTGATACCCCACCCCTTCAACGGAATATGCCCCGCCGAGTGTGCGAATTTCCTGCACCGTCATCTGGTTTTGGGTCAGGGTGCCGGTTTTATCCGAGCAGATGACCGTGGTCGAGCCGAGGGTTTCGACCGCCGGAAGGTTGCGGATGATGGCGCGGCGGCGCGCCATGCGGGAGACGCCTATGGCCAGCGTCACTGTCAACGCGGCAGGCAGACCCTCTGGGATGGCGCCGACAGCCAGGGCAATTGCTGCCATGAGGGTATCTACGATCGGCTGGCCGCGCATCACCCCAACGCCAAAGGTCAAGGCGGATAAAGCCAGGATTGCTACCAGCAGCACCCGGCTGAATTGGCCGATCTTGCGGGTGAGGGGCGTTTCTAGCTCGGCAGCGCTGGCGATCAACTGCGAGATGCGCCCAATTTCACTGCCATCGCCGGTGGCTACCACAATGCCGGTGGCCGTGCCATAAGTGACAAGGGTCGAGGCGTACGCCATGTTGCGGCGTTCGGCCAGCACGGCATCGTGGGCGCTGAGGAAATTGGCCTCTTTCTCCACCGGCAGAGACTCACCCGTCAGCGCGGCTTCGGTCACTTGCAGGTCGCGGGAGGCGATCAAGCGGATGTCAGCAGGGACGCGTGAGCCCGCTTGCAGTTGGACGATGTCGCCAGGCACCAGTTCGGCCGCGGGCAGGCGTGTGACCTTGCCGCTGCGGATGACCACCGCCTCGGTGGTCATCGTCTTCGCCAGCGCGGTGATCGATTGCTCGGCGCGCGCTTCCTGGATATAACCGATGACAGCGTTGATCAGAACCACGCTAAAGATGACCAATGCATCCACCGGATCTTTTAGCACCGCCGTCACCAGACTGGCGATCATCAAAATGATCACCAGCGGGTTGTTGAACTGGAGCAGGAAACGCAGCAGTGGGCTTTTGCCCTTTTTCGGGGTCAGCACGTTGAAACCCAAACGCTCCTGGCGGTGCTTGATCTCGAAAACGTCCAATCCCTGCTGGAGGGTGGTATCCAATAGATCAAGGACTTCATCTGAAGGGAGATGGTGCCAGTGTTTGCCAAGTAAAGCGTTCATGGTAGTATGGGATGTGAAACGGGAAAGTCAGACTAACGGCTAACATTAACTCGGGGAATCAACACAG
>Ga0105101_10001141_pt1 | contig 11461 bp, 10 predicted proteins | sample PPLLak21cMay2015_2_FD_87037 | JGI IMG/M metagenome (GOLD analysis project Ga0105101, IMG submission 87037) | Freshwater sediment microbial communities from Prairie Pothole Lake near Jamestown, North Dakota, USA - PPLs Lake P8 Core (1) Depth... | ecosystem: Environmental > Aquatic > Freshwater >...
AATGACGTGTAAATGTCGGGTAAAGTACCTTCCAAATATTTTAACAATAGTTTTTTCAGTTGTACTATTGTTAAAAAATTCAAAATCATGAAACAACCAGAATTAGGGAAAAAAATTTCCGGATTAAGAAAGGAGAAAGGACTTACGCAGGAGGAGCTTGTAGACAAGTGTAATATAAGCGTACGTACGCTTCAGCGGATCGAAGCTGGAGAAGTTACCCCACGAAGCTTTACAGTAAAAACTATCCTTGCTGCCCTTGATTATGATCTGAGCAAAATAACAGATCTTGATGATAATAATAAACGGAATTTCAGTGAATGGTTAAGTGATATCTTTCTTATTGATATTAATCCTGATAAGCCGGCAGATTATCTGATCAGACAACTTAATATAGCCTGGGTAGCCGGATTGATCTATTTCATCCTGGGATTCCTGGAGGGAGCGGCGGAATATTTCAGATTCAGGGAAGAGCAGATGATTTTCAGCATTTCCTTTTACGTAAGCATGAAGATCTCTGTCCTGATTGCATACTTCTTCTTTCAGCGTGGTTTCATCATTACCGGTCATCTGTTCAGGAACTACCTGCTCAAGATAATCTCTTACGTTCTAATCTTTGGTATGTTCCTGGTCATAAGCTATGATATTGCATCAGTATTTTATGAATCAATCGAACGTGAATTCATCCTTGGAGCCGAGGCTCTGGCATTCGGCGGGATAGGGATTATATATGGTGTTTCACTGATTAAGCTTCAAAAATCATTTGGACAACTGCCTGTTATTGCAGGCATATTTGAAATTTCTGCGGCTTGTTTTTTCCTTACTGTTATCCTGGCTTTTGTTGGCGAAATCATTTTAATTCCTGCCGAATTGCTCGAGATAGTCGTTTTATATAAAGCTGTAGAAATAATAAAAACAAAACAACCAGAAAAAGAGAGCAATACTTAACTTTAAAGAAAAACGATGAACATACTGAGGCTGGATAATGAACTACCACTTGCAACCAGTGACTGGGGGTGGAAATATCATCATTTGGGAATCCCAACAAAGAAGAGAATGCCGGGTGAGACTTACCTTCCAAAATTTAAATTCCATGTATCCGGATTTAAAACCAGCCCGTTTGGAATTGAATGGATGAGATTCGAAAAGGATAGCCCGGTAAGCAAAATAATCCAATTGGTTCCCCATATTGCATTTGAAGTGAGGGATATTGACTATGAACTTGCAAACCATGATTTTAATGTGATCTCTGAACCTGAATCAAATACTGAAGGTATAAGGGTTGCAATGATTGAACATAATGGCGCCCCGATCGAGCTAATCGAATTTGAGGTAAACAAATAAGTGATCCCGGGGATTTGCAGGGATTAATAATCATTGGGATAAAGGACAATCCTTCACAGGCAATCCGGATCAGACTTTCCTGTAAAATCTTAATTTTGTCAATTAATTAATTCCCCCGCAATGATTACGACAAAAGGACAAGTAATTGACATTAACGGAAAGACAGAGTGGCTGCTTTTTCACAGGCTTTCAAAAAAAGTCAACCCTGTTGACTTTTTGTCGCTTACTGACAGTATTATACAATTTCCCAATTTCCTGTTTACGTTATCCTTTCTGGTAGTGATTTTTATTGATATTGATTTAAAGTATAAGTTCATTATACCATCAAGTCTTTATTTTTTCGGTCAGATAATTGTAAATCTTCATTTGGGCGTCTTCATAATCAGGCTGCTAAATATCCCGTTACTGGTTTTCCAGAAGTTCAGTTTTTTTATAATATCCGGAGCATTTATTACCGGCTATTTCTTTCTTGGCTGGTGGGACCTTATGATTATACCCTCCTACTTCCTGGCAGTTTATATTTCAGTGCTGATTCTGACTTCAAACGATAAAAAATACTACCTCTCCCGCTGGAAAAAGAGTATTGGAAATTTTGAGATCTTTAAAAACAATGCCTTCCTGCTTGCATATAAATACTATGCAACTCAAAATAAGGTAACCTATAATACCTCTCCTACAGAAGAGGAAGTTGAAAATCAGGACTGGCTGAAGCCATATAATTTTATGCGCGCCCACTGGGGAGAGATTGAAAATCATTTTAGCAAAAAGGCAAAAATTTATTGGCGGGTTTATTTAAATCTTGACAAGTAAAACGATGATTAAAGAGGATTACAAAATCAGAAATGCAAAGCCCGGCGAATTTGAGGAAATCGGGAAACTGATGGTCCATGTATTTTCCAGTGTTGAGGGATTTCCAAAAGAATCTGAACAGCCGGATTATTATAAAATCCTTGCCAATGTCGGGGAGCTGACAAATAAACCGGAAACTGAACTTTTAGTAGCAGTATCTTCCGATGGTAAGATAGCAGGATGTGTTGTCTATTTTGGTGATATGCAATATTATGGATCAGGCGGAACAGCTACCAGGGAACGAAATGCCGCCGGATTCAGATTATTGGCTGTGGATCCATGGGCAAGAGGTCGGGGTATTGGTAAACTTTTAACAATTGAATGCATCAGAAAAGCTAAGGATAAGAAGTTATTTCAGGTGATTATTCACACTACAATGGCGATGCAAACCGCATGGAAAATGTATGAAAATCTGGGCTTTAGAAGATCAGAAGATCTGGATTTTATGCAGGGAGAACTTCCTGTCTTTGGATTCAGGTTACCACTTTAGCCAAATCTTTTAAAAGAGAGAACATCAGTTATGCACGGGAGAGGCGGTCCATACCCTTTCTGATTTTTCCAATGCCTCATTTAAATTTCCTTTGAACATTTTCAGAATTACATTGGTTATTTAAAATAGTGTCGGCGTCAATATTCTTAACCAATAAATATTATTGCTATGAACCTGGAAAATATTTTAAATCGTCTCTGGTCTGATTACATTCATCAGAATCCATCGGCCGGGAAAATATTCAACCTTTTTACAGATGAAGGAGAGAAGGTTGTAAATGACCATATAGCCTTCAGAACACTTGATTTTCCCGAAATAAGTATAGATGTGCTGGCTGACCAGTTTATCAGGAACGGGTATACACCTAAAGGGCAGTATGAATTCAGGGATAAACACCTCTTTGCCAGGCATTATGAATTACCTGGAGAAAAGAATATGCCGCGTGTATTTATAAGCCAGCTGATACTGGCCGATTGCACGCAATATATTCAAAAAACTTTCAGTAAGTTAATGGATAAAACCGGGAAAGCCAGGTTTGCATCGGATGATCTTATATTTTCGGGTTCTCTCTTCAGTCCCCTCTCCTACGAGGTCTACACCCGACTCAGGGAAGAATCGGAATATGCAGCCTGGTTTTATGTTTTCGGATTCAGGGCTAATCACTTCACTGTGAGTATAAACTCCCTTAACAAATACAATGACATTTATAAGGTCAATGAGTTATTGAAGAAAAACGGATTCCTGCTGAACAGTTCAGGCGGGGAGGTTAAGGGTACCCCGGATGATCTTCTTCAGCAATCGAGCACCATGGCAGATATCGTCAAAATAAAATTTCTTGAGGGTGAATTTGAAGTTCCGGCATGCTATTATGAATTCGCACAGCGGTTTCCCGACTCAAGCGGTCAGTTGTACAGCGGCTTTATAGCAAAATCTGCAGATAAGATCTTCGAAAGCACACATTTTTATCAGAAAAAATAACCAAAATTGGGTAAATGCACCTGAACCTGACCAGGTTCACAGGAAATAAGATCCGGCTTTAACCAGATAACTATATTCCACAACCAATCAGGAGGTTAATCCCAGGCACACGCAAAATCCGGACTGTGAATTATAATTCCGTTAATTATGGATTCCCTGTATGTGAAAAAGTTCTTTTATCTGTGTTAAATTTCATATAACTTACTGACAAAAATAAGACTGTCATAAGTTGATGAATACTGATGAGACAGTCTTAAATTGCCGCAGGTAAATTAAGGATAATTTAAAAATGAAGCAATTCACTACTATCGACTGGGTAATCTTTATTACCTATGCCGTGGTCATTATAGTCTTTGGACTCTGGGTGTCGAGAACCAAAAAGGGCGAACAAAAAACTTCACAGGATTACTTTTTAGCCAGCCGGTCGTTGCCCTGGTGGGCTATCGGATCAACTCTGCTGGCGGCTAATATTTCAGCCGAACACTTTATCGCAATGTCCGGTTCAGGGTATGCAATCGGTCTGGCTATAGCAGCCTATGAATGGATTGCCGCCGCAGTTCTTATTTTTGTTGCAAAGTATTTCCTCCCGGTTTTTATTAAGAAAGGCATTTACACCATGCCCCAGTTTCTTTCACAGAGGTATGACAGGAGAGTCAGTACCACCCTGGCAGTATTCTGGATACTGGTTTATATTTTTGTCAATATTACGGCAGTCATTTATCTGGGAGCACTGGCGACTGAAAGAATAATCGGGATTCCCCTTGTTTACGGTATTATCGGGTTCTCATTCCTTTCTGCTCTTTACTCTCTGTGGGGCGGGATGAAAGCCGTAGCCTGGACCGATGTAATTAATGTAATTGTATTGATATTTGGCGGATTGCTAACCACATTCCTGGCTGTGCGTGCGCTGGGAGACGGACAGGGTGTTGTTGCAGGTTTTACTGAATTGGTACACAGGGCACCGGAAAAATTTCACATGATAATTGAAAAAGGAACAGTTTTCGTTCCGGATGGTGTCGGAGGAAAGAAAGATGCATTTCTTGATCTTCCGGGACTGGGAGTTGTCCTGGGTTCGATGTGGCTGACTAATTTTGGATTCTGGGGATTTAATCAGTTCATAATTCAGCGTGGTCTGGCAGGTAAAAGCATCAAAGAGGCACAATACGGTGTGGCTTTTGCAGGTTACCTGAAATTACTTGTCCCCCTTCTGGTTGTTATTCCCGGAATAGCTGCATTTGCGATGGGTGCAAAACTTGGGAAATCGGATGAGGCCTATCCGTGGTTGCTCAGCAACGTTATACCTGTTGGAATAACAGGACTTGCATTTTCAGCAATAGCCGCTGCAGCCGTTTCTTCCATCAGTTCCCTGGTAAACAGCACATCGACAATTTTCACCGTAGATATCTATAAGGGGTTTATCAATAAAAACGCTTCTGAGAAGCAACTGGTCCTTGTAGGACGATTTGTTGCCTTAATTGCACTGGTGATTGCTACAATAGTTGCGCCCCAATTGAAATCACTTGATCAGGCTTATCAATATATCCAGGAATACACAGGATTCATCTATCCCGGGGTATTTCTTATTTTCTTTTGCGGGCTCTTTTGGCGGCAGGCAACGGCAAATGCTGCGCTGTGGATAGCCTTGCTTACAATCCCGCTGGGCATACTTTTCAAGATAATAAGTCCTGACCTGCCTTTTATTCTCAGGATTGGCTATGTTTTCATTATCCTTTCCGTAGTAATGGTCGGATTAAGCCTCCTTGACAGATCACACCGGATCGCAAATCCGCTTGCCGATGAAATTTCAAGGGCCGGTGCCGTCAGATCAGGATGGGTTATAATTGCAATTGCATCGGTAATTGGACTGGTTGTTGCGTTTTTTGTTTCTTCCATGCGGCATCTTGCACTTGAAGCTGTCTATGTACTGGTAGTTGGCTTTATCCTGATAGGCCTGATAATAATTTTCAACAATACCAGACGGACAATGGATACCAAAGGCATCATAATTGAAAAAGGCCTGTTTAAAACAACTCCCGTTTTTAATATTGCCGCTGCAGGTATTTTAGGTATCCTTGCTGCACTCTATTATTTCTTCTGGTAAAATGTATTGCCTGGAGAATTCTCTGAAATGTTTCTGTTGGTGAATTAAATGCAATAAACTAAAATATGAACAGAGATAAGAAATGCAGGGTTCTTATAAAGGCATCCCCGGGTGCTGAACAGTATCAGACGATTACTTCCGATGAAGCCGGCTGGTTGCATCTGAACTTTATTGCCAGATCTGTTAAGCCAGGAGAAAAATGGACCGGAGTTACAGGGGGCAATGAGTATTTGTTTGTGCTAATGGGCGGAAATTTCCATGCAAAGACTCCGGAAGGTACCTGGGTAACATCAAACGGAAGAAAAAATGTATTCCGAGGACTTCCTCATGCTTTATATCTTCCACCGCATACCGAATTTGAAATTTCCCCCGCGGGTGACTTCCTCGACATTGCCTGCGGGTGGTGTGAAGCTGATAAAGTTTTCCCGGCCAGGTTAATAACACCGGAAGACGTTGCTTCAATGGGTATTGAATTCCGCGGCGGGGATAATGCCAGTCGTCAGATAAACAGCATTTTGCCTCCCGGATCTGAAAGCAGCCGCCTGGTATGCGTTGAGGTTTACACTCCGTCAGGTAACTGGAGTTCTTTCCCGGCCCATAAACACGATACAAGAAAAACCGATCCCGTGACAGGTGCGGTACTCGAAGCAAGCCTGGAAGAGATTTATTTTTATAAGATCGATAAACCTCAGGGATTTGCAATTCAAAAAGTTTATAATGATGACCGCAGCCTTGATGAAATAGCTGAGGCGCATGACAACGATGTGGTACTTGTTCCGGAGGGCTACCATCCTGTTGTCGCCGGCCATGGATATAATGTCTACTATCTCAATTTCCTTGCCGGCAGTGACCAGAGTCTCAAATCGACTGATGACAAGGATCATAAATGGATCTATGGCACCTGGAAGGGAATGGATCCCAGAATCCCGTTGGTGACTCTTGAAATGAATGGCAGGTAAATATTTAAAAGGAAATTAATTGGTTATGGCTGATAAAATGTATGATGTACTAACCTACGGAAGATCATCAATTGATCTTTACTCTGCAAACATAGGTGCAGCTTTTGTTGATATACAGGCGTTCAATGCATATGTGGGAGGCTCACCGCTTAATATCGCAGTCGGGACAAAACGGCTGGGGCTTAAATCGGCATTATTAACCGCAATAGGACAGGATCAGGTCGGAGATTTCCTGTTGAATTTCCTGACGAAGGAAGGAGTTGAAACAAAATTCATTCCTGTAAAACAGGGATCCCGCACCAGTGCTGTCGTATTGGGAATTCAGCCGCCGGATAATTTTCCCCTGGTTTATTATCGCGAGAACTGTGCCGATTCAAAAGTAAATATCGATGATGTGATCAATGCACATATAGGATCCTTCCGGTTGTTTGAGATCTCTGCTACCGCTTTGAATGTAGAACCCACGAGGTCGGCCGGATTTTTTGCTGCTGAAGAAGCCGTAAAAAACAATGTTCCGATACTGATCGATCTTGATTTCCGTGCTGATCAGTGGCATGACGCACGCGCTTTCGGGATTACTGCCAGGGCATACCTGAAGAATTGCACAATAGCCCTGGGCACTGAAGAGGAGATCCTGGCCACTATGCTGAGCGATCCGGGAAAGATCAGTATCAGGAACCAGCAAATCTCCGCTCCCGAAATCAAGGGAGATATTGATGCTTCAATAAAGTCAATCATGGAGCTGGGCATCCAGGCCCTGATAGTAAAAAGAGGATCAAAAGGGTCATCGGTTTTTCTGAAAGACGGAAGTGTCACCGATGTCCCGGGCTTTACCGTAAGTGTGGTTAATGTGCTCGGGGCAGGTGATGCCTTTGCCAGCGGATTTATTTACGGGTATCTTAACGGATGGGACTGGTACAAATGCTGCAGGATGGCAAATGCCTGCGGGGCAATCCTTGTGACTAAACCGGGATGCTCAAATTTTAATCCCACGCTTGATGAGACTCTCAGCTTTATTGAATCAAAAGGGGGGTTTTAAACTTCTTAAATTTCAGCTATTTATATGAAAACTAATCGATTAACGACAGGACAAGCGATAGTCAGGTTTCTGAAGAATCAGTATGTTGAACATGATGGAGTTGAGGATCCCTTTTTTGCCGGGTGTCTCGGTATTTTCGGCCACGGTATTGTTGCAGGCGTGGGGGAAGGTTTGATGGAAAATCCTGATTTCCGATTCTATATGACCAGGAATGAACAGGCTTCTGTTCATATAGCCACAGCCTATGCCAAAATGAAAAATCGCCTGGGCGCATTTGCCTGCATCTCTTCAATAGGTCCGGGCGCCACAAATATGATTACCGGTGCGGCCTGTGCAACTATTAACAGGTTACCCGTTCTTCTTCTTCCGGGAGATATTTTTGCCACCCGTAATGTTGCTCCGGTCCTGCAACAATTGGAATCACCTTTTTCCCAGGATATTTCGGTGAATGACTGTTTTAAGCCCGTGTCAAAATACTGGGACAGGATCAACAGGCCGGAACAATTGATCACCTCTCTGCCTGAAGCCATGAGGGTACTTACTTCACCTTCCGATACAGGGGCCGTCACGCTGGCTTTACCGCAGGATGTCCAGGCTGAGGCTTTTGCTTATCCGGAAGATCTGTTCCGCAGGAGGATCTGGAGGATAACACGTCCCAGGCCCGACTCTGGCATACTGAAAACAGCTGCCGATCTGATTATGGCTTCAAAAAAACCTGTCATTATCGCGGGCGGAGGAGTTATTTACAGCCAGGCAACGGAAATATTGACCAGGCTCGTTGAACGCACAGGAATTCCCGTAGCTGAGACCTTTGCAGGAAAAGGCTCACTGCCATATAATCACCCCTCAAACCTGGGAGCGGTTGGTGCAACCGGTACTCCGGGAGCCAATGAATTTACTTCCGGGGCCGATCTGATTATTGGTATCGGCACGCGGTACAGCGATTTCACAACTGCTTCCAAGACAGCTTTTCAAAATCCGGTTGTAAAATTCATTAATATCAATGTTTCCGAATTTGATTCGTATAAGCAGAGCGCATTGCCTGTCATTGCCGATGCGAGGGTCTGTCTGGAGGAACTTTATGATTTATTAAGCGATTTCAGGGTTGCTGAAGATTATATTCAACGCGCAGCAAAGGCAAACAGGAAATGGGATGAGCTTGTTGACGAATTCTACAGGGTCTCCGGTTCACTGCCAGTCTTACAGGCTGAAGTTGTTGGCGCCGTCAATGAATTTGCCGGGCCGGGAGATGTGGTGCTTTGCGCTGCCGGCAGCCTGCCCGGTGATCTTCATAAACTCTGGCGGACAACCGATCCGAAAGGTTTCCATCTTGAATACGGGTATTCAACAATGGGATATGAGTGTGCTGCGGGAATCGGTGCAAAAATAGCCTGTCCCGACCGTGAGATTTATGTCATGGTCGGAGATGGCAACTATCTTATGATGAATAGTGAGATAGTCACAGCAATACAGGAAAAAATAAAGGTCACCATCATACTTCTGAATAATAACGGATTCGGCAGCATTGGAGCATTATCCCAGTCAATAGGATCTCAGCGCTTCGGAACGAAATACCGTTACCGCGACGAAAAAACCGGGTTACTGACCGGAGATACCCTTCCGGTCGATTTTGCGCAAAATGCACGCAGCCTTGGAGCATATGTCATCGAAGCCACCGATATCAAGTCGTTGAAAAATGCTCTTTATGAAGCTAAGAAACAGGCAATTACAACTGTTATCACTATTGAAACGGATTTCTGCAAAGGGGTTCCGGGTTATGCATGGTGGGAGGTAGCCGTTGCAGAGGTAGCTGAAATAGATTCAGTTAAGAAAGCTTATCAGAGCTATGTTGAAAGTAAGAAGAAACAGAGGTATTTACTTTAAAATGAATTGATGACAATAAAATCAGACAATCATATGACAAGAATTCTTAAAAACTATATCAACGGACAATGGTGTGAAAGCAAGGAATCCAGGGTCCGGGATGTTATAAATCCGGCTAACGGCCAGATCCTTGCCAGAGTTCCGTCAGGATCGAAAGATGATATTGACTTCGCGGCAGAGAGCGCTCACCGGGCCTTTTGGCCCTGGCGCAACACCTCTGCCCCGCAACGGATACAGTACCTCTTCAGGATGAAGCAGATAATCGAGGCAAATGCTGATGAAATCGCTGAGATCTGCACGAGCGAATGCGGCAAAACTTTTGCTGAATCAAAAGGTGAAATAGTGCGGGCTGTAGAGAATATTGAAGTGGCCTGCGGAATACCAAAACTGCTGCAAAGCGATTTTTCCGAAGATATTGCCACCGGTATCGATGAGTTTTACATACGTCAGCCGTTAGGAGTTGGTGCAAGCATATCCCCGTTCAATTTTCCGGTCATGATAGCATTCTGGTTCATGCCATATGCCATTGCATGCGGGAATACATATATCATTAAGCCGTCGGAGAAAGTGCCTCTCACCATGACCCGTATCTTTGAACTATTTGAGGAATTGAAATTACCTGAAGGAGTATTGAATCTGGTCCATGGAGGAAAGGCAACTGTCGATGCAATCCTGGAACATCCCTATATCAGGGCGATCAGCTTTGTGGGCTCCTCCCCTGTCGCGAAATACATCTACCAGACCGGCACTGCCCATGGGAAAAGGGTTCAGGCGCTTGGCGGAGCAAAGAATCCGGTTGTCATAATGCCTGATGCGGACGAGGACACGACTGTCAAAATAATAACTGATAGTGCTTACGGATGCGCCGGACAACGATGTCTTGCTGCTGCTATAGTTTTGACTGTGGGCAAAGCAGGTGAGATATTTACTGAAAAATTAATCCAGGCTTCAAAAGCAAAAAGAATAGGGAACGGGATGACACCCGGAGTGGAAATCGGGCCGGTAATTACAAGGGAAAGCAAGGAACGGATTGAGACACTGATACAAAAGGGACTGGATAATGGCGCCAGGCTATTGCTCGACGGACGGAAAATTAATATTCCGGGAGGTGAAGAGGGGAACTTTATGGGACCCACAATACTTGCAGATGTTGATAGTGAAAGTGAAATTTATAAAACGGAAATTTTCGGTCCGGTAATCATACTCAATAACGTTGATTCACTTGAAGATGCCATAAAACTAACCAACCAGAGCCGCCATGGTAATGCTGCAAGCATTTTTACAACTAACGGAGCGGCCGCCCGAAAATTCAGGCATGATGCCCTTGCAGGAAATATTGGGATAAACATAGGCATTGCAGCACCCATGGCATTTTTCCCTTTCAGCGGCTGGAAGGAAAGCTTCTATGGTGACCTGCACGGGCAATCATTTCATGCTGTTGAATTCTATACCCAGACAAAAGTGGTCATTGAGCGCTGGCATGATGATTGGACACGGAAATTTTAATTCGTACTTTTATTAATGCACTCTAATACTTACTTGCTATGATAAAAATTGCTAATGCACCCTGTTCCTGGGGTGTCCTTGAATTCGACCTTGAAGGCAAAGCAGCCGGTTTTGCACAGGTTCTGGATGAGATCCGGGAAACAGGCTATCAGGGTACGGAACTTGGCGACTGGGGTTTTATGCCTGTCATTCCGTCAGAACTGAGAAAAGAGCTTGACAACCGTGCTCTCTCAATGGTTGGCGCTTTTGTACCTGTCTTTTTAAAGGATAAGGCAAAACATGCCGCCGGGGCGGAAGCTGCCGTTAAAACGGCA
>Ga0105101_10001142_pt1 | contig 11460 bp, 3 predicted proteins | sample PPLLak21cMay2015_2_FD_87037 | JGI IMG/M metagenome (GOLD analysis project Ga0105101, IMG submission 87037) | Freshwater sediment microbial communities from Prairie Pothole Lake near Jamestown, North Dakota, USA - PPLs Lake P8 Core (1) Depth... | ecosystem: Environmental > Aquatic > Freshwater >...
TTCGTGATTGGTTTCGGCAAGACTGGTATTGCAGTCACCGCTGGAACAGCTTCAGCAAGTGCATCAGGGACAGTTCTACTGATCCTGGTCATCGGAGTCGCATAGACTCTCCCCTCTTTTTCTTTTTTTTATGTATCTTTTAAAAATTTTGATTACTATTTCTGTTCCTTAACCTGTTGAGATTGGTGATTTACAGATTCATTTTTTTCCAATGTTTTAATCTGACCATCCCGGTGTTATCTGAGCAGCAATTTGTATTTTAGTTAAGTCCAGATTTACGTTTGTCAAAGGAGGGGAATTAAAGGTTATTGTGACTTGGTTGGATGTTTTTGTTATAGTGTAATCAGTGTTTTTTACGAGGTTTGCATCAGATAATGTTGTATTTAAGAAGGTGTACCAGATAGAAGAAAACGGGGTGGTGACCACAAAGGTTTTTAGTGAGGTGATTGTCGTGTTTGTTGCTGACATATATTCTGTCCTTACTGGGTATGTTCCGTACCCGCTTATAGATGTTTTTTCGTCATTCGGGACGAGATCTATACAGGTTAATGAGAGGTTTGCGATGCGAGTGGAAGCATTATAGAGTACTGAAAATTCGGGTTTGATAATAAAGACAGCTCCTTCTGTCTGATTCAGCACGACACCTCCAATCTCGTAGTTATAGATCTGGTTGAGGAAATAGGCATTTTCGGATGAATAGCGAAGGATCCCATAATTGTCTTCATAGGTATCCCCTGCGGTTCGAACGAATCGATACGCCCATCCGTTTGAGATTAATGCAAGCCTGCCAAACGCCTTATTTGACATGAAAAATCCAAGCTCTCTACTCCCCAGGGTAATTGAGGTTGCTACCGGAACGTTTTCTTTCAGAGCGATTTGGGTATCAATCGTGAATTTGATATTTGAAAACTGGTCTGCGACAACACCCATATGTTCTGCTTCTCTGGATTCCATCCATTTCGGAATATAGATGGTTTGAATGATTGAAATCACTGCCAGAACCAGTCCAACGATCATGACTGCGACAACGATACCAGCTACTGCTTCATCTTTTTTTCTCAAACTTTTTATTATTTTTCGCATAGGTTTCACTCTATTTATTCTCTTTTTCTTATGAGGGATGATAATAATTGTAATTTTGTGTTATTCGTGCAGGGATAAGCACGGCAGCATAGAGGGAAAATTCATCACAATAACTGTTGTATGGCCCAAAGTAGAGTTTGTTTGTGGTGACTTTTATAGGTTTTGAGCCAAGCGGAAGTGAGTTGATAAGGACGCCATTCAGATAGAGGTTCATCGTCGTTTTATCGTAGGTGCCAACAACATAATTCCAATTGTTTACCAGATTCGCTGAGAGTGTGAATTTGGCATTACTTGAATCGGTAAACGTCACAAACACCTTTGTTTTATTCGCATTGATCAGATAGGAATCTTGTTTTGAAAATATCGTCTGGTTTGTTCCACTTAGAGGTATCCGTACGACGCATTGATATAAATCATAATTTTTCCCACCATAGATAGCGATATAACTGTCATTGACAAACGGTATTATCTTCATGTCATAGCTGGTTATCCTTGGGCTTGTTGAAATTTGTATGGCACCATCGACAGTATCGATGATATCTCCATTTTCACCAATCCGTAAGGTGGTGATATAGCTATTGTAGACATAATTATTCCATGGATCGGGGAGGTCTTTTGAGATGATGGCATAGACACGGTTGTCTACATGCAGTATTTCTGGTTGTTGAGGCATATAATTATCAGTATAATATGCCCTGATAAATTGAAGGTAATCAATCCAAGATTTAGTGATAATGCCATTATCTGCTATTTTTAAGGTGGTAATGTAAGGATAGTACCAATTACCACCAGTATTATAAGAATAGACAAAAGCAAAGATGTTGTTATCCACCTTTATGATAGAAGGATGATAGCAGTTGGGTGTAAACTGCCAGAGATCGATGATGCTTTTTTTAATAGTCCCATTGTTCCCATAGATTTTTAGGGTCGCTAACCGCCCATAGGTACTAGACGTAAGAGAGTCACGATACAGAATTGCATAGATATCACCGCTGATAGAAACCATGGATGGTTCTCTGCAGCGTAATGCTTCAAAAAGATAGGAGTCTTGGACGCCGAAAATATGTCCATTGTCACCAATCTTTATGGTTGCTATCTTTCCCTGGGACGTACTGTAGAGCTGATAAATAAGTGCGTAGAAGCCATTTGTTTTGTTTATAGGGGTAAACAAGAAGGGTGTGTTCATGACGTCATTATTAAAAGTATAACGTTCAATAAGGGTGATTTTTCCCATCGCATTGACTTTTATTGTGACAATCTTGCCATGATGAAAAATAGGAACAGTCATATAATGACAGTATGCTATCGCATACACATCATTCTTGATTGGGATGATCGTTGGCACATAGGATGCATTAAATGTCCCATTTGATGAGGTATAGCCAAGTTCGATGATCATCGAATCAGTAAACGTTTGTGCTATGGTTTTTGTCATAGTGTTTGTTTTTACTGTTTTTATCATCAGTTGGCCGTTGATACCTCTATAGACATCCACGACATATTGATTGTCAGAGGTGAGAACCTCATCTTCAACATAGCATTTCAGGCCACCGATTTCCTGCATATCATGAATAGGGTTATTGTGGATGTGTCCATCGTTTCCTATCTCGATTGTTTTAAGGATACCATCAGAATATTCGCTGCGGTAGACAATCCCATAGATATCATCATCTATTGGGATGAAATAGGATGCGGAACACATGAATGGTTCGAAGGTCACATCTTTCTTAGATAAGGAAACAATATTTCCGTTATCTTGTATTTTAAGCGTCACTATTTTTCCCCAGAGGTTTGCAGTAGGAGAATCGATACTATAGGAAATACCATAATAGTCATTCGGTCCATCTATAGGGAGGATATATGGAGAACGAACAGTCTTATTCGCGATAAAATCAATTGAAATTTGATCAATAGCACCTGCGAGTGGAGGAATCGTGCGACTGAGAGTGATATCACCATTCCAAAGTATTTCAATCGTTTTTAAAATGCATGATTGTCTTACAATCGGCCCTGCGTACACAATAGCATAGACATCATCATGGATATGGATGATCTCTGGACTTCCACCATCATCATCATCATACCACACGTGATATGAAATCTCTGATAATGTTCCTGCATTAGTAATTTCTACGGTTCGTAATCCACCATCATCGCCTATGCAATTATAGACGATGACATAGTGATCAAAACTATCAACGATCTTGATGATTTCCGGCTCTATCATGATATCCCCAAAAAGTAATTTTTTATTTACCGGAGAAATTACTCCAGCAAGGGAGATATCCAGAGAGATTAACACTCCGTTATTTGCAGCACTTATCGAATATACAATGGAAAAAGTGTTAATATCTATTTTTATAATATCTGGGCTGGCTGAAATGTTCGTATCAAGAACACGAGTATCAATAGGGATTTTATTTATAACTCCATCATCAAAAATTTTCACTGTTTTGATATATAATTGATTTCCGGAACTTGGTCTTGTGTACACGATAGCATATATTCCAAAGATTCCGCTTACTCGAATAATTTTTGGATTTTTGCAGGAGGAATCAAAATTAAAAAGATCAAGAATACACGATGATGTCGATACGTTCTCATAAATATCTCCTGTATCACTGATATCAATAGTTGAAAGGAAACCTAACGAATTTTCATTTGTTGATACGAGAGCATAAATGTTTCCGCTGACATGAAGAAGACAGGGATCAACGCATCCTAAGGTATAGTTCCCGAACTGTGATAATGATTTTTGAACTGGTATCCCGACCAGTGCATCACTGTGCCCTGAACGATTGATCCAGGCTTCAAGGGTGCATTCGTTGGTAACACTTAAGGTATTTGAATTTGGAACCTCAACAAAATCATCAATCCCATCCATATACAGGTTTTTTACAGAATGATTCAACGCTGTACTCATCCTTTGAGGCCCTCGCGGTTCGTTCGGCTTCAAAGCCCCGTCATTAGGTGGATATTGCCCAGACGAATCTAAAACCGTTATACCGTTTAGTTCATCGAAATGCCAAATTCCCATCGCATCAATCTGCGTTGTAAAAAGTTTGATTCCTCCAGATTCATTCACCGTAGTATTCCCTGCAGTGTACTGAATCCATGCTTCATACAGATAATTTTTATTTGACGTCAGATTGTACAGTGTTAGTGTTTGATAATCGGAGAGAGGAGCTGCAGTGATATTGATATAGGGGGTTTTCGTCCAGAGAATGTCATCAGATCGTTTCCATTGAAACCAGAGTTTCCCCGGTAGATAATTCACCTGAACAAAATTGTAAAATAATTTTAACGTCACACTATGAGGCCATACATCATAAGGGTTTAATGTCTGAGCATATGGAAAATCACCTTTCGCACCCTCTTGGACAAGACCAGCCATAATCATAGAGTTTGTGTCGGGATTGATAATTTTAATCTGGATTTGTAAACCAAATAAACTAGGGATAGCGGGAGGGGTAAATATTATCTGTTCACCAATACTCCACATCCCATCACCATTCGTATCAACAATACAATCTGCTGCGGTGATAAAAAAATCTGTTCCACCAATAGTATAAACTAATTTCGTGCTCAACGAAAGAGGAACACCCCCGTTGTTTTGTAAAAACACGTCATTTTCATTCGCCGTAGCAAGAAGTTGCGCGGATGACACTTTATACGTTGATGAAGGACCGGTTGCGTTGTTTAATACGAGTAAATATACTACACAAAGAAGCGCAAGACTAATCGATAAAAGTAAAATCGTTGCGATAATTTCTGATACTGCATTGGTATCATGTTTAGTTGAATGAAATCTTCTTTTGATCGGAAGAAGCGATTTATTTTTTTTAGGCATTCTCATGATATCTACCTTTCTTTTTGTCATGACTTTCTAATATTTGGTGTAATGATCATAAATTTCATCGTCTTTGAGATGCATTTTATAGATAGCGAATTCATCATAGATGCCGCTAAAGCCACCGAAAATAACAGCATTAGCAGAACTTATTATATTCTCATTACACAGTAATGAGACGTTGGTGAGATTATTAAAGAATTTTATCTGGGCATGGTCATAGGTAAGCACAAGGTAGTTCCACCCAGGTTTGATAGGCAAGGTCAAAGTTTTAGTTCCACCTGTCGTCTGTAATGTCGCGACAAAAACTGTTTGATTTCCCTTAATCGCATAGGAACCTGATTTTGAGATGATATTTTTCAAGGTTGCACTTGAATCAGTCCTAGTGATTTTCACCGTCTCAATATACCCATCATCATAATCCCCCTGATAACAAACACCGATGAGGTCATTCGTTATATTCAAATAACATGGCAAAAGATTCGTCGCTGTTTTTAACGCTAATTGAAAATCAAATATAACATTACTCACTGTCCGATAAATTGCGCCATTTGGTGAAATACAGAATGTGCCTATGTATCCTCTTGCTGTCGATCCAGAGGGAATCGTATAAATCAATGCATAGACATCTTTGTAGATACGATCAAGGAATTGACAATGTGCGATATCGTAATTGCTATTCACGGTTGAATACGTCACTGCATCGATTTTTCTAATGACCGTCCCATTCGATGAAATACTTATTGTAAGCAGATTCCCAGAGATCTGATAGGGGTTTATCCAGACAGATTTTGAATATGCCAATGCATAGGTTGTATTTTCAATGTGGATAATATCAGGTCTGCTACAACCATAGGCGTCGAAAATAAAGGTCGTAAATGGAGTTGGATTAATAGTCCCAGTATCATTAATTTGAATTGTCATAATGACACCAGAACCCCGATGTTGACCAGGGATAAAATAATCATATCCATATACTAATGCATACAGGTGATTGCTTGCCTCAATTGGGATAATATCTGAATATTCGTCATAACCATAGACCGATGAGAAATAAGAATTCATAGTATAGGTAGCGATAACTGTGATGTTACCCGTTGGTAAAATCTTTATTGTACTTAAAAAATCACTTTTACTCGCATAGTTTGTTGAATGATACGAGACTGCGAAAATATCATCTTTTATTCGTATGACATTTGGTGAACAGAAATTTGAATACCCGGCTTTTGTGATGTTATACGAACAGAGGACATAATCTTTTATAGTCCCGTTATTCGCAATTTCAACTGTTTTTAAGGTAATTCCTGGAGTCCCATAATTATCGAAGGCAATCAGATAGAGATTATCAATAGTATAATAAATTTTTATTGTTGAACCAGGTATCACCTCAGGCATCGCTATATCTAAGGTGTCAATAAAACTGGTATTTATTTTCCCAATATTAGAGATACGAATGGTGTGAAGAGAGATACTGCCATACATTACTTTTCTGCTGACCACAGCATAGATATCATTAGAAACATGAACGATGTCAGGTGCATAGAAATTGACTGGGCCTAAGAGTACAGTGTCATAGATTTTTTTCAATATGGAACCATTATCAGCGATTTTGATCGTTAATAAAACCCCATTATTTGTATCAGAGCTGATAGTTTTAGGGTACACGATCGCGAAGGTTTTAACAACCGGATCTAGCGTTGGATTTACTCTGATAATCTTAGGAGAATAAATCATATAGGATGATGCCGGTTGATAGGCATATTTCCATACAGCGTCATTTGTATGATTGGTTATTATTCCTATATTTGATATTTCGAATGTTTTTACCTCAGCGCGGTTACTAATGCGATAGGTGACTGCAAAGATATTCCCATCGACTTGGATGATTTCAGGATTGGTAAATTGCGTCCAGTCTGCGGGGGGCAGCAGTGTTGTATACGCCACTGTATCTTCCATCGTTCCTGTGTTAGATATTACTAATGTGATTATTGCCCCACCACGTATGATACTACCTGCTTTATCCCCATAAAAAACTGTATATATTTTATCATAGACATGTATGATACGAAGAGGCAGATCAGAGATATTATTATTATCAAATTTATACTTCACGGTGTCAGGGAAGAGGTTCCAACCATTTTTAATTTGGACAGCTATTAACGAACCATCAGTATCGGAGAAACGAAATACAATGGAATAATATTCACCATTCACATGAATAATATCAGGATATTGCATGATTCCTGCTGCGTTACCTGAACTACCATAATTGTAATATGATTTTTGTGCTGTAATCACACCCGCTGTGGTTACTTTTGTGGTTTGGAGTCGCCCAACATATCTATTCGCAGCTAAATAGAATTCATAGGAGGAGTACACAACACCATAATAATCAGTCTCTGTATAGATAATATCAGGATAATTCGAATTGATGGAATCTAAAATTTTTTTATCAAGAACTGCTTTGGTTATTTTTCCATCTGATGCTATTTTAATCGTTGCCATATACAAATAATAATTTGGTCCTCTGTAGACAATCGCAAAAATATCGGTACTTCCCACAACCTTAGTTATCTTCGGAGTCTCACACCGTGTCGTCTCAAATTGATAGATATCACAAACGCTTGTTGTCGCATTCTCAGTAATGTTTCCATTATCAGAGACTTCAACAGTGATAACAAACCCAACCAACGCTGAATTCCTTGAGACAATTGCGTATCTATTATTCGTAATATTAATAATATCTTCCTCGTAACACCCGTAGGTCTGCGTCCCATACATCGTACTGTTAATTCGTTGAAGATTTGTCCCCTTCCATTCATTTTTAAATTCTGGTTTTACCCATCCCTCTATCGCTATCTCATTGGTTGGAGAAAGGCTTGCGGCGTGATTGACGACGACATAATCATTATAGCCATCGAAACGTAACGACCGATTATTCACAACGTTATCAGATTGATTCAGTCGTTGTGCTGTCTGAGTTACATCTGCTGGATATAACGTGCCGTTATTTCCATTATTTGATCCATCAATGACTATCAACCCTGAGCTTTCATCAAAATGCCACAATCCACTTGAATAACTCTGCGTACGAAACACATTGATTGAGCCTGATGATGTCAGTTTCACACTCGCATTGGTCGAAGAGTTATATTGAACCCATGCTTGGTAGAAATACTGCGTGTTTTCAAGTAAACCAACGAGATTGAAATTATACGATCCATTGCTATTGAACACCTGAACCCAACCAGTTGAATTCCAAGGTGCACTATTATTCGCGGTGTACACAGAAGCTGAAATATACGTAAAACAAATTTTTCTTGTTCCTATGTAATATCGAAAGTCATAATGCATGTAGATTTTTGCTGTGTTTGTTGTAATAGTATCTGCATGCAACGTCACAGCGATGGGATTGACCGCTTGAGATCCTTCTTGGAGAACACCTCTCATGACAACAGTATTACTCGCAGTATCAGTAATGAGAACATTTATGAACATGATCGGGAGATTTGGATCATTATTTACAATAACGATTCTTTCGCCGATATTCCATTGACCATCAATTTTCGATGACGCGTCAAGGAGATCCCCAACGGTCATAGTTACTGGTGTTTCTGCAAACATCACCGTGATTTTTGTATCAAGAGGTAAGGGTCGCCCCCCATAATGGTCAAACACAACGGTATTTCCCTCCACTCGTCCAATGATATTTGTCGATGGTGTTGGATCCGAAAAGAATATCGATGGCATAGTAAATGTTACGACTGCTAAGAGGGCGAAAAGCGAAACACCAATACCGACAAGGAGAAGAGTTCCCACCACTTCAGATGCTGCTCTGTTTTTCCGTTGATTTTTTCTTAAGAATAAATTTTTACATTTTTTAAATTTTTCTTTAGCCCTAAACATTTTATCACATTTTTAAATAGACCTATTTTTCATTATTTCATTTTGTTGAAAACCATATTTATGGTGGAACGTAGACACCTCTGAAAATTTTTATTTCATCAATTGAACCATACAAACCTCCTCCGAATATCAGATGGTCTGTATTTGTTTTTAGCGACCCTGAACACGGCTCATCCCCCCCCGTTTGGATGACGTCGTTGACATAGAGTTTTAAAAATCCTGTGCCATAAGTGAAGTCAATTTTTGTCCAACTATCAAAGGCAACAGTCCCTGACACAGTATAGGTTGTATTTCCTATCGCCATCCAGGCGGTCAGTAAATTATAATTCACCATTAGTGCAAAGGCATCTCCTTTTTGAAGTATGGATTTTTGTTGACCAATTAAATCGATTTGTTCCATTGTTAGGAAACCTCTTTCGCGTGAATGGAATGACCCGTACGCAACAATGAGTCGATCGACATGGTTTAAAAGATTGAGAGCACTGGTTCCACCGAGAGCAGAACGGCCTTTGAATTCATAGATAAACAAAGCGGAATCTGAGATATTTCCGGTATTATCTATCGAGACGGTCGTGAGAAAACCGCGTTTCCAATTACTGTTATTACCACCAGTAAAAGATACAGCATAGAGTTCGTCCTCGATATGTAATATATCTGTTTCAAAATTATAATCGATGGGTGAAAGATAGGTGTAGAAGGGAAGAATGTCGATAGAGTCATTTACTACATGGCCAGCGGAATTGATGCTTAATGTTTTTATATATCCGGTTCGTAGTTGATCATTTGAATCAGCTCCATATGAGATCGCGAAAATATCGTTTGCGACATAGATCATCGTTGGCTCTAAACCACTTCCAGGTAATCCAAATTGATCAGTCTCTTCTAACGGTTCTACGATAGAACCGTTGTTGAGGATATGAACAGTGATGACATAACCGATTCCTGCGGTCGCTCCATATCCGTTATAGGTGATGCCATAGATATCACCAGTGATATGAACTATCGAGGGCTCAGAACAACTTGTTGAAAGTGGGAACTTCAATGTATCAATGAGAGCTGATCCAATATCTCCCTGATTGTCTATCGATAGGGTGACTAAATATCCGGTTGGATACGTTTCAAAAGATGCTCCACCGATAGCGACTGCATAAATTCCAGACCCAATATTAATGAAATTCGGTTCTCTTCCATAGTATGCTGGAAAATCAAATGTATCGATGATCGCCCCAATCGTTCCATTCCCATAGATTCTGAGTGTAACAATATGGCTTTTTGCTTCAGTCTGATCATCACAGGCTCCATATGCTATTGCATAGACATTGTTCTGAACTTGAAAAATCGTTGGCTCATAAAAATGTGGAACCGATATTGCTTTTGTATCAATCGTACCAAGAAAAACACCATCATCATTCATTTGAAAAGTCGTTAGAGATGTCGATGAATTATCACGATACGCTATTGCGTACATTGTTCCGGTTATATGTATTAAATCAGGTTCAAAACAGGAATTTCCTAAGATATCAGTAATATTTTTTGTGGATAATTCAGATACATTACCCGGAAACTGCGCACCGAATTTTGATACATTTAACCATGTTTCAATGGTTATCTCATTGGTTAAATTAAATTTAGGATGATGCGGGACATCAACGTAATTTGTAGTTCCTGTGAAATTCAGAGATCCGTTAATCTTTCCCCCAGGCATAAAAGTTGCGGCATAGACATTTCCATCACAGGCTGGATTAATTGCATCTGCTGCGATAAGCGCCCCGAACGCCTCATCAAAATGCCACAGACCCCGTGTGACTTGATACGTATAAAATGACATAGGACCATCAAACAAAGTTCCATTGCTACAATTCATCCAAGACCAATACTCATATTGGGTCCCGCTCAGAAGTCCATTCAATTGGAAGCCGTACCAGCCATCGAAAGAAAGTGGTGCAATAGAAGGGGTGTTAGCATATGGTCCTCCAAAAACACCATAGGTAAAATTAAGAGAGCCTGAGGAAAAACAACTCTGATTATAAAAATCATAATACATCTTGAGAATCGCAGAAGTTTCTGATACATCATCCGGTGGCAACACCGTTAGATATGGGGAAAACACACTTGTGCCTTTTTGTATAATTTTATCAAATATTATGAAATTCTTATCAACATCGATTACGATACACGATACTAGTTTTCCCTGGAGATTCCCAGCAGGATAGATTATCTGTTCCCCAACAGACCAAAGACCATCAGAATTTTGATCTATCCAATAATTAAAATCATTTACAAGGAAGGTATCTGCTGCTCCATCGATTGTAATGGTTATTTTTGTGTTTGTATTTAAGGGAATACCACCTTGGTGTTCAACAAGAACTTCATTTTTATGAACAGATCCAACCAAAAAAACCTGAGGTGTATCGATGTTTGAAAAATTTGACCAGGGACTTAGAATAATAATCGAGACAGCAGAAAATGTACTCACCGCGATCACGATAAGGATTAATGTACCGACAATCTCAGAAACTGCGTGTTCATTAATGGAAAATGAGAAAGCTATTATCTTTTTTTTCATATAAACACCTAAGAGAAGATTAACACTCAACCATGTAATAAAAAACATAATAAAA
>Ga0105101_10001143_pt1 | contig 11458 bp, 7 predicted proteins | sample PPLLak21cMay2015_2_FD_87037 | JGI IMG/M metagenome (GOLD analysis project Ga0105101, IMG submission 87037) | Freshwater sediment microbial communities from Prairie Pothole Lake near Jamestown, North Dakota, USA - PPLs Lake P8 Core (1) Depth... | ecosystem: Environmental > Aquatic > Freshwater >...
CTTTATATTTTCTGAAAGGAAGAGCCTGCCGCTGCTGATCTTTGCAGTCTGCTGGCTGTCACATTATCTTTACAGAACTCTTATTTACCCTTTCCGGCAGTCGGGAAGGGAAAAGCCATATCCACTGATCCTGGTGCTTATGGCATTCATTTTCAATTGCTTCAATGGATTTCTGAACGGCTATGGAGTATTTCTTCTTCAGGATTATCAGATTTCATGGCTGATCTCATGGCAGTTCATAACTGGATTTTTGCTTTTCCTCACCGGATTTATTATAAATAAAAAAGCTGATGAAAAATTCCGCAGTTTAAGAGCACAGACTCCGTCTGAATATAAAGTACCTGAAGGCTGGTTGTTTAAATACATCTCCTCACCTCATTATTTCGGAGAAATAATTGAATGGGCAGGATGGGCTTTTATGACATGGTCGTATTCAGGCCTGGCATTTTTCATTTTCACTGTCGCCAACCTTTTCCCGAGAGCTGTAAGTTCACATAAATGGTACAAACAGAATTTTTCAAATTATCCTCCCGGCCGGAAGGCTGTGATACCGTTCATTATTTAACAACTTTTAATTTGGAAATTCCTGATATGAATTTTACTTTTACGGCCGAAATCAATTTTAGAGTATAAATGGACGATGTTCCGGCGACTATATTAATCTAAACCCTGGTGCAGAGGGCTGCCGGCTATCCGGTCTCTTCCTCCTGTATCAGAAACAGCAAGGAGGTGACCATGACTTCACTAACTACTTTTTATTTAAGCGGGATCATAGGAAAAGAAGCATTTGGCGCTGACGGCGATGTAATTGGCATTGTCAAAGATCTTCTTATTAACGCTGTACCATCGGGTCAGAGTGACCCAAATCAACAACTAGTTACAGGAATAAAGCTGAAAATCAGAAAAGAGACAGGATTTTATTCTTTTAAACCTTTCAGGATATCCAAAGCCCGTGAAATGCTTAATGTTACATGCACAGAGTTGATCAGGCTCAGCAACGATGAGGTCAACAACGGACTTTTACTCGATGAGAATATTCTTGACAAGCAGATCGTTGACCTTAACGGCCGCAAACTTGTCCGGGTTAATGATGTACGGCTTGCCACTCTTCCGACAGGCACCTTTGCAGTTGCAGTTGATGTCGGAATTGAAGGTCTTTTGAGGAGGATAGGCATATCAGCCCCGATAAATAAACTGGTCTCACTGTTCAGAATAAAGATTCCTGCAAAATTCATCCTCTGGGATGACGTTCAGGCAATTGATTTTTCCAACCTGAACATCAAGCTTTCAAAAAGCTATGCAAAGCTTCATACTCTTCACCCTTCTGACCTGGCTGATATACTTGAAGATCTTGGCAAAAAATCAAGCACTTCGGTTTTCAATGCGCTTGATGAGGAAAAGGCTGCCGACGTTCTTGAGGAGCTGGAACCAGATGCTCAGGTACATATTGTTGAGAGCCTTCCCGTTTATAAGGTTGCCGATGTCCTCGAAAAAATGCCGGCGGATGAGGTGGCTGACATTCTTGATGAGCTGGAAGACGACAAGGCTGAGCTTTTGTTGAAGGAAATGGAGGCAGAATCGTCACAGGAAGTCAGGGAACTGCTTGAGTATGACGATGATCTTGTGGGCAGTATCATGACCACGGATTTCCTGTCGTTCAGCAGCACAAAGACCGTTGAGGAAGTTCTTGGGGAGCTCAGGATAAGGAAACCTGAAGCGGTGGAACTTTATAATCTCTTTGTGACCGAGGCGAATGACAAGCTCATAGGTACCTTCAATCTTCGCGATCTTGTAGTGGCTGAACCGAAGAAAACCCTTGAACAGATTATGAAATCGGAACCTGTTTCATTGTTTGACGACCAGAAAACAACTGCAATTGCAGAGATCGTCTCAAAATATAACCTGCTTGCCGTTCCCGTCATCGACCAGAATGAACAATTGCAGGGAATGGTGGTCGTTGATGATGTTGTGGAAGACCTTATAAGTGAAAGAAGAACAAGGAAAAGAAGAAAATAGTCCCGGGTATGGCAGGTTTAATAATAGGACGAAGGCATCTTTTCAGGAGACTGGCCATTTTCCTGATGATTCTGGGCCCGGGTATTATTACGGGAAGTGTGGATAATGATGCTGGCGGGATCACAACTTACTCCGTAGCCGGTGCACTTTACGGATATGGACTTATATGGACGCTGATCCCGTCATTTGTTTTTCTTATCGTGATCCAGGAAATGAATGCCAGAATGGGCATAGTTACGGGCAAGGGTCTTGCTGACCTTATCAGGGAGAATGTCGGCATTAAGATTACATTCCTCATTTTTGTCGGACTTCTGCTTTCCGGAATTGGGAATACAACTACTGAATTTGCCGGAGTTGCCGGTAGTATGGAAGTATTCGGCGTTACAAAATATATCTCTGTTCCTGTTGTGGCAGTAATGGTATGGTTGCTTGTCGTGAAGGGCACTTATAAGATCGCAGAACGTATCTTCTTGATTTTCAGCATGTCTTTGCTTACATATGTGGTCTCTGCGATAATGGGGAAGCCTGACTGGAAAGAGATTGGTGCTGCGGTGATCAATCCCCATTTTGAAGTTTCTTCACAGAGCATGACAATGGTCATCGCTCTTGTCGGGACAACGATTGCACCCTGGATGCAGTTTTATATGCAATCAACGGTTATCGAAAAAGGGCTCAAGATGAAGCATTACAAATACACGCTTGCCGATATAATTGTCGGGTGTATCATTACAGTTGTAGTTGCATTTTTCATAATGGTAGCCTGCGCATCAACCTTACATCCGAACGGGATCCGGATAAATGAAGCAAAGGATGCCGCAATGGCACTAAGGCCGCTGGCAGGCAATCTTGCATCACAGGTTTTTGCGTTTGGCCTGTTCGTTGCATCCATCTTCTCGGCAACAATATTACCACTTGCCACTGCATATTTTGTATGTGAGGCATTCGGATTTGAAGCAGGTATTGACAAGAAATGGGATGAGGCCAGGGAGTTTTATATTCTCTATACCTCAATACTGGTTATTTCAATGATGATCATCCTTATCCCAAATGCTCCGCTGATCCCCTTATCAATATGGTCGCAGGTTATTAATGGTATTTTGCTACCGGTTGTACTTATCAGTATGATAATCCTTGTAAATAAAAAGAAGATAATGGGTCAGCATGTAAACAGACCTGCATCAAATTTTATAGGATGGAGCGCTGTTGTAATTCTCGTTGTCCTTTCGGCAGCATTGCTGGTGCTACCTCTTCTTAATATGTAATGGTACTATTGAACAGGCCATTCATTATTCAGAAACGGTTTAGCAGTGATCAGTTCCGGATTCAGAACGACATGTTTTATCTGCCTGCGGTTCCAGGTGTATGTTATATGGATCAATCCGTCATTTGTTTGTATTACGGCAGGATACGAGAATTCGGTTCCCGGTTTTTCATTTTCAAGAAGCGCTGCTGCTTCCCACTCAAGCCCGTCATCTGAAATAGCAGCACTAATCATATACCGGCCTTTGGTAAGGTGGTTGTAAATCAAAATATGACGTCCGTCTTTAAGTGTAACAGCATCTATACCTGAATTGGGATTTGGCAGTGAGAGGGGCTCAAGTTCGCTCCAGGTATGGCCACTATCATCCGACCATGCTGTGAGAATTTTTGATACTGTGCTCCGGCATACCAGCTGGAGCCTGTTTCCGGGATGTATTAATATGGAAGGCTGGATTGCACCTGTTGTTCTTTCGTTGAGGGCATTGGTTCGTTCCCAGGAGAGTCCGTTGTCGGAAGTGAATTCCATATGGAGCCGCCATCCTTCATCTTCAGTGCTTGACGGACACAAAAGGATCCCGTTGTCCAGCTTAACCGGTTTATTCTTTACCGGACCAATTATATCTTCAGGCAATCTGTATGATCTTGACCATGTCCTGCCCTTATCATCTGAAGTTATAAGTTCTCCCCACCAGGTTGACGGACTTGGACCCACCTTGTAGAATAAAAGGATCCGGCCGCCGGAATTATAAAGTACCGGATTCCAGCAGGGATATCGCTTATCCTTATGCTGTATACCATTTGCCACTTCTACCGGAGTGGACCATTTACCTTTTTTATAACTGCTTACCCAGATCCCCACATCGGGATTTCTTTCGGCTGTACCGCCAAACCATGCTGCCAGCAATCCTTTCCCGTTCTGAATTATTGTCGAGGCATGACAGGATGGGAAGGGAACTTCGCCCGGCTCGTAGATGAATTCTGATTTAACGATGCAATTATTATCCCTGAACTGAGATAATGTGATCAAAGGATTTAGAAAGAGAATGATGAAAGAAAGAAACCGTAATTTATTCATTTTCTTCTTATTAACCTGGTTAGCATAAATCCCACAAGGAAAATCGTCATAGTCCCGAATACAATTGTCAGGTTGGTATGGAACGGACTTCTGAACGCAAGGCTCTTCCCTTCAGTAAAATAGAGAGGTGACAGGCTCATCCAGACTATAACGGCCACACCGATAATCACACCGATGACAGCATCGATTTTCATCGCTTTTTTCGAAAAATAGCCAAGCAGGAACAGTCCGAGCATACCTCCGCTGAAAATTGAAGCCAGCGACCACCATGCATCGAGAGCGCTTTCAACCCCGACAAGCGCCAGGGCTATAAGTATCCCTAAGGTACCGGTCAGAAATGAAGAGATATACAGAACTCTCATTGATGATCTTTCACCGGCACTTTTGTTAAAATACCTTTTATAGTAATCGTTCAGAATTATTGTAGCGGTACTGTTAAGGCTTGTCGCAACAGTGCTCATCCCGGCTGCAAAAATAGATGCAATGAGTAATCCCGTGATCCCTGCAGGAAGGTCTGTGGCGATAAAATACGGGAATACTTTATCAGCTGTCCCAGCTACCCGAAGCTCTGCCGGAAGAAGGTCAGGCCGGGCGGTATAGTAGGAAAAAAGTGCCGTGCCGATATAGAAAAAAACAAGTGATACCGGGATATACAATAATGAACCGAAAGTTGTCGATGCCTTAGCTTCCTTTTCAGTACCGGTGGTCATATATCGCTGAACAAAGTTCTGGTCGATGCCATAATTCTGAAGGTTAATGAACAGACCATAGATCAATACTACCCAGAAGGTTGATTCCGAGAGACTTGTTCCAAGGCTTCCAGGACTGAACTTATTGTTGGCTATTGCTATCCTGAATAACTGTCCCGGACCTTCAGGCATGGAAAAGGTAAGTATCACAGCACAAACAACTGCTCCCGTAATAAGGATAATTCCCTGGATGGCATCTGTCCATATAACTGCCTTAATCCCGCCTAGCATGGTGTAGAACATAACCATCAGACCTGTAAGGATTATTACAGTTTTTAAATTCCATCCGAATAAAGCATTTAACGGAAGCGCCAGAAGCATAAGAATCGCGCCTGTACGCATAAGTTGTGTAAGTATATAACATGTTGATGCATAAATCCTTGCCCATGCTCCAAATCGCTGCTCCAGGTAATAATACGCCGAAATATTCCCGATACCACGATAAAGGGGAATAAAGAATTTAAGAGCCATTATTGTAGCAAACGGGATTGAAAGGCTGAATACAAAAGCATTCCAGTTGGTTGCATAGGCTTTCCCCGGCAATGCAAGAAAACTTATGCTGCTCACAAATGTGGCAAAGATAGACATCCCGACAACCCATGCCGGCATTTTCCTTCCTCCGGCAGTGAATTGATCTGTCGTTTTGTTCCTGAAATAAAAACTTGCTCCAAGTATAATGTTCCCGAGTGTCAGTCCGAAAAATACAAGGGAATCGAGGAGTGGTAGCTTCATGAAGCGAGTTTGTTAATGAGCGGATAGCCTGTTTGTGACCCGCTAAATTTACAATAATAATACTAGATTTGTAAATAGTTTATTCATGGTAAAAATTAAAAACCTGATTTTATGAGAACCTTATTATTTTTCAGAATTGTATGTATGACAGGAACTTTACTTTTTTCAACCACTACCATCCTTATTAGTCAGAAGAAAAGTGAAGAAGGATTCATCGGGAAGGCAGATCTTTACAAGGCAAAAAAAAGCGCCCTGGATTATCTGAGTAATAATGAGGTAATTATGAAGTTCGGGATCATTGCGGACTCGATCTGGAATTTTGCCGAGCTGGGTATGCAGGAATTCAGGTCATCAGCGATTCTGGCTAAGACTCTTGAAAAGGAAGGCTTTAAAGTTGAATGGGGTGTTGCAGGTATGCCAACCTGTTTTGTCGGAACCTGGGGTCAGGGCGAACCTGTGATTGGTATTCTCGGAGAGTTCGATGCATTACCTATGCTATCGCAGAAAGCTCTTACTCCGTTGAAAGATCCTATAATACCAGGAGCCCCTGGGCATGGATGCGGACACAATATGATGGGAACAGCAGGGATTGCAGCAGCGATTGCCGTGAAGAAAAGTATGGAGCTTCATAATATCCGCGGTACCGTTAAATTCTTCGGATCGCCTGCTGAGGAGACTCTTATAAGTAGACCGTATATGGTCAGAGCAGGAGTCTTTAAGGGGGTTGATGCTATTATCGACAATCATGCATCTTCAAATTTTGGAACAAATTATGGTGTGAGCGGTACTGCGGTTATGTCAGCAATTTTCACTTTCACAGGAAAAACCGCACATGCTGCAGGAGCACCATGGAGCGGAAGGAGCGCCCTGGATGCAGTTGAATTAATGAATATTTCAACAAATTATCTCCGTGAACATCTTCAGACTTCATCACGTTTACATTATATTATTACTGAAGGAGGCGAAGCTCCGAATGTTGTTCCCGACAAAGCATCAGTATGGTATTTCGTAAGGAATACCGATAATTTGCTTGAGGATATGTTTAAACGTGTTGTTGATTGTGCCAGAGGAGCTGCTCTAGCATCGGGCACCACCCTCGATACAGTAAAGGTTATAGCTGCAATTCATCAGAAGCATGCCAACAAAGGAATGGCAGAAACTATTAGAAGGAATATTGAGCTGGTTGGCATGCCTGATTGGTCGGAAGATGAACAGGCGCGTGCAAAATCGTTCCAGAAAACCCTTGGTGTGAAAGAAGCCGGTTATCCTGTAACAACAGATCCGTGGAGCCAGCCTGCAGTTACACAGCCGGGTGGCGCTTCAACAGATGTAGGTGACGTCTCACTTATCGCTCCGACTGCAACACTAAATTTCCCGGGGGTAATGCCGGGTTCCACCGGGCATCACTGGACATCGGTTGCCGGAAATTATGGGACTGCAACCTGGAAGGGACTCAATGCGGGTGCCAGGGTTATTGCAGCAACAGCACTTGATCTGCTGACAGATCCAAAATTGCTGGAAGAAATAAAAAATGAATTTACCGAATATTCCAAAACACACCCGTATAAGCCGTTTCTGCCAGAGGGAGCGCAACCTCCGCTCGACCTGAACAGAGATCTGATGGAAAAATACAACAATGCAAAAAGGCTATTTTAAATCAAATACTTATGATTCTCCGGGGAAGAAGCTGAACTTCTGGAATAAACTGATTTTCAATAACCGGTTATATTTTACTTACAAATTCGCCATTGTAGTATTACGGAGCAGGAGTCAGGCAAGAAGGGGGATCTACAATGATAAATTATGGGCGGATTCATCATATTATATCTTCAGATTCATTGAAAAAAGCGGCGGCAGGTACCATATAACCGGGTTGGAGAATATAGCAAAAACACCTGAGCCTGTCCTGTTCATTTCCAATCATATGAGTACACTCGAGACAATGGTTCTCCCGGGGATAATAGCCCCGCTCAGGAAAGTTACATTTGTTGTAAAAGATAGCCTCGTGAGACATCCTCTGTTTGGCGATGTTATGAGATCGAGGGATCCGATAGTTGTCGGCAGGACTGATCCCAGGAAAGATCTTGAGGCTGTCATGAACGGGGGGATGGAATTGTTATCAAAGGGTATTTCTATAGTTATCTTTCCGCAAAGCACCCGAAGCGTGGAGTTCAAACCTGAAGAATTTAATTCACTTGGAGTGAAACTGGCAAAGAGAGCCGGAGTTAAAGTAGTTCCGATGGCCCTGAAAACAGATTACTGGGGTAATGGAAAGTTAATCAGGGAGCTTGGCCCGCTTGACAGCACTAAACATATTTATATGAAATTCGGGGAGCCATTCTCTGTAACCGGATCAGGAAAGGAAGAAAACCAGAAGATCATCGATTTCATACAGGCATCTCTGAAGGAGTGGGGCTGATAAGAGTGTATTGATTTTTTAGGTGTACTCTATACGTTTAAAAATTATTTTCATAGATTTGTAAGGAACATGCCCTTTCCTTAACAAACCTGACCGCTTCATTATGATCATGAGCGTACATCGTAAATATTTCCAAAACCAACCAAATGACAAACTATTAATTTAAAATATTCTCTATGGGAACAATAGACTGGATCGTTCTGGGGATCTTCTGCCTTGGATTAATCGGGATAATTATCTGGGTCACACGGAAAAAGGATGAAACGTCAACAGATTATTTTCTTGCCGGCAGGGATGCCACCTGGCTGGCGATAGGATCTTCCATCTTTGCATCAAATATCGGATCAGAGCATCTTGTCGGACTTGCCGGAGCCGGTGCCTCCAGCGGTATGGCAATGGCGCACTGGGAGATGCACGGATGGCTAATTCTGATTCTGGGCTGGTTTTTTGTTCCATTCTATGCCCGGAGCGGGGTTTTTACAATGCCGGAATTTCTTGAGAAACGTTATAACAAGGGATCCCGGAGTATCTTGTCTATAATTTCTCTTGTCAGCTATGTATTTACGAAAGTTGCCGTCACTGTTTATGCGGGGGGTATAGTTTTCAAGGAGGTCTTTGGCATCGAATCTATGTTTGGGATTGATTTCTTCTGGATAAGTGCTGTCGGACTTGTGGTTCTTACGGGAATTTACACAACGCTGGGAGGTATGAAAGCTGTTTTGTATACATCAGTGCTGCAGACCCCCGTATTGCTTGTCGGATCTCTTGCTGTCCTGGTAATAGGACTTATTAAACTGGGAGGATGGTCGGAAATGATGGAGATATGCCGTGCAGTTCCGGTTAATGCCGATGGGAATACTATGACGGAGCTTATGAGGTCAGCCAGGGACCCGGAATTTCCCTGGACCGGAGTTATACTCGGATCCGCAATCATCGGATTCTGGTACTGGTGTACCGATCAGTTTATTGTTCAGAGGGTTCTCTCCGGCCGCAACCAGACTGAATCACGGAGAGGCGCCCTTCTCGGAGCCGCTTTTAAGCTGTCACCGGTATTCATTTTCCTCATTCCGGGGATGATAGCTTATTCACTCAACTATAAAGGGATGATCAACCTGACAAGCTCAGATGCTGCTTTTTCGATAATGGTCAGAGAATTGCTGCCTCTGGGATTCAAGGGACTGGTGGTTGGTGGTATTCTTGCTGCCCTGATGAGCTCACTGGCATCATTATTTAATTCATCGGCAACCCTCTTTACAGTTGATTTTTACCAGAAGTTCAAACCCAAAGCTCCTGAAAAGGAACTTGTAAGAGTTGGACGAATAGCAACAGTTGTTGTTGTGGTTCTTGGGGTTCTCTGGATACCAGTTATGAAGGGACTTGGAAAGGTTCTTTATGCATATCTGCAGGATGTTCAGTCATTGCTTGCTCCGGGGATTGCTGCTGTCTTTCTGCTTGGCATAGCGTCAAAAAAGACCACGCCCAAAGCCGGTCTGATCGGATTAAGCACAGGATTCATTCTTGGAATGACCAGGCTGGCATTGAAAGTATTTGCATCGGGAATAAACCAGGAAAGCATTATTTACACAATTTTCCTTAAGCCGAACTGGCTTCATTATGAAATAGCGCTTTTCTTCCTGGTAATTGTTATTATGATAGTTACCAGCATGGTAACGCCTAAAGCTGATCCTGCTAAAATTCAGGGATTGTATATTGGTTCTTCCACCCCTGAACAGAAAGCAATTACACGGGCAAGCTGGAATAACTGGGATCTGCTATTCTCAGGTATAATCATTGCGGTTATTATAGGTTTTTATATTTATTTCTGGTAGGAGAAGAAACCCCCTCCCTGACCCTCCCCAAGGGGGTCGGGAAAAACTGCTCCTTCCTCCTGGGGGAAATATGAAAGGGGTTAAAAAACTAATAAAAGGAAATAATTATGTTTGATTTTAAAAACAAAGAGGTCTGGTTTATAACAGGTACTCAGCATCTATATGGTCCTGAGACACTTAAACAGGTGGCTGCTGATTCTGCAAAAATCGCTGCCACACTTGACAAGTCACCAAAGATCCTTGTGAAGGTGATCTTCAAGCCTGTGCTGATTACCTCTGATTCAATTTATGAATTGTGTTCAGAAGCAAACAATACAAAGAATTGCATCGGACTGATAGCCTGGATGCATACTTTTTCGCCTGCCAAAATGTGGATAAAGGGTCTTAACTCCCTCAACAAGCCTTTCCTGCATTTTCATACTCAGCTTAACAGAGACATACCCTGGGAAACCATCGATATGAATTTCATGAACCTGAACCAGTCGGCTCACGGTGATCGTGAATTTGGTTTTATCGGAACCAGGATGCGACTGAGCAGAAAAGTTGTAGTTGGTCATTACCAGGATCCCGAAGCTGTAGACAGAATAGCCGTGTGGATCAGGGCTGCAGCTGCATGGAGCGACGCATTGAACCTGAAGGTTGCCCGTTTTGGCGACAATATGCGTGATGTGGCTGTAACTGAGGGAAATAAGGTAAGCGCCCAGATTAAAATGGGATACTCGGTTTATGGATACGGCATTGGCGATCTTGTCAAAACAGTTAACGATGTTTCTGCACCGGCAATTAAAAGACTGCTTGGTGAATATGCTTCAGAGTATAAGATGACTAAAGCAGTAGCAGATTCAGAAACTCTCAGAGAAGCTGCAAGGATTGAGATCGGAATGGAGTCGTTTCTTAATGCCGGAGGCTTTAAGGCTTTTACCACAACCTTCGAGGATCTGCACGGGCTGAAACAATTACCAGGACTGGCAGTGCAGCGACTGATGGCCAAAGGATATGGCTTCGGAGCGGAAGGCGACTGGAAAACTGCTGCACTGGTCCGTTCAATGAAAGTAATGGCCAACGGGCTTAAGGGCGGTACTTCATTCATGGAAGATTATACATACCATTTTGATCCGAAAGGGATGAAAGTCCTGGGTGCGCATATGCTTGAGATCTGTCCCACAATTGCAGCCGGCAAACCGGCAGTTGAGATTCATCAGCTGTCAATTGGCGGGAAAGCCGATCCGGCCCGGCTGGTATTTAAAACAGCGCCAGGGGGGGGAATCAATGTTTCAGTGATTGATCTGGGAAACAGGTTCAGAATGATAGTGAATGACGTTGATGTGACTAAATGTCCTGATATGCCTCTGCTGCCGGTTGCCAGTGTATTATGGAA
>Ga0105101_10001147_pt1 | contig 11449 bp, 14 predicted proteins | sample PPLLak21cMay2015_2_FD_87037 | JGI IMG/M metagenome (GOLD analysis project Ga0105101, IMG submission 87037) | Freshwater sediment microbial communities from Prairie Pothole Lake near Jamestown, North Dakota, USA - PPLs Lake P8 Core (1) Depth... | ecosystem: Environmental > Aquatic > Freshwater >...
GCCCCGGCCCAAGCGGCTGGCTGGTCAACCCGGTGGGACGGATATCCAGGCCTGCGATATCGAATTGCGCTTCTGCCACCACGTGGTGAGTCTCATAAAGATTCGGGATCTCGATCACTTCCCCCGTGATGACATTCCCATCCAGTTGTGCGGTCGGCGTGAGATTCCCCAGGTCATCCACCTCAAGCGTCAGGCGAACCAGATCCGAATCTCCCGCGCGCAGTTGAGGTGGATACTCGAGCGTCAGCCTGCGCGCCTCATTAATGGCAGGGACGGCTGTACTTTCAGGTACCGATGTCGGGAGCACGGAAGGCAGCGGTGCAGTGGCTTCCGGTTCAGACGGCCCTTCGCCCGCTGCCGGCGCGGAACCCATCAACGGTTGAGTTAATAAAAGGAGAATTGCTGCACACCCACCAAGGAGAATAACCGCGGTAATAATGGAAAAGACCAGAGTCCGGTTGCTGAGTTTCATGGAGCTAGAAACCAGGATACGACTGTACCTGCTGCGGGACTGGCATCAGCATCGATGTGGGAGTCGGCAATTGTAATTCGGACGGGGGGATGGGTTGAGTACGGATCTCTCGCCGCGCGGGCCACAATCCCCAGATCAACAAGGCGCCGGAAATGATCAAGACCGTGATCCCAAGGATGATCCGGACCCGTCGTGTCCTCAGGACTGCTTCGCTGGTCATTGATCTACTTCTTCGACTTCGGCGTACCAGCGAACACGCGTGCCCAGGAGATTACGCATCTTCCACGTTACAGACTTTGGCATGGATCCCAACACAGACATAATCTTTCGAATGCGGCGCAACACCAGCTCGCGTTCTTTATGACTCAATTTGAGATCTTCAGCCAGCAGCAAATCCTCCACCCGTTTGAGGTTAATGGAGGTGGTTTTATAAAGTCCCCAATTATGCGCACAAAGATGTGCGATGCGATCCAGACCGATTTTCCCCTGCTGCTCATTCCCGAGATCATTATTGAGCAGCAGGGAAATAATATCAAAGGCATCCTTGCGGTTGAGTTGAACAATCTGCGCTTTTGAAAGTAGTAACTCGGCCAGGGGAATGGTGACAGGATCGATGTACAGACGGTCTTCCATCGGCAATTTGTGGCACATCTCGAAATCGCCGACCAATATGTCAATACGGCGACCGGTCAGCTCTTCATAATAGATTTGGCGGTGCAATCCATTCAATAGATTGAATTGCTTATTTGGCGTATAGCCTCTGTGTTGAAAGAACTCTTCAAGTTTTTTCCATTCCCTTCTCGGAACGATGAGGTCTACATCAGGAGAGTCACGATGAAAGAAGCGCGAGTCGCTCTGGCTATGAGCATAAATCGCCAGCCCACCAAAGGCACGCAAAAGGATTTGTTGTTCGCGGGCTGCATCGATCAGACGATACATCTCGGAAACGAGATCAGACAAGGTATCCATATAAATACTTATACCCCTCTCCCGTTCATTCAGGAAGGCTCCTCGGGCTATGCCGCCGTAGGGCCCGCCGCTTTTTGGCAGGGTGAAAAGGGCCAGATATTGGGGGAGCGTGCGTACGCACGCTCCCCCGGTATCTGGATATCGATCACCATCGTTCCCCGCGAGTCATCAGGAAGAGGGGTATGAGTTTCAAATTCCTTACTCGACCGGAATTTCCGCATGCACTTTATCGAGATCGATCCCCTCTCTCTTGCGTGCCGCTTTGAACCCGAAGTAGATCAGCGCGGCGAGGGCGTAGTTCGCCAGCATATAAATAATGGAGGTGCCGTTCTTGTATCCATTTTCATTGATGCTGTATCCAATCCCATACAACGCATTCGGGTCGAGGATCCATTGATAGAGCAGGAAAACAAGGAAGCCTCCAAAGATCACACCGGCAACCGTGATCAACGGGATCCCCAGCACATTGTATTTGGCAATCGGTGAGGCCCTGTACAGTTCCGGTTTGCGATAGGGAAGGACAATGGCAGAGATGGTTGTCCCGAGATATGTAACGGCAATGACCAGCGTCGAACACAGGGTCAGCGATTGGAAACTGGCAATGTTGTACGAAAACATATATGCGACCACGATCGAGGGAACCACCATCAACAATAAGGCATAGATGGGAGTGCCGGTACGATCATCCACTTCCGCGACCTTTTCAGGGAGCAGGCGGTCGAAGGCCGCGGCGAAGATCACGCGCGTGGAGGAGAGGAATACCGTGCCACTCCAGCCGAACCACCACAGGCTCATCAATGCAATGACAAGGAACTGCAAAACTCTGCTGGAGGAGAGAAATGCGGCAAACAACGCCGGGTACGGCCAGACAGGCAATGCGGGCGCATCCGTTGATAAGCCCCACACATAATTCCACCAGGCACCGCCGGCCTGCACATAGAAATCCCAGCCAATGGTCCTGTTGATTGCATACAGGAGGAGAATACCCAGCAACGTAGTCACGCCGAGAGCCGTGCCCATGCCTGTGATGTTGCGCTTGAAATCTGTTGCACCGCGCACTTCACCATAAAGCGTGGCGCCCCAGTTCGGCCACAGATTGAAGAAGACCAGATAGGGCAACGTGAGGAAGATCAACCCCAGCCCGCCGCCTACAAATGGAAGAGCCGCGCCGGCGTTCGTCCCGAGCGCGACCGTTGCATCATACACGCCGGGCTGAGCGCCAAATAAGGAGGTGGCATTCGATTCAAGCCCCTCTCTGAATCCCTGGTTCGAGCCCGTGAGCAGCAACACGACGACCAGGAAGAGTCCGATCATGCCGCCATAGAAGGAGAACTTCTGGATGCGTGCATAGGTCTTCATGCCCAGCGCAATGAAAACGCTCACAATGCCGAGCGTAAGGAGGGATGAGGTGAACGCGCCATTCTGTGTCCCTGCAAACCAGAGCGCAGTATCTCTCGCGCCAAGAATTCCCAACAACGGCACGAGCACGATGTGGCGGAGCATATCGCCATACAACGGCACCCACAACCACAGGATGAACCACCAGCCCGTGACCGCCAGGATGAAGCCAACCGCGCCGCCCAGGATGCGGCTCTGCCAGACATAATCGCCACCAGAACGGGGCATGACGGCGATCAAGGCGGCATAGACGATCACCTCAAAGAAGATGAACAACGCGCTGACGATCAGCGCCGGCACCAACCCGCCACCGAAATAATACATCTGGCTGAAACTGTACAATCCCAGTGTGATCAGGTTGATGGAGAACAACGCGTAGACGAACGCGTCGAAGACCGACCACGAACGCACCAGGCCGGTCGCCTTACGGACGAACAAGTTGGTCATGGCGAACTCCTCCTTTGGAATTTTAAACGTGCTCTGAAATGCTCCTCTTTAATAACACGTTAACGCCGAGAGAGTTATCCTGTTGTCAGCATATTACCTGATTGCTCCCTACGCCGTCCTCGGCGTAGAGGTCACCAGCAACCGCCGCCGGGGACGGCGGCTGAGCACTTCAACCTGTTGTCAGTACGTAATTCTCGATTTTGTTCTTCCCAAGTTTCACAATTGCACCGAGCAAAGTCCCCTGTTCATACATCGAGCCCGGATTAATGCAAAGCGTCTTGCCGATCCGTGTGGCGCCGCGGCCTTCATGGATGTGTCCGTGCAGGCCGAGCAATGGCTGAGCCTCTTCGATGGCTTTCCGCACGGCCGTTGAGCCGACCGGGATAAGGGATTGCCCTGCCATCTTTGGCCGCAGATCCTTATCCAACTCGGGAGCTTCATCCAAACCCGATTTATAGGGAGGCACGTGGATGTTGAAGACTGCGTTATGCGGATCCTGGAGTTTTGAGATCATCGCCTCATACCGGACCTTGAGCTGATCCTCGTCCTCTTCGCGGTGCGTATCCCAGGGCGTTCGATTCGACCAGCCCGACGCGATCATTTCGTGGACCGAGTCGAGGGGAGTCACCTGCCCTTCGACCAGGAGCACGTTCCGGCTCGCGCGAACGATCTCGTCCACTTCCTCCGTATCATCGTTGCCCGGCGAACAATATACCTTCAGTCCAGTGCCGTCCAGTTTTCTATCCGCCAGATCCATCCACTGCTGGACGACCTTCAGCACTTCCTGCAGGAAGATCTGGCTGACGCGCGCCGGATCCTTTTCAAGTTCGCTGATTTCATCGGGATTCGTGAGATAGGGATAATAGCCGCGGCTGCGCACGCGCTTGATCATCTCCTGCAGTTCTTCATCGTTGGCCGTATCGAAGGCCTGCTCGAGCAGGGTAACCCGATAATTTTTTCCGCCCTGATGAATGAACGGGACAACGGCCTTGCCCGTCATGTCACCGCCGAGGAGTAATATATCGGCGCCGTAGAATTTCCCAGCATTGAGAAATTTGCTCCAGCAAATATCCGAACCGTGAATATCGGTGGCAAAGAATATGGTTGTCACGCGCAGTTCCTTTGGCTACATCTGATTTTGCGCTCGATTATATCGTTTGACGGAACGAATTTTGAATTAGCTCGTCAAATTCACGATCAGCCAATATGCGCCCGCAGAAAGCAGACCGCTGGCAGGGATGGTGATCAGCCATGCGATGATGATGTCCTCCGCAACACCCCAGCGGACCTTGCTCATGCGCTCCGAGGAACCCACGCCGATGATCGCTGAGCTGACCACTTGTGAAGTGCTGACCGGTACGCCGAACAGCGAAGCCCCGATGATCACTCCTGCGGAACTTAATTGTGTTGAAAAACTGTGCAAGGGTCGTATCTTGTAGAACCGGCCGCCTAATGTACGGATCAGACGCCAGCCGCCCAGGCTCGTACCGATGGCAATCGCCGCCGCGCTGACGGCCACCACCCAGGTGGGGACCTGAAACGCCGGAAGCGCTCCGCCAATCACCAGGCTCAGGGTGATGATCCCCATAGTTTTTTGTGCATCGTTCGTCCCATGACTGAAAGCCATCGCCACTGCCGTGACCAACTGGCTGCTCTTGAAGAACTCATTGATCCGCGGGGAAGCGCCGCGCACCAGGAAGTAGATCAGGCGTGTCGTGACGAAACCGACAAAGAAACCGATCAAGGGAGATGTAAACAGCGCGATCAATACCTTATAAAGCCCTGCGAATTTTATCGCGTTCATGCCTGCGCCAATGATGACGGAACCCAGCATCCCGCCGATCAACGCGTGAGAGGAACTGCCAGGGATGCCAAAGTACCAGGTGACCAGATTCCAGAGGATCGCGCCCAGGAGCGCCGCGATAATCACGGCCAGCGATAACACACCTGAGTCCACGATCTCATCTCCGATCGTTCTGGCGACCACGACACCAAACAGGAATGGTCCGAGAAATTCTGCCACCGCGGCAATGCCAAGCGCCGTGCGCGGACTAAATGCACGCGACGAGATCATGGTCGCGACGATATTGCTGGCGTCGCGCATTCCGTTCAGGAAATCGAAGATCAGCGCTAAGGTAATGACGATAATGAGTTCTTGGGACATATAAAAAGTCCGTCATTGCGAGGGTGTTCTTCCCGAAGCAATCTCCCGTATAACGGACAATTCCATCGAGTGATCCATTCCGTCTAAGCGGGGATTGCTTCCCGCGCCATCCTGGCCCGAAGGGTGGTGTCAGGAAAGGCTCGCAATGACATGCTTAATCAGGTTTTCTTGACCACCACATCGGCAATGATATTTCCCGCTTCATCCCCGCGGTCTGCCGCGTTGGAGAGATGGCGATACACCTCGCGCAGCTTCAACATCTCGACTACGTGATGGAGGTCCTCCGGCCCGCTGAACAGGTCCGCGATGGCATCGCGGTACACGCTTTCCACGCGGTTTTCGAGCGCCTTGGCGCGCTGCGCATGGTCGATGGCCACCGCCGGATTCTTTTGCAGGCGTTGAACAGCCTGATAGATCTCATACGCCGCATCCTTCAACAGGGAGGCGATCCTCAGCATAAATGGGGTGGGGCCGACCTTCAGCACCACCATCTCGGTGACGGTGCTGTCGGCATAATCGATCACGTCATCGATCGAGCGAGAAAGGGCGAAGATATCTTCACGGTCAAATGGTGTGACGAAGCTGCGATTCAATTCGTCGATCAGGATGCGGCGCACTTCATCCGCCTCCTTCTCCTTAAGCGCCAATTCTTCCGCAATCTCCGGGGCCTGTGTCTCAAGATATTTGACGAGCAGTTTTAATCCATCATAGGTGATGGAGGCCTGCTCCTGGATAAGTTTATGAAAGACATCTTCACGCCTCTTGAAAAAACGGAACATAAAAACCTCGATAAGTCTTTATTCCACAATCATCCTTGTGTGATTTTTAATGATACCACCTCTACAGGAGAGAAAGCCTGGCTTGAGGAGTCTATCAGGCATGAAAATTGATAGCGATTGACACCCTTTGAAAGCTGGTTGGTACAAATTTTGGAGGTTTTTCGCTCATACTGCTTAAATCGATCAGAATGTCTTTGCCAAAGGAGACCTGCCATGAAAGTCAAAATGATCCTGCCCGCGCTGACGGAAGCCAAGAGTCCTTTCTGGAGGCCGATCAAATATTCGCTATTCCCCCCGCTGGGGCTGGCAACCCTCGCCGCATATCTGAATGAGAATGATGAAGTTACCCTTCAGGATGAGCATGTGGAAACCCTGGAGTTGAACGATGAACCGGATCTCGTGGTGATCCAGGTCTATATCACTTCAGCCTATCGCGCCTATCACATTGCAGATCATTATCGCGCGAAGGGTGCTTATGTTTGTCTCGGTGGGTTGCACGTAACATCCCTCCCGGAGGAAGCGGAAGCCCATGCAGATACCATCTTCATCGGGCCGGGGGAGGATACCTGGCCCGTTTTTCTGCGTGACTTTCAGGCAAAGCGTCCGCGAAAAAGATATGTTTCCGAAATCCGCACCCTCCTTGACCTGCCGTTTCCGCGCCGCGAGCTGATCAAGAGAAATCTGTATCTGGTCCCAAACTCACTCGTCGTCTCACGGGGTTGTCCGCATGTGTGTGATTTTTGTTATAAGGAGGCCTTCTTCGAGGGCGGGAAATCTTTTTATACCCTCACGACGGACCGCGCACTCGCAGAAATCGAAAGGCTACCTGGTAAACATTTGTACTTCCTCGACGATCATCTGTTGGGGAATCCGCACTTTGCCGCGAGTCTCTTCGATGGCATGCGCGGCATGGGCCGGCTATGGCAGGCGGCAGGGACAGTTCAGTCCGTGCTCAAACCGGGCCTGCTTGAAAAAGCCGCCCTCAGTGGATTACGCAGTCTATTTGTAGGATTCGAAACCCTCAACCCGACAAACCTGCTGCAGCAACACAAATACCAGAACCTAAATCGAGACTATTCGACGGCCATCCGCCGGCTGCACGATCTGGGGATAATGGTCAACGCAAGTTTCGTGTTCGGCATGGACGATGATGACGAAAGCGTTTTCGATCGGACCGTGGAATGGGCGATCCAGCAAGGAGTCGAGACGGCCACGTTCCACATTCTGACTCCCTACCCCGGTACAGCTCTGCATAAGAGGATACAGGCAGAGGGACGGATCACAAACTCAAATTGGGATTTGTACGACACGCGGCACACCGTATTTCGTCCGAGACGACTAACCGCCGAAGCCCTCGAAGCCGGTTATTGGCGCGCCTACCGGGATTTTTATCGCTGGGGCAATATCATTCAATCCGCAGGTGCACACGAATTTCTTTTAGATCGTCTCCGGCACCTTGCCTATGCGGGCGGCTGGAAAAAATTCGAACCGATGTGGGATTGGGTGATCCGCGCGAAACGAGTCACCAATTTGCTGCCTATGCTGGAGACTGTTCTTGCCGGCTTTGGTTATCGAATGGCAACTGGTGAAATGAAACTGACGGCTAATCCTGTTGTACAGTCAAAACAGACTCAGAATTGACACGACGGGAGTTGGCAAGCGCGCAAACATCCCACCGCCGATAAGCAGCGATGCAACGGCAGAATAGTTACTATTCAAATCATCTGATCCGCGCGTTACTTACCTGGGACCATCCGGTTCGGAGACCTTTTGCAGAACCTTACCGGAACGCTTCGTTGTGTCATGCGTAGCCAGATCACCCAGGGAAACGACACCCACCAGGCGCTTGTCGGCGCGGCCCAGAACGACCAGGCGTCTGATCTGGTTCTCTTCCATGACTTTGGCAGCATAGTCGATATCCTGGTCGTCGAAGCAGTAGATCACGGGAGAGGTCATCAAGTCGCGGCCCAGCATGGAATCTGTTTGCATGCCCTGCGCCAGCGCCCGGACCGTAATATCCCGGTCGCTTAGCACGCCAACCAATCGGTCGCCGTCACAGACCGGCAGAAAGCCGATATCGCGATCCCGCATTTTCTGCGCGGCGATCTGCAGCGAGTCGTCCGGATGAATGACTTCGACATCGCGCGTCATGATCTCTCTGAGTCTCATACTGTGCTGCTTTCCTCCACGCGATCTTCCAATTCGTGAACGCCATGCTGGCTGGCGCAATGGGCGCAGCAAAACCACGCGTCCGCAGTCTCCATGCCATGACCGATGATGCGACAGCCGCAATGGGCGCAGGTGGGAGCCAGTGCGTGGATCGCACATTCGAAACTGTCGAACACATGCGTCTCGCCACCTATACGCACCTCAAAACATTTATCATAGGTGTTGCCGCACACCTCACAGGTGGCCATCTTACTACCTAACATATTTTCACCTTTATTCATATTCGCCTCTTTTCTATGACTTCTCACTTCGAGCGGCTTGTGCCTTCTTGATGTTCTGACGTCTCGCTCGTTGCTGTGCCGTCGTGGGCTTGGAACGTTCGGGAACATTTGGCCGGTCTTTGGCTTCGAAACGGTCACCGCTCTTGCGGACCGGTTCTGAGCCCAGCTTCTTGATCAGATCCTTTGCATCCCTCGTATCGCCGACAAGTTTGCCTCCCTCCACGTGGGCATCTTCCTTGCTGATCAACCACTTCGCGGTAGCCCAGGAACCGCTGGAGCGCTTCCCGGCCACCCGTTGAAGATGACCTGCATCCCCCACATCCTGAGTTCGAAATGAAGTGAACTCATCCTTCGGGCGGACCTCCACATGATAGTAATTTCCCTCACCGGTACTGCCCGGTTTCTTTCGTCCACGCCCCTCGGGTTGTGATCTCGAATGCCCGCTGCTGGACATGCTTTTCCATTTCGCTTGCGCCTTCTTTATGTTCTTTTTGGCGGCCTGACGCTGTTTTTCTGTTGCCATAGGGACCTCCTTTGGTTTATGGAACCCGGCTAACGATAGAAACACCCCCTCCTACAGGGTCAAACGAAGGCTGGAAGATCGTGTTACGCCTCGCTTCGACGCCGCTTAACACAAGCCCGCGCAGCCGCCGGCTGTTCCCGTTTCGACAATTTGACGCGGTGTATAATTAAGCCGCGAGGTGAACTATGACCGTTTCCGACATACTCAACTCGGTTAAATTTGTTGTCGACCCAGACGGCCAGCAGTCCGCTGTTGTGGTGGATTTGGAAGTTTGGGAGCAAATCGTCACTTTACTGGAAGATGCAGAAGATGCCGAAGAAATTAAGAAAGCCCGTTCAGCAAAAGAAGAGACAATCCCTTGGAAGAATGCAAAGAGAGATTTAGACGCAGGGGAATAGCATACACATCGCCGCGAAGCCGCAAATGAGGAGGGTATAATTGTCTATAAGCTGGATTTTCATTAAGGAACGACTTCATGGCTATGCAATTTGAATGGGACGAAGAAAAAGCCGTAATCAATATAAAGAAACATAAAGTCGGCTTTCAAGAAGCCAAGTCGGTTTTCGGTGACCCATTTTCAATTACCATAGATGATCCAGAGCATTCTAAAGAAGAGCAAAGATTCATTGACATTGGAACCTCTACCAGCGGAAACCTTTTAGTTGTCGTTTACACTGAACGAGGAAACAAAATCAGAATCATCAGTTGTAGAAAAGCAACACCAATTGAACGTAGGAAATATGAAGAACAATCCAAATAAACGCAAAAAGAAAGTTGGAGAAATGCGCGCTGAATATGATTTCAGCGGCGGGGTGCGCGGCAAACACGCGAAAAAATATCAAGAAGGACATACTGTCACCGTCCATAAGAAGGATGGCACGACCATCGTGCAAAACTTAAAATTGGAAGAAGGAGCAGTGATCCTTGAACCCGATGTGCGAGAATATTTCCCCGACGCCGAATCTGTAAACAATGCCTTGCGGACATTGATCTCCATTGCGCCAAAAACACGCAAAAAGATCAGCAAGACGCGTTCAGGACACAGACGCACCAGCCAAACTGCATCGGCATCAGGGTAACATTCAGCCGGAAGAAAGCCATGCTAAAAGATATTGTACAAGTCAAACCGTTGAAAGACTTCCAACTGCATTTGGTGTTTGAAGACGGCATAAAAGGTAAAGTGGATATTCGCAAACTGGTCAAATTTACGGGTGTGTTCAAACCTCTTGAAAATGAATCCTTCTTCGCCAAAGTGGATGTCAATCCCGACTGGGGAACCGTCTTCTGGCCCAACGGTGCGGATCTTGATCCTGATGTATTGTATAGCCTGGTGACAGGGGATGAGATTATTGAAGTTCCTTCTTTGACGAACAAATGAAGTTATCGGAAATAGCGTCGTTACGGCGCTGTTCCCCTGTGTCAGAGGGCATCATGAAAGACCTCATCAACTCCACCGATCCTGACCTGATTGAATATCATACAGCCGCGCTGACTCCCCTCTCCTGTAGGAGCGGGGCCGGGGGTGAGGTCCTATGAAAGTCTTTCTCAGTTCCACCTACAACGATCTAATTGAACATCGCCGCGCCGCGCATGACGCGCTTGAACATCTTGGCTTGCATGTCATTTGGATGGAAGCCTTCGGTGCGCGTCCTGTTGAATCTACTAAAGCGTGTCTGGATGAAGTGGAAGAAAGCGACCTCTTTGTAGGCATTTACGCCTACCGATACGGGTATGTTCCCAAAGGTGCGACGATTTCCATCACTGAACAAGAATTCGACCATGCGCAAAAACTTGGCAAGCCCATTTTTGGATTTATCGTCAACGAAGATCATCCGTGGTCACCCAAGTTTATTGAATACGATAAGAAAACGAATCTCGACACATTTTTAGCTAAGGTCAAGAAACAACCCATTAAATTTTTCACTACGCCCGACAACTTGGCAAACAATATCGCATCTTCGGTGGGACACTATCTTTCCAAACACAAACCAATTCCCGACTCGCGAATCCCAATTCCAGAAGCACACAAACCTACAGGCTCCACCCTGCCGACTCAATCCTTCTTCGTTGGCCGCGAAAAAGAACTCGAGACTATCAAATCCGCCCTCTCCCCCGACACCCGCGCATGGGGCGCGCTGATTGATGGACCTGGCGGCATCGGCAAGACCGCGCTCGCCATCCGCGCCGCGCATCTCGCCGACCTGTTCGAGCGCAAGATTTTCATCACCGCCAAAGTGCGCGAACTGA
>Ga0105101_10001148_pt1 | contig 11443 bp, 9 predicted proteins | sample PPLLak21cMay2015_2_FD_87037 | JGI IMG/M metagenome (GOLD analysis project Ga0105101, IMG submission 87037) | Freshwater sediment microbial communities from Prairie Pothole Lake near Jamestown, North Dakota, USA - PPLs Lake P8 Core (1) Depth... | ecosystem: Environmental > Aquatic > Freshwater >...
ACTCAACCGTCACCTGGGTCTTGCCATCCGGGCGCAGCCAGGGAAGGGTGCCATCTTTGCGCAGGACGCTCAGCCGGCGAGCGAGCTTGTGCGCCAGGTAGATCGGCATGGGCATGAGCGTGGGGGTCTCATTGCAGGCATAGCCGAACATCATGCCCTGGTCGCCCGCGCCGATCGCTTCGACTTTCGCATCGCCCATCTCGCCGGTCTTGGCCTCGAGGGCCTTATCCACGCCCATAGCGATATCCCCGGATTGGCGGGCGATGGCGACCAGCACGCCGCAGCTGTTCCCATCCAGGCCTTTCTCACTGGCATCGTAGCCGATGTCGTTGACCACCCGGCGCACCAGCTCATCAAAATTAATCGTCGCCTGGGTGGTGATCTCACCCAGCAGCATCACATAACCGGTCTTGGTCGCCGTTTCACAAGCCACCCTGGAATAGGGGTCTTGTTCCAGGCAGGCATCCAGGACGGAATCGCTGATCTGGTCGCAGATCTTATCCGGATGCCCTTCGGTTACCGATTCGGAAGTGAACATTAGGCTGGGTGAAGTCATAAAAGTTGTGCTCATCAACTAACCTCCAAAGATAAAAATACGGGTCGCACGCAGTTGGGAAGAAGGCTGGCGAGCTTTCCCCCAACTGAGTAGCAGAGACATTAACCAAAAACCCTTTCCCGCGATAGAAAGGGCAACAATCGAAACGCGATAAGCCCTCTCATCTTCCAGAACATCCGTCTGTCGGAATTGGCACCATGGGAATAATCCACTTTCATCATCCCGGTTGCCGAGGCTTCACTGGGCCGGTCCCTCCACCTCTCTGGATAAGAGCGCCGTTCATGGCTATGCAGTTGTGGGCGAGATAATACCATGAGATAAAAGAGATGTCAAATAAACGATAGGTATTCCCCAGCGTCATTGGGGCTTGGATAGCGCCTCACAAAACCGTGGTGCTGCTTATTTGCCCATCCCCCCGACCCCCTTCCCGGGGGAAGGGGGAGAAAATTTGTGGGGGGACCGACCACGGCTAAGTGCAGAGCTACCTGGGGCTTGAAATTGGCCGGTTAATTCTCTATAATAGTGAGAGATGACACAAACGGGGGCAAGTGGCTTCACACCGTCCCGCTCGGACTGACTGTGCACGGTCTTACAACACAATAGGGGAGAGTACCTGGGAGGGAAACAACCATGAAAAGCAAGTCTGCCCTGCGCATCCTGACTTTTGCCTGCCTGTTTATCCTGCTGTTCTCGTCCCTACCTGCTCAAGCCGGCTATGCAGCGGAGACGCCTGAACCTGGCATCCCCGCTTCACCGCAGGCCGGTGGGGAAATCGTCATGGTTGCGCGGGATGTGATCGACCTGAAGTGGGATCCAACCGGCTATCCCCAGACTCCCGGCAAATACAAGCGTTGGGAGCTCCACCGTGGGACGTCCCCGGATGCGCTGTCCAAGATCGCCGGCAGTACAGACCAGACGACCGGCTTTTACCGCGATCGAGATCGAGCGCTCAATACCACCTATTATTACAGCCTTTATGTCGTGCGCTGCGTCGATCCGTGCCTGACGAGTGCAGATGAGAAATACCTGCAGTATTTTGTAGACTCGGTGACCACGGGCGTCATCGGCGGAACGCTTTACCACTCTCTTGAGCTGGGTGAGGGTGTGTATGAGTTCGCCTACAACGGTATTACATCCTCTGTATCCCTGGATATCGAAAATGGCTCGGCGTTGGTCATCAATTCCAAGACTACCGTGACGAAAAAGCCCGACATCTCCCATGGCGCCATATTTGTCAATTCGGGCAGCCTGACAGTTAGCGGCGCTAACCTCACCGACGTGATGGTGACCGTTGGAGAATCCGGCGGGAGCGAATCGAACTGCGTGGCTACGTTCAAGAATGCCGTTGTCACAGGTCCGTCTTTGGTGGTGAACGCCGCCTGCCGGCTGGACTTCAACGGCGGGAGCGGGACAGCCTTTATAATGGCATCTGATTACGCCGCCCTCACCATCCAGAACGCGCTGCTGGATGGCGGGATCGATATCGAGAAACACGCCACGGCGACGCTCTCGAACAACCAGATCACCGGGCGCATCGAAGTCTCCGGCTACCATGACCCTGGCGACCCAAAGCCGGTAGTCTTCCTCTACAAAAACCTGATCACCACTCCGTACAAGCACAACGTGGGCATCCTCGTCGATTACGGTGCAACCGTTTATATGGGCGAGAATACGCTCACGTTCACCGGAGTCGTCGACGATGAGACCGCTATCCTGCTACAGGCCTGGGATGCGGGCACAAAGCTCGTCGCCAAGAGCAACCGCATCGAAAACGCCAAGATCTTCCTGGCGTGGAACCCGACCGTCGAGATCAGCGACAATGTGCTGATCGGCAGCGGCTCGGCGATCACCATCGGCTGTCCCTTCTGCGGCACTGGCCCCCAGGCGACCGGGCCGATCGAACGAAACACCCTGCAGTCCGGCTGGGGATTCGAGATGTGGGATGGCAGCCAGAGCGTAACCCTGCGCCACAACTGCATCCGCGGCAACGACCCGGGGATGACCGTTGTCAATACCCTGCCTGTGAACCTGGACGCCAGGGAGAACTATTGGGGCGACGCCAGTGGACCCCTGCATGCAGGCAATCCCCCCGGTATCGGCGATGAGATCGTTGGCGCCAAAGTGGATTACAACCCCTGGGATATAGATCCCACCAACTGCAAGGAAACGCCTCCCCCAATGCTCCGCGACCTGTATCCCATCGGCCTGGAAGTCGTGCAGAGCGTCCAGACCATGTACAACAGCGTGTCATTGGTGACAGGGAAACCGGCCTGGGTCAGGGTCTATGCCCAGTCCTCACGCGGTTTCGTTGCCAATGTGGGCTGCGTGCTGCGCGGTTATCGGGGCTCCACCTTGCTGGGCACGCTGGACCCCATCACCCCCAATATAGTCGTCCGGGGATCCACTTCCATCACCACCCTGCGCGAAAACATGTTCGGGAGCTGGAATTTCGACCTGCCCCCCGACTGGATCGCCGAAGGGAACCTGCGCCTGGTCGCCGAGATCAACCCCGGCCTGGCGGTGCCCGATCTCATTGCAGCCAATAACACCATCGAGCGCAATGTCATCTTTGCCACCCGGCGCGCGATGCGCGTCGCTTTTGTCCCCGTCCGCTACCATACCCTGCTGACCGATGATCTCCCGAATCAGGACGACATCCTACCCATGATGTGGTACATGCGGCGGTTGTACCCTATGGCAACCATCGAGGGGGAGCTCATCGCCGCGCCGATGGAATGGACCGGCTCGTTGGCGAATAAATTACTTCAGGGTATCTACGACTCGACCATCCAGGACCGCTTGATGGATCGTTTAAATCTCTTCAATGCAAACCGGCCTCCGGATCAACGGATCGACCAGGTCTACGGGGTCTTCCCAGACAGCGCCGGGATGACCTATTGCATATCAGATCCGCGCTGGGCCGGCGGTAAGGGCCGGTCGGCCTACTGCATCGTCCACCCAATCCACCTGGCGCACGAGATCGGTCACAATCTGGGCCTGCGCCACCCCAATACCCCTGACGCCTGCGATGCAAAGGATTCCGACACCGATTGGCCGTTCACGACCGCCACCATCCAGGATGTGGGCGTCGATATCCTGAGCAATGATATAAAGCCGGCGCGCTTCCACGATATCATGAGCTACTGTGCTGCCGGGCAGAGATGGATATCGCCCTTCCACGCCAACAAGCTCTTTCAGGCGGACGGCAACCCGCAGCCTGCCACCGAGTCGCCGGAAGCACAAGTCAATTACCTGTTCGTACGCGGCCAGGTGGACATCACCGGCACCGTGACACTGCTGCCTGCCTGGCAGCTCAGCATGGTCTCGCCGCCTGTGAATCCCCCGGAGGGCAGCCAATACTGCGTCGAGCTTCAAAGTGCTGCCGGCACGACCTTGAGCAGCTACTGCTTCGACCCGCGGTTCTATATTTACGAATTGGGACTTTCGGTTGATACGACAACTTTTGAGATCGCCCTGCCCCTGGTCGAAGGGGGGGCCAACATCGTGGTGAACAAGTTCGGTGATCCGGCCCCTGCCGCACAGGCGAGCGCAAGCGCAAACGCGCCCTCAGTTGCCGTCCTCTACCCGAACGGGGGAGAAATCCTGTCCGGCAGCGTCACCATTTCGTGGGAGGGGAGCGACGCAGACCTGGACGCCCTGTTCTACCACCTGCTCTACAGCGAAGATGGCGGCGCTACCTGGCTGCCTGTCACCGAATACTTGACCGCTACCACCTACACAATCGATACCGCTTATCTGCCAGGGAGCGCTGACGGGCGGTTCCGGGTGATCGCCAGCGACGGTTTCCACACCAGCTATGATGACAGCGACGCGAGCTTCACCACGCCGGATAACGTGCCCCTCGTGGGGATCAGCGCGCCGGAGGACGGCGGCCACGGAATGCTGCCCCTCAACGTTTCTGGGGCTGCGTATGACCTGGAGGAGGGCGAGCTGCCAGATGGCAGCCTGATCTGGAGCTCGGACCTGGACGGTCCCCTGGGGGCAGGCCCGAACCTGAACCTCGAAGGGCTGACCCTTGGCCTCCACCACCTGACGCTCACCGCCATCGACAGCCAGGGACATACCGCCGCCCAGTCCATCACCTACACCGTGCTGGAACCCTGGCGCGTCTTCCTGCCCGCCTTGAACCGGTGAGCAATTATGTAAACAGGGAAAAGCTGAAGGAATTTTATCAGTCCGAGTATTCAGCTAACCTATAAAGAACCACAGGATCACGTAATACGAGATCACCCCGGCCCACAGCCAGGAGTCGATGCGGTCGAACACGCCCCCGTGACCGGGCAGCAGGTCGCCTGAATCTTTCACCCCCACCTGGCGCTTGATCATGCTCTCCCCCAGGTCCCCCAGGGTGGGGAACACGGAGAGCACCACTCCCAGGATGACCCCCTGCAGCGGGGTGAAGGGTGCGCCCGGCCCCGCCAGGGCCGCCAGGCCGACCGCCAGCAGCAGGCCTCCCAGCACGCCGAAGAGTATCCCACCGAAGTAGCCTTCCCAGGTCTTCTTGGGGCTCAAGCGCGGGCTGAGCTTATGCCTGCCCAGGCCGCGGCCGACGAAATACGCCCCCGAATCCGCCAGCCAGACCGTCGGCAGCGCCAGCAGCACCCACCACAGACCTTGCGGGAGCTGGCGCAAAGAGACCAGGTATGCGCCGATCCAGCCGAAGTACAGCACGCCCGCCATGCTGACACCGAAATCGGTACCCGCCTGGTCGCGGCCGCGCTCATAAGCCGCCAGGTGCCAGGTCATCCCCGCCAGCACCAGCAGGCTGATGATCCAATCCGAGCCGGAGAAGCCAGCCACCGCCCGGGCAATCACCAGCGCCAGCGTCCCGGCGATAATCAAAACACCAGCGGGCTTCAGCCCGCCGGTTTGAAATAAGTGCACGTACTCACGCGCCGCCAGGCACATGATCAGGGCGATCGTGGCGATATATGCCCACCCCCCCAGCCAGATTAGCACCAGCCCGATGGGGAGCAAGACCGCCGTCACCGCGGCGCGTTTAGCCAGCATGGGGGTCGGCTGCTCCGCTCGCCGGGACAATCCCCCCATAGCGGCGCTCACGCTGAGCGAACTCGTGCAAGGCTTTCAGCAGCTCGTCGCGATCAAAATCGGGCCAGTAGGTAGGGGTGAAGTACCACTCGGAATAGGCCCCCTGCCAGATCAAGAAGTTGCTGCCGCGCAGCTCGCCGGATGTGCGGATGATCAGGTCCGGGTCTGGCACGCCGGCAGTAAACAGATAGCGGTTGACCAGATCGTCGGTTACATCGCCCGGCCTGACCCCGTCTTCGATGATGCGCTGGATGGCGCACACGATCTCGTCGCGCCCGCCGTAGTTGAAAGCCACGTTCAGCACCAGGCGGGTGTTCTGGCGTGTGTACTCGACTGCCTCGATGACCTTCTCACGCAGCGCCGGGGTGAGCCGGTCCAGCCGCCCGATATGGTGGAGCTGTACCCCCTGGTCGTGCAGCTCCTGCAGCTCGCGGTCGATCACATCCTCCAGGATGCGCAGCAGTCCCTGCACCTCTTCCTGCGGGCGGCCCCAGTTTTCGGTCGAAAAGGCATACAGCGTCAGGTAGCGCACCCCAAATTCGGTGCACGCCTCGATCACCCGGCGCAGGTTTTCAGTGCCAGCGCGATGTCCCGCCAGCCGCGGCAGGCCGCGCGCCAGCGCCCAGCGCCCGTTGCCGTCCATAATGATGGCAACGTGTGTGGCGATTCTATCGGGAAGCTCGAGTGATTTTTTAGATTCCATAGCACACCGGGCGATCTGGATCAGACCTCCAGAATCTCCTTCTCTTTGCGTTCGGCAATGAGATTAATATCCTCAATGTAGCGGTCGGTGATCTTCTGCAGCTCCTCTTCACCCTGCTTGAGATCGTCTTCGGAGATCATCTTCTCCTGCAAGAACTCACGCAGATCGCGGATGCTGTCCCGCCGCACGTTGCGGGTCGCCACACGCGCCTCTTCTGCCCGGTTGTGGACAACCTTCACCAGGTCCCGGCGGCGATCCTCGGTCAGGGGAGGCAGGTTCAGGCGGATCGACTTACCGTCATTGTTGGGTGTCAGCCCCAGCTCGGAGGCCAAAATGGCGCGTTCTATGGTTTTCAATGTCGAGGCGTCGAAAGGCCGGATCAGCAGGGAGCGCGGCTCGGGCACGCTGATAGCCGCCAGCTGGATCAAGGGCGTGGGGTTGCCGTAATACTCTACATGCAGGCGCTCGACCAATGCCGGGCTTGCGCGCCCGGTGCGGATGCCTGCCAGGTCTTCCTCCAAAGCCTGGATTGCGCCTTTCATGCGGGTTTCCGCCTCTTTGTAAACTTCTTTCAGCATGGGTGCCTCCACAATTCTTTCATCCCCTATAGGATACCCGAAAATGCACTGCTAGAAAAGGGGAAAAAAGGATCAGTCGCTGACCAAAGTCCCTACCGGGGCACCCAGCACCGCCTGGCGCAGGACGTCCGGCTGCCACAGGTTGAGCACCAGGATCGGCAGGTGGTTATCCATGCACAGTGAAATGGCGGTGCTGTCCATCACCTCCAGGCGCCGGTTGATCGTCTCCATGTAGGTCAGGTGGTCGAAGCGCACGGCATGGCTGTTCTTGAGCGGGTCGCTGTCGTATACGCCATCCACCTTGGTGGCTTTGATGAGCACATCTGCGTCGATCTCCATGGCGCGTAAAGCCGCGGCTGTATCCGTAGAAAAGTAAGGGTTGCCGGTGCCACCCCCCAGGATGACCACCCGCCCTTTTTCCAGGTGGCGAATGGCGCGCCGCCGGATATAGGGCTCAGCCACGGCGTGCATCTCGATGGCCGACTGGACGCGCGTGATCAGACCCATGCGCTCCATGGCGTCCATCAGGGCAAGGGCATTCATCACCGTAGCCAGCATGCCCATATAATCCGCCGTGGCGCGGTCCATGCCGCGGTTCAGGCCTGTACGGCCGCGCCACAGGTTGCCCGCCCCGATGACGATCGCCACATCCACGCCGAGATCGCGCACTTCGCTCACCCGATGGGCGATATCCTCTGCCCGCTGGGGATCGATGCCGTAGCCGCCCTGACCGGTGAGAGCTTCGCCGCTGAGCTTCAGCAGTATGCGGCGGTATTTTAGTGCCTGTTCCATATCATTTTCTCTCCTGGTTGATAAATTTAGGAGTTACGCACTTCAGGGTAATTGGGGTGTTTGGGCGGGCGCTGCCCGCCCAAACACCCCCAGCCACCCACCAACTGCGTAAGTCCTGAAATTGTGAGCCTGGGGGTAAAAAAAGACCAACCGTGTGGTTGGCCTTTTGGATATTCTATGATTCTGTGCTGCTTTCACCTAACTCCCAGCGGACGAAGCGCCGGATGATGATGTTTTCGCCGATGGCGGCAATATTCTGCATTAAGAGATTTTCGACGCTGATGGCCTCGTCGCGAATATAAGGCTGGCGCAGCAAGCAGGCCTCGTCCTTGTATTTCTCCAGGCGGTTTGCGACGATCTCTTCTGCCGCCGACTCGGGCTGGCCCTCTTGCTGAACCCCTGCCCGGGCGATGAGGCGCTCGTTTTTGACGAACTCGTCCAGCTCCTCAGCCGGGATGTCGCTCTCGCGGATATACTTTGGCGCGGCGGCTGCGATCTGCAGGGCGAGCTCATGGGCAAAGGTGCGAAATGCTTCGGATCGAGCGACGAAGTCGGTCTCGCAGTTGACCTCCACCATCACGCCCACACGCCCGCTGCCGTGCGAGTACAGCTCAACCACGCCCTCCGAAGCCTGCCGGTCGGCGCGCTTGGCAGCCGTCGCCAGGCCTTTCTCGCGCAGGTATTCCAGCGCTTTGTCGTAATCTCCGCCGGCTTGCTCCAGCGCCTTACGGCAATCCAAGATACCCGCGCCGGTGGCGGCGCGCAGTTGTTTGATTTGTTCCGTGGTGATTGCCATGCTCATGCCTCGTCCTTGTCTTCGTCTTCGTCGAGGTCCTCGTCTTCATCATCGTCGCTGTCATCGTCGCTGTCATCGTCGAGATCTTCTTCATCTGCTTCTGCATCTTCAGCTTCTGCTTCCGCAGCCAGGTCCTCAACCTCCAGCTCTTCACCGGCCTCGGACTCTGGCTCACCTTCCTCGCCGAGCTCCACAACCGGTTCCTCGCCCTCGACAACTAAGAGCTCGTCCTCCGAGGTGACCAGGACAGTTTTCGGGGTCAGCTTTGCCAGGGTGGCTTCGCCAAGCAGCTCTTCATCGGACAATTCAGCTTCCTCGGCATAGGCGCGCATCCCTTCACGCACCGGCTCGATCTCCTCTTCCTTGCGCATGCCCCAGCCTTCCACAGCGGCGTCGGCGATCTTGCCGACCAGCAGCTTGATAGCCCGGATGGCATCGTCGTTGGATGGGATGACGTAATCCACGTTGGACGGGTCGCAGTTCGTATCAACCAGAGCAACCACCGGGATGTTGAGCAGGTTGGCCTCGTGGATGGCGGTCTCCTCGCGGCGCACGTCGACCACGAACAGGGCTTCGGGCAGGCGCGTAAGGCCGCGGATGCCGCCCAGAAGCATATCCAGGCGCTCGATCTCGCGGTTGTTGAGCAGGGCTTCTTTCTTTGTTATGCGCTCGAAATCGCCCTTATCGCGCATGCGCTCCAGCTTCTCTAGCTCGTTGATGCGCTGGCGGATGGTGCGCCAGTTGGTGAGCATGCCGCCCAGCCAGCGCTGAGTGACGTAGGGCATGCCGGCGCGGGTGGCTTCGGCCTGGATGGTTTCCTGGGCCTGGCGCTTGGTGCCCACGAAGAGCACTGTACCGCCGGCGGCGACGGTGTCGCGCACCAGGGCATACGATTGTTCCAGGGCCTTGACGGTTTTTTGAAGATCGATGATGTGGATGCTGTTGCGCTCGGTGAAGATATACGGCTTCATGGCAGGGTGCCATTTGTAGGTGCGGTGCCCAAAGTGCACGCCGCTCTCCAGAAGCGCTTTCATAGAAATAATGGCCATGTTAACACTCCTTGCGTTAGACCTCCGCTTCCTTCATCCCTGACCGGAGCCTCGGCCGGGGCACGCCCGGTCAAGTCGGGAAGCGTGTGAGATAGGGTTGGCCCCGCACTCGGGGCACAAGTTCTCCCGCCTGGGGCGGGAGCGGGGGAAGTATATCACGGCGGCGAGGATTCGTCCAGAGCGGAGGAGAAAAATGTTAGCGCAAAGTAGTAGAGTCCCCTTTTCGCAAAGTTAAAATGTCCCCTTTGAAGGGACACGAAATGGACGAACTACTGACTATGAGCAAACGAGAACTTACCCGCTTAGAAGCGATGCAACGCATCAAAGACAAACGCCTGACACAGAAAGAAGCCGCCCGGATGCTGAGTTTGAGTGTGCGGCAGATCAAACGGCTGTATCGAGCATATAAAGCGCAAGGCGCCCGAGGGCTGGTGAGCCAACGTCGCGGCAAGCCCAGCAACAATCGGCTGGATGCGGAAACGCAGCAGAAAGCTATCGACCTGATCTACGAGCACTACCGGGACTTTGGACCCACCTTAGCCCACGAGAAGCTGACGGAGAAGCACAAGCTACGGATATCGCGGGAAAGTGTGCGCGGGATCATGATTGCAGAAGAGTTGTGGAAGCCAAAGCGGGCGAAAAAGCCAGCCACGCACCAGATGCGCGAGCGGCGGGCTTGTTTTGGGGAATTGGTGCAGATCGATGGCTCGGATCACGACTGGTTCGAAGGGCGCAGACCGAAGTGTACCCTGCTGGTGTATATTGACGATGCCACGGGGCAACTTTTAGAGTTATGGTTTGTGCCGGACGAGACCTTTTTCGCTTACTGCGAAGCTTCCCGGCACTATTTTGAGCGTTACGGCAAGCCGGTGGCCTTCTACAGCGACAAGCACGGCATCTTTCGGGTCAATCAAGAGCAAACGATCGGCCTAGGGAGTGGTCTGACCCAGTTTGGACGAGCTATGCAGGAGCTGGACATCCAGATCATCTGCGCCAATACACCTCAAGCCAAAGGGCGCATCGAGCGCGCCAACCAAACCTTGCAAGACCGCCTGGTCAAGGAGCTGCGCTTGCTGGGCATTTCCGACATCGACAGCGCTAATGCCTATCTGCCCGAGTTCCGCCAGGACTTCAACCGCCGCTTCGCCGTGGCTCCCCGCAGCAACCATGACGCCCACCGCCCCTTACTCAAAACCGAAAACCTGGATATCATCTTAACCCGCCAGAAAACTGCTACGCTTTCCAAGAACCTCACCGTGCAAGCCAACAAGGTGATCTATCAGATCCAATCCGACCGCCCTGACTATGCTCTGCGTAAGGCTCAAGTCACCGTCTGCGAGAATGCCAAAGGAGAAGTCACCATCCTCTACAAAAACAAACCCCTAGCCTACACCATCTATCACCAGCCCACCCGCCAAGCCGAAGTCGCAGATACCAAGACCCTGGATCGCCAGATCAAGACGCCCAAGGCACCTGCTCCTAACCATCCCTGGCGTCAGTATGGCCGTCATCTCAATGGCAAACCCATCCAGGAGGCTGCTCCCCATGGCACAGATTGAAATCGGCCGGCCTTTGAGTTTTTCGCTTTTGGCCAAAAACAGGGCAGAAACCAAAGAGCAGAGCCCGCTTAGCTCTGCCCTGTCTTCGGCCTCGTGCCGGCGCTCCGGTTGCTCTCCAGCAGAGCCGTACCCTCCGCACGAGTGCCAGGAGTCTACCATATCCGCTTATTCTTCCCTGCCAAAGGGGACATCTCTACTTTGCAGAATTGGGGACATTTCTACTTTGCATTGACATATTGCTCCAAAATTGTACATGCACGCGGTCATGTGTCATTCTGAAACTAAATTTCAGGTATCAACAGGGCAAACGCATCTTAATTCTCCATCAGAGCCAAACCTG
>Ga0105101_10001151_pt1 | contig 11434 bp, 5 predicted proteins | sample PPLLak21cMay2015_2_FD_87037 | JGI IMG/M metagenome (GOLD analysis project Ga0105101, IMG submission 87037) | Freshwater sediment microbial communities from Prairie Pothole Lake near Jamestown, North Dakota, USA - PPLs Lake P8 Core (1) Depth... | ecosystem: Environmental > Aquatic > Freshwater >...
GATCCAGGCGAAGGGCCAGTCATCCCAGTAGAAGCCGGTCAGCGGGAGAAGCAATCCGTAGGCAATGACGGTAACAATGGCAAACAGGATGGGAATGCTCTTCGAAGTGAGCCGGATGGATTTCATCAGGATGATTATAAAAGAGAAGCCGCCTGGGTGGCGGCCCGGGATGTACTGCGATTCGTTAAGTGGATTTCACAGCGAGAATTTGGATGGGTTGTTGTTTCCCCTTGAAAAGGATGGGCCCCAGCGATTCGAGTTCGATATCCGTCGACAGGCCTTCGCTTGTATATTGATCGATGAGGATGGGTCGTTCCACGACCTTGGTATGACTCTCGATGCGCGCGGCGAGATTGACCGTGTCGCCAACGCAGGTATACGTGGCGCGATGCTGTGTGCCTGTGTACCAGGCAATCACCCTGCCGGTTGCAATGCCGATGCCGATCTTGATTTGCACTTTATCGCGCGCGGCCTGTTCGACGTTGAACCCCTTGACCAGTTCGATCATTTCCAGGGCCGCACGCACGGCGTGTTCGCGATGAGCCTCGTGAGGGATGGGAGCGCCAAACATGGCCATCAACCCATCGCCCTCCAATTGATTGACGATCCCATTGTTGCCGATAATGGCCTCGAACATCAAAGCAAAATAATTATTAAGCAGTTCGATGGTGTCAGCAGGATTCTGCTTTTCACCAATGGATGTGAATGAGCGAATATCTGCGAACATCACGCTGGCATTGACATATTTTCCGCCCAGCGAAAAGCCTGATTTCAATAATTCATCCGCGACTTCTTTGGTGGCAAAGGTACGGAACAGTTTTCTTTGTTCATCACGCAGGCGTTTCTTCTCAAGGCTGGCATTCACACGCGCCCGCAACAAAATGGGGTTGATCGGTTTGTTCAGATAGTCTTCAGCGCCCAGCTCCACGCATTTGACGACGCTGTCGATCTCATCCAGCGAGGAGGTCATGATAATGGGAATATTGCGCAGTTCAGAATCCTGCAAACAGGTCTCCAGCACCTGATAACCATTCATCTCAGGCATTTCGATGTCGAGCAAAACGAGATCGAAAGAACCAGCGCGTAATTTTTCCAACGCCTGTTTTCCGTTTTCGGCTGTTTCCACTGTATGCCCGTCCTGCTCGAGGCCGCGCGCCAGCAGGATGCGGTTGACCCTATTATCGTCAACGATCAGGAGATTTCCCGGCGCATGTGAGGACTTCATGCACGCATTCCCCTTAGCTCTTCGGCGACTTTTCCAAACGCTTCCTTCAGGACCTCGAGCCTGTTCCCGATATCCAGATTGTTTTCGCGCGCCATGGATTCCAATTCCTTTGCAAGCCCGGCAAGTTCCAGCGCGCCGAATGTGTTCGCATTCGACTTCAATGAATGGGCATTGCGCCGAAAGGACTCGATATCTTTGTTTGCCAATGCGCTCTCCATGTTTTGGATCATGCCCGGCGCATCGTCAAGGAATGCGTCGATCAGTTCACCGATGAAGTCCGCGCCGGACATCTGTTTGAGTTCATCGAAGGTCGCTGGGTCAATAACGGGCATGAGGTCTCCTAAGCATGGAGTCAGCCGGCTTGCTGGCGGTGTGGCGATACTCGCTGGCAAAAGGGGAGCAAGCTCCCTGACTCCATATCTATTTCCTCTCTGCTTTCGTCAACGCGTCCACCAACTCGTTGACACGGATTGGCTTCGAGATGTAATCATTCATGCCAGCCTCGATGCACATTTCGCGGTCACCTTCGAGGGCGTTGGCGGTCATGGCGATGATATGTGGCTGTGTGGCATTCACCGATTTGCGGATTTCACGTGTGGCGTCCAACCCATCTAGTTCAGGCATCTGCACATCCATCAGGATGACATCGTATATTTGCCGCTCGATGGATTCTACTGCTTCGATGCCATTGGAGGCAACGTCGGCGCGGTAACCCATTTGCTCGAGGATGCGCAAGGCGAGTTTTTGATTCACAGCGTTATCTTCTGCCAGCAGGATCCGCAAAGGATGCCGTTTACCGAGTTCCGCGTCCATAACGGGTTTGACGGAAGCAACTCTCGGGGAGATCATGCTCCTTGCGAAGAGTCCAGCCAGGGCGTCGTAGAGATGCGAGGGTTTGAGGGGCTTGGTCAGGTAGGCGGCGAATTCCAGGTCGTCCGCGCCGATCTCACGCCTGCCCAGCGAGGTCAATAAGATGATCGGCAAAGTCTTTTCATCGCGTAGTTTGCGGAGCGCGCGCGTGAGCATGATGCCATCCATTTCTGGCATTTGCAGATCGAGGATGGCGAGGTCAAAATGTTCACCATTTTCGATCCATTGAAGCGCTTCATGTGCATGCTCGGTCTCCCTCGGACTCATGCCCCACTTTTCGGTTTGAAGCGTAAGGATGCGGCGGTTGGTCGCATTATCATCCACAATCAGGACGCGCTTCCCCTGCAAAACAGATTGAATGCCCTTGATATCGCGAGTGGTTTTGCGTTCGAGGACTTCAGCAGGCTCGGCTTTGATGGTGAAAATAAATGTTGAGCCCCTGCCGATGCCTTCGCTTTCGGCGTGCATTTCACCGCCCATCATTTCCGCCAGACGTTCGCTGATGGCAAGACCTAGCCCTGTGCCACCGAATTTCCGTGTGGTGGATGAGTCCGCTTGTGAAAAGGATTGAAAGAGACGCGGCATGTGACCCGGGGAAATACCGATGCCTGTGTCACGGACAGCGAATATTAATGTAGTGGCGACTTTCCTGACACCGTCCGTCAGGACAGGTGCAGTCGCTTTAGCTTTCGAACGACTAAAGTCGGTACTACCTTTCTTGACCGTGAGAACAACTTCGCCTTTCTCTGTGAACTTGATGGCATTGCTTAGAAGATTAATGAGAATTTGTCTTAAGCGAGTCACATCGCTTTTAATTCCCGGGGGAACGTTATCATCAATGATATATGCGATATCGAGGCCTTTTTCGATAGCCTGTCCAGCCGTCAGGTCCAAAGCCGATTCGACGCATTCACGCAGATCAAAAGGCTGGTGCTCCACATCCATCTTGCCGGCTTCGATCTTACTGAAGTCGAGGATATCGTTGATGATGGCAAGCAATGCGTCGCCGGAATTGCGGATGGTTTCGGCGTAGTCGCGTTGTTCCTTGTTGAGTTCGGTATCCATCAGGAGTCCGCTCATGCCGATGACCGCGTTCATCGGTGTACGGATCTCGTGGCTCATCGTTGCAAGGAAGGAGCTTTTGGCCTCGTTGGCTTGTTCGGCGGCGGCGCGGGCTTCCTGCGCTTCTTTGAAGAGACGCTGGGTCTCGTCGAAAAGGCGAGCATTCTCGAGGGCCACGCTCATCGAGTTGGCAAGAGTCTGGAGCAGGCGCAAATCCGAATCGCCGTAGGCATTTTCCTTATCAAGATTGGCGATACCGATCATCCCCTTGATTTCTTTTCCAACCATCAGGGGGACATACATACCTGACTTGTACTCCTCATTGTTTTCGAGAATTTGACCGCCGAGGGCCCGGTATTCCTCCACAGTTCGATAGATTCTGGGCTGGGGCACATGGATCATCAGTTTGGAAATGTGCGAGAAGGGATGAGTCTCAATTGTGAAGCGCCGCTTCAGGAAGCAATACGGTGTATCCTGGCACTCTCGCTCCTGATCGAAGAGATAGATGGCAGTTCCCTGCGCATGGAAGATATCGCGGATCTTGTTGCCGACGAGATCATAGATCGCCTGCACTTCAAGTTTGGATGCCAGCCCTTCCTGCACGCTATTGATGATGGTAAGTTCTTGCGCGCGTTGTTCGGTTTCCTGGAGCAGGCGTTGAGTCTCAGTAAAGAGGCGTACATTCTCGATAGCGATTGCCGCCTGATCTGCGAAGATTCTGAGCAGCGCGACCTGTTTATCTGTAAACGGATTTACTTCGCGCCTGCGGATCATGATCGAACCGATGACCTCATTCTCGCGAATGAGTGGCGTAACCAGCATGGTACGCTGCTGGCTGATCTGGTAAAACTCCTTGCTGAGAGGGTATTCACCGGGAGGTTCGGCCAGGAGGTCGTGAAGGTGGATGGTCTTCTTCTCCACCATTGCGCGGCCTGTCACGGAATCCCGGTTGAGCGGTATTCCGTTATTCAGGTTATCGGAGGGGAGCGGTACAGGTCCCCAATGTGCCGCAATGCGGTATATATTCCCATCCGTTCGTGCAATCACCGCATCATATGAATTGCAGAGCCTGGCGGCACGTTCAGCTACTGCATCCAGCACCGGTTCCACGTCGGTGGGGTTTTCCGCAATGATTGAAAGGATATCGCTGGTGGCAGTTTGCTGCTCCAACGCTTCGGTGATTTCGCGGTTGCGTGACTGGATTTCATTGAACAGGCGCACATTCTCGATGGCAATTACCGCCTGGCTGGCAAAGGTTTCAATTAACGAAATCTGTTTCTTATTCAGCAGGTTCGGCTGGTCACAGCGAATGGTGATCGCACCTATCGCTTTGCCCTCACGCAGCAACGGGACACTACATGTCATCCGATAGCCGTATTTCTGAGCCCACTTATCGCCTTCGGGATATTCTGATTCATCACCCGGCTGTCTGTGGATCGTTTGCAGTGTGCGCCCATCCCTAACGGCGCGGCCAGCCACTGAGTCACGATTGAGCGGAATTCCTTCTCCAACGGGCATCATCGGAATATTCCCATAATGCGCGGCAACTCGCAATATTCCCTGTTCTTCAATGTCGATGAGCGCATCATCCCACCCTGAAAGCTGGGCCGCATTTTGAGCAATGATGTCCAACACTGGTTGGATCTCCGTTGGCGAACTCGCAATAACCTGCAAGATTTCGCTGGTGGCAGTCTGTTGTTCGAGCGATTCGGTGATTTCGCGGTTACGCTCCTGAAGTTCATTGAACAGGCGCACATTTTCAATCGCGATGGCAGCCTGATCGGCGAACGTGCCCAACAACGAGATCTGCTTCTGAGAGAATGGATGTACCTCATTCCGCCGAATGACGATTGCCCCGATTGCATTTCCCTCCCGCAATAATGGGGTTGCCAGCGCAGTCCGATGTCCAAGGCGTTTTTGAAGAGCAACGCTATCTGGAAATTCCGTTTCGTCCAATTGATGCATATCTTCAATATGAATTGTTCGATGTTCGAGGACCGCCCGCCCCGTAACCAGGCCTCGTTTCAGGGGCAAGGCTTCTCCATCCTGCAGGGCCGGGATGGGACCAAAATGCGTGACCTGGCGGAGCAAATCGCCATCCACCTTATAGATTTGCACATCGTTCGCTTCACACAACCGCGCCGCATTCTGCGCAACGATTTCTAGCACGGGTTGAATATCGGTTGGAGAAGCGGCGATCACGCGCAAAATCTCGCTGGTGGCGGTCTGCTGCTCGAGCGATTCGGTGATCTCGCGATTGCGCGTCTGGATTTCATCGAAGAGATGGGCATTTTGCAATGCGACACCGACATTGGCGGCAATTGTACCGAGCAAGTGCTGATCGCTTTCCGTGAACACATTTTCCTGCTCTGTACTTTGCACACTGACTACGCCGATGGCTTTGCCACTGACGAAGATTGGCACACCGAGATAGGAACGGGCTTGAACGCCGACTTGCCTGGCACCCAATTCGGCGCGGCGTTTCTCGATATCCTGATTGATCAGCAAAGGCTTGCCCGTTTCAATAATCTTGCTGGTAAGTCCCTGACCGTATTGCATGGGAGTCAGTTCCTCACCATAGGTATAGGAAAAATTGATGGTATTTGTGCCTTCATCCAACAAAGCGAGGTAGGAAATATCAGCAGCAAACGCATTACGAATTTGCTCGCCAACCAGTTCTATGAGTGCGTTCAAATCCAGTTCACCTGCTAGTGCAGTGCTGACTGTGTTGACGGTGGCCAGTTCGGCAGCGCGCTGTTCGGTCTCTTTAAGTAGACGCTGAGTCTCAGCGAAGAGACGCGCGTTCTCAAGGGCAACACTCATCGAGTTGGCGAGTGTCGTCAGCAGACGCAGGTCATCCTGTTTATAGGCATTTTGTTTATAACTTTGGACGGCGATCAAGCCGATGATTTTGTCACCTGTCAGAATGGGCACACCCAAAAAGCTCTCGTTCATGTCTACTTTTACCCCTGGACTGGGTGTTTGAACCGCGCCTACTTTTATCATTTCTTCCTGTGTATCAAACAGCAATGGCTTACGAGTATCCATTGCGAGTGCGGTCAAGCTTGGTCTTTGAACCGGTCCATCAGGAATTGGGATGCGCTTGCCGCGATCCACGTAATAAACATTTAATAACCAGTCACGCTCGATGTCAACCATGCCCACGCCTGTTGTATCGGCTTTGAATATCTCGCCCACTTTATCACCGATCAGGTCAATGATCTTTTGGAAGTCGAGTTGTTTTGCCAGCCCTTCCTGCACGCTGTTGATGATGGCGAGTTCAGCATTGCGTTGTTCTGTCTCCTTGAGCAGTCGCTGGGTCTCGTCGAAGAGACGCGCGTTTTCAAGGGCAACGCTGAGAGAAGATGCCAGGGTTTGAAGCAGACGTATGTCCGCATCGGAAAACGCATCCGCGTGATCCAGATTTTGGATCGTGATTGCGCCACTGACCTGATTACCAACCATCAACGGAATCGCCAAAAAGGATTTGGAAGGCTCTGTACCCGGAATCTTCTCCATTCCGTACATATCATAGTCTTCGAGCCGGTTAAGCAACACCGGCCGCTGCTCTGTGAGGAGGGTTTCAGCTAACCTGCTCAGCGAATGAGGCTCGACCTGGATTCGCTCCCCATCCTCAAATGCGTATGGATAGTGTGTCAAGCCCTTCTCAAGGTCGTAGATGGGAATCGTCACTACTTGCGCATCAAAAATCTCACGAATTTTGTCGCCGACGAGTTCGATGATCCCCTGGAAATCGAGTTTGGAAGCCAACCCTTGTTGCACGCTATTAATAATGGCAAGTTGGGCGGCGCGTTGCTCAGTCTCTTTAAGCAGTCGCTGGGTCTCGTCGAAGAGACGCGCGTTTTCGAGGGCGACACTCATGGAGTTGGCGAGGGTTTCAAGCAGGCGCACATTGGTGTCTGGAAAAGCATTTTCGTGATCCATATTTTGCAAGGCAATAATGCCTTGCACCTGACCGCCGGACATTATAGGCATCCACACGCCAGATTTTGAAGCCTCACCGGCTATCACGGTCATTCCAAGTTCTTCCCCACGTTCAACCAATTTTTCGTTAATGACAACCTTTTTGCCTGTTTTGATCAAATGCTCTATCAAACCGGAGAAGGGGACAGGATCAGGGTAGTAACGCTCACCTTTTTCAATGAAATAATTGAAGATAGCCTGCCTGTTTCCGTGGTCCAACGTTCCAATGATTACGCCCTGTGCATCGAAAATATCCCGGATTTTATCGCCGACCGCGTCGTAAATGCCTTGCATGTCCAGTTCGGCGGCGAGCGCCGATTGCACACTGTTGATGACTGCCAGTTCGGCGTTGCGTTCCTCGGTCTCTTTGAGCAGGCGTTGGGTCTCATTGAAGAGACGCGCGTTTTCGAGGGCAACGCTCATCGAGTTGGCGAGGGTTTGCATAAGTCGCAGATTATCCTGCTTGTAAGCGTTTTGTTTATAACTCTGGACTGCGATCAAACCGATAAGTTTATCGCCTGTCAGAATGGGCACGCCTAAAAAGCTCTCGTTCTTGTCTACTTTTTCCCCGGGGCTGGGTCTTAGAACTGCACCGAGTTCCATCATCTCTTCCTGCGTACCAATAAGTAATGGCTTACGATTATCCACACCAATTGCTGTCAAACTCGGCCTCGGCACAGGTCCATCTGGAATTGGGATACGCTCACCTCGATCCACATAATAGCTGTTCGAACCCCAATCTCGTTCAACATCAATCATTCCCACAACTGTTGTATCGGCTTTGAATATCTCGCCTACCTTATCGCCAATCAGGTCGATGATACCCTGGAAGTCGAGTTGTTTCGCCAGCCCTTCCTGCACACTGTTGATGATCTGCAATTCGGCGACGCGTTCCTGCTCGGCTTTGAAAGACTGCGCATTCTGCAACGCCACGCTCATTGAATTGGCGAGCGTTTCTAGTAGACGTACATTTGAGTCTGTAAAAACAGTTTTGCCATCCACGTCCTGCAAAGTTAAGTACGTCCTCTTATTTGCTCCCTTTTTATGATGAACAGGAACGATCAGTAAAGACTTGGGGAACTCTCCGCCTGGAACCTTATAATCTGTGAATTGCGCGGCAAATTCTGCCCCGCTGCCATTAAAAACGAGGGTTTTGTTTGCTTCCACAACATGTTCATACAAAGAGTTCATGGGGACGGTGACCCGCTCCATCATCTGACCTTTCTCGAAGGAATATTCCACCGTCATTGTATGTGCTATCAGATTGGCAGTGTAAATGGAGACATCCTGATAATTAAATATCTCGCGCAGTTTTTCGCCGACCGCGTCGTAGATGCCTTGAATGTCCAACTCAGCCGCAAGCGCGCTCTGTACGGCGTTGATGATGGCAAGTTCGGCATTGCGTTGTTGCGTCTCATCGAAGAGACGCGCACTCTCGAGGGCAAAGCTCATCGAGTTGGTTAATGTGGTCAACAGGCGCAGATCCGATTCGGAGAAGGCGTTCTCATTCTCCATATCCTGCAAACGGACGATGCCGCGCACTTTTTTATCCGCAACCAGTGGTACGAATAAAGTGGACTTGGGAATCGGCATACCCTTCGGCATATTCATGCCGCGCTTCTTCATCTCTTTGCTCATATTTTGGTTGACAAGAATGGGCTTTTGTTTTTCGAGCAGTTCCTTGAAGAATCCCTTACGCTCCACTTTGATGGGAGGTGGGTTCAAGTGTTTCCCGCGCTCGACCATGTAAGGTGCCGCCATCATATCTGTTTCGGGGTCAAAGATAGCGAGCGTCAGGTCGGCAGTCGAGAAGATCTCATGCAATTCCCTGCCGACCAGTTCGTAAATTTCGGTTACATCCAGTTTGGAGGCTAATCCCAATTGAATGGAGTTGATGATCTGCAATTCGGCTTCACGCTGGGCAAGTTGTTGCCCAAAGGACTGCGCTTGATTCGGCTTTCTCCTCATATTTTTGGATGGTGGTTTTACAGCCTTAACGCCTATCGCGTCTTTTCCTTTGCTCTTCCCCGCAGGTTTTTTAATAGCCTTGCTTACGGCTGATGACTTTTTTGTCATACCCGTTGCTCCTCGATCTTCTGGTTTGTCCCACATCCCATGGCGTAGAATGTGCAACACTCAAATTATACTGGATGAAAGTTTTACAAAGAGTTACAACATCGCTTTTATATTCTGGATGGGCGTGGCTGGGACGAGATCACAGCCCGGCCAGATAGCGTCCACGCCCGCCTCTTTCGCCCCGCGCACGGCTTCCGCTATCTCGGCCGCCTCTCCCCGCAACAACGTCGCAACGGGATCGAGATTCCCGAACAGCAAGGTATCCTTCAAGGTGTTACGCGCCGTGGCGAGATCCGTCATCTGATCGACAGAGATCGCGTCGGCCCCTGTTTTCGCCAGAAGTTGAACGGACTTATTCGCATTCCCGCACACTGATAATACACAGGGTTTCGGCAATTGCTCAATGAGATGCTTTTCCGCAGGATAAACGAACTGCTCGTATTTTGCAGGCCCAATGAATCCCGGCGACCCACCCATATCATGGATCGTGATAAAGTCCGCACCCGCATCTCGATAGGCTTGTCCGATTTGGGCGAGGTAGGAGGCAAGATTCTCGAGCGCCGCGGGAACGGACTCGGGTTCTCGCTTCATCTCAGCAAACAGTCCCCCAGGTTCAACCAGATACAACAGCAGGGTATATGGTCCCGGAACAATTCCGCCAATCACGATTTCATCGCCCGCATCTTCCTTCAACAGTCGGATCGCATCACAAATCATCGGAATTCTGGCTTTGTTGACAAACTCCGCGCTTTGAAAATAGGCAGTGTTCAGATATTTTGTGGAGGCAAACAAGGGCTTTGCGGGTTGGGGGAATCGATCACCAATCTGCTCGTAATAATTCAATTCAGCCCCCAGCGCTTCGGCAGGCGCACATAGATCCAATGGCAAAGCCGCGGAAGGCATGCCCGTTAATCGGAACGTGCTCGCCGCGGCCTCCGCCATCTTCTGCGCGTCAGGATGGACTTCATGAAGGGCAAGCCCTTCGCTCTGCAATCCCTCCAGGGTGACATGGATCAGCCCGCTGAACGTGGGAGGCTGAACGGTCTTCTCCCCATTCAGCAGCGACAATATGTCCGCACGCGCATCGTTCATAAAATGGACGGAACGGTCATGGGGTTTCAGGCAGCGTTTCCTGGCGGAAAATCCAGTATTTTATTTCCTTCCCCAGCGGATACAACGGAAGGAGATCCACGCGATATCCTTTTCCAGCGTAGGCCTGCATCAAACTGGCCGCCTTCTTCAATACCGCGCGATCATATTTCAATGGCAGGGTCATCAACTCCGCAATGGCAGGATGGGGATATTTCCCCTTCACGCGATGATAAATGCCAAACTCCAATTGCCACGCGTCCAATTCCCCGTAGACGGACAAAGCCGTGAAGATCCCCTGCTGCAAATGACGCACCTCGTGAATGATCAGTGTCTTCACGCGGAGATCATCCAGCGGCGTATTATACGAGTAATACTGTGAATTCAAACGAATGTTACCGAAGAGGGTCCAGAATGCGCCCACGCTGGGCCGCACCTGTTTAAAGCCGATCTTCGTCCTGCGGGCCCGTATAAAGTCACAGGCTGCCAGGCCTTCATCCCCCACTTGCGCGACGGCCTCCAAAAGGCTTGTTGTCCAAACAGTATGTTCCATTTTGGGACTCCCTTCTGACTGTACGGCTAAAATTTGCGCAAGTATAAATCATTTGAAGGATTCAGGCACGGTTTTAGTGACCAGCAATTTCATCCATGCATAGTACCCGGGTCAGGCCTATATATAAGCAGGAGTTGCGTACTATTTTAGTAAATTGGTACCGTTTACAGCGCTGTAAGTCCAAACGTGCTTAATTTGATTAGAATGCTTGTACCGCAACTTTTGAAAAGGAGAGATAACATGTTCAAAACTAAATTACTGACAGGCATTGTGCTGGTGCTTGCGGTATTGTTTGCGCAAGTTGGCAATGTGGCCGCAGCACCCCAGGCACAGGATACAACTCCCATTACCGGCACGATCCAAAGCATAGCCACCGAGACCGATGCAAATGGAGTGACCACCGTCCTGGTGACTCTTGCCGATGATCAGGGTGGAAGCCAGACCGTTCGGCTGAGCGTGGAAACAGCCCTGACCCTGGGCCTGGTTACATTGGATCCGACCACTGGTCAGCCCGTTGTAGACCAAACAAAGATCGGTCAGACCGTAGATATCGACCCTGCCACCGTGATCGCCGA
>Ga0105101_10001153_pt1 | contig 11426 bp, 9 predicted proteins | sample PPLLak21cMay2015_2_FD_87037 | JGI IMG/M metagenome (GOLD analysis project Ga0105101, IMG submission 87037) | Freshwater sediment microbial communities from Prairie Pothole Lake near Jamestown, North Dakota, USA - PPLs Lake P8 Core (1) Depth... | ecosystem: Environmental > Aquatic > Freshwater >...
ACCTTAACAATGAACTTTTGCCATTCTGGACATCCAGGATTATCGATGAAACAAATGGCGGATATTTAACACATTTCGACCGATACGGGATAGATACAGGTGAAGATGAAAAGTCGCTGATCGCCCAGACACGCTGTTTGTATACGCTGGCTTCGGCATGCCGTGCCGGTTATGGCGATGCCCGACTGGCTGAAATGGCCAGGCATGGCGTCGATTTCCTGCTGGGCAAAATGTGGGATAATGATGCCGGCGGATTTTTCTGGATGATGGACAGGAAGGGGAATGTAAAGATTGACAAAAAGATAATTTACGGACAGAGTTTCGCGATCTATTCCCTCAGCGAATATACCCTGGCCACAGGTGACCGGAGAGGAATCGAATATGCCGGGAAAGTCTTTGACCTGATCCAGAAGTATTGCGCCGATACAATGTACGGCGGATACTGGGAAATGTTCGAACGCGATTGGACACTGTGCGGCCCGGGAAGCCAGGGCGGCGACCGGAAGACGCTCGATGTTCACATGCACCTGATGGAAGCTTTCACGACACTTTATGAATGTACGGTCAAAGATGTCCACAGGAGGAAGCTCCTGGAGGTAATCGATATTCTCCTGTATCGCATAATTCATCCCGTTTATAAGACAGGAATTCCGCAGTTCTATAAGGACTGGAAGATCGCACCGCAGATCAAATTCGATATTATATGGGGGTGGGACAGGTTTACAGGCGAGGGTAAGAAGGCCAACGTGACCGATAATACAGCATACGGCCACAACGCTGAATTTGCATGGCTGTTAATACATGCACTGGAGATCCTTAAGATCGACCCTTCTGTTTACAGGGATACTTTCCGTACAATATTTGATCACACGCTCAATAACGGCATCGACAATGAATTCGGAGGAGTTTTCGTCGAGGGTCCGCATGCGGGAGGCGTATCGGACCGGGAAAAGGAATTCTGGCAGCAGGCGGAAGTGCTTACAGCCATGCTTGATGCCTACATTATGTTCCATGACTCCGTATTCCTTGAGGCTTACAGGAATGTTCACCGGTTCGTGTTCGACAAGATGATCAATAAGGAAGTGGGAGAATGGTTTCCTTTGCTTTCCCGCAAGGGTGACCCCATATGGACCCATATGGGGCACTCCTGGAAGATCAATTACCATACCGTTAGGGCCATGGTCCTGAGCATAAACAGACTGAATAAGATACTGGAAGCAAAATAACCGCCGGAACACCTGATAACCAGGGTTTTACGAACTAATTTGAACCTATATGAATCTGATCCTGTCTCCTCTCGACTGGCTGGTGCTTTCTGTCATCATGACCGGCAGCCTTGGCTTCGGAATGTTTATGGCCTTCAGGAAAAAGGCCGGAAAGAACAGCTCCAATTTTTTTCTCGGTGGCAGATCAATAAAATGGCCAATTATAGGCGCATCCCTTTTTGCAACGAACATCGGGGCGGAACACCTTGTGGGTTTATCAGGCGACTCTTACCGCTACGGCCTGTCGGCAGGTCTGGTTGAGCTTACAACAGTGATAACCCTTGGGGTTGGCTGTGCCATTCTTTTTCCCTATTACATGAAGAATAAGCTCTTCACAATTCCCGAATTCCTCGAGCTAAGATATGACAGACGGGCAAGGACATTCTTCTCCGGGCTGATGCTTATTATAAGCATTATGACCAAACTCGCCTTTACGCTTTTTGCAGGCGCACTGGTATTGAACAGCATCCTTGGATGGAATATCATGTCGACAATTTTCTACCTGGGGCTCATTGTTGCAATTTTTACAATAATTGGCGGCTTTACGGCAGTTGCATATACCGATGCCATCCAGGTTATTATTATGATCGGAGGTTCGGCAATAATGCTGTATTTCGGACTTGACAAGGTGGGCGGATGGGATGGGTTGATGGCGAAAGCTCCTGAAATGATGTCAATTGCCAAACCCTTCGACGATCCGGTTTATCCGTTCTGGGGAATCCTGGCTACCGCATTTTATGCAGGTATTTTTTACTGGGGAATGGACCAGGTGAATGTTCAGCGGACCCTTGCAGCCCCTGATCTGAATAATGCCCGATGGGGCGCGATGTTCGCCACCCTGCTGAAGCTGCTGCCCCTGTTCATATTCGCACTTCCAGGTGTTATTGCCTTTGCCCTTTTCCCGGGGGAACTCGAAGGCGATGCAACCAAACAGACTTTTGTCCTTCTGATGAACAGGTTGCTTCCGCCCGGTTTGCGTGGATTGCTTCTTGCTTCGCTGCTTGCAGCCTTGATCACCTCACTGATAGGCGTTCTCAATTCCGTGTCTACACTTGTGGTACGCGATTTCATAGTTGAATTCCGGCCACATTTTCCCGAGAATAAACAGGTTGCTTTCGGCCGCGTTGTGATCCTTATCGTCACATTTCTCGGAATTGGTGCGGCATATATGGTTTATAAGAATGAGGAAGGATTATATAAATACCTTCAGACAATCTCCGCATATCTTGTTGTGCCGGTGTTCCCCGCTATCCTTTTTGGAATAATCAGCAAAAAGGTCACTCTCAAGGGTGCCGTTGTTTCTGTGATAACCGGAATCATTCTTGCGACGGTTTTTGTCTCCGACCAGCTGCTCGGACCTGAGACCGGTCATCAGGTTTTTCCCTTCCTTCACCATAAGCTGACCCTGAACTTCGGCTACAGGGGGCTCTGGGCAGAAATAATCATAACAATAGTCCTGTTTGCCGTGTCAGCCTTTACTGAAAAAACTGATCCTTCAAAGCTTGAAAAGACCACTATCGATTATTCGAAGGGCCTGGCCCCCTTTAAGGGAATTACGGACTGGAGATTGCATCTCCTTGTATTGACTGCAATTACAATACTTATAATGATCTGGCTTAAGTAGGTTCACTCAACACTACCTCCGACGAGTGAATGATACAATCCGGACAGGAAATCCCTGTTATCGGCCCGCAGATAATGCATTTCACCGCCCATTCTGCTGAATGTCTTGCAATACCTCAGGTAATATGCCGGATTATCGGCAGGCGGTTCTCCGTCTTTGATCCAGTCCCATTCCGCCCTGGCAATATCAACAACCAGTATAAAATGATTGTCAATATGATTACTGCGTTGAATTTCTATATTCTGAGCCATCGAAAGCGACTTCTCAAATATCATGGGCGACATTACTGAGGAGCCAAGTGATAAATAGACGCCGCCATCTATCCTGCTTACACTTGCGGCAAAACTCAGAAAGTCTGCCATAGCTGTCCTCCCGACGGCGGCCCCGTTATTCACCGGGTGGGTGTAAATTATGTCGTGTCCGAACATCGGATGCCCGGTAAACGGGATCTTCAGATCATAGGCTGAGCATTGAAGGGAGTATTTTTTCCACCTGTGCGGAATACTCATAAACCCGGGCCCGATTTTATTGTTTCGTATCACTCCGTAAAGATCAATTGCTGCAGCCGAATATTCAGGATCGGTTTCCATCTTCTCTCCTGCTTCGTTGAGCAGAAATGATAATTCAGGAATATGGAGCCCCTCCTGAGAGATCATCCTGCCTACTGATTCTCCGTAGCCCAATCCTTCGAATGCTCCGGTTATCAGGGCAAGATTAATATAGAAGCCTGTCTCATTCCATATCCCGAACTGACCCCGCCTTACATTTTCCCTGACATCTTCGCCAGTTCTTCCCTGGAAGGCAAATTCCCAGTCATGTATAATACCGGCGCCATTTGTCGCCAGGTGAGTTACCCAGCCATTGGCTATCAGTTCGGCAATTACCGGGGTCAGTCCGTTTTTGATAGTGTGCGCACCGAATGCCAGTATCACTGACCGTCCTGCCCTCCGGGCTGAAATCATCCTGGCTGCAGTTCTTCCAATCAGCTCCTCATCCTGGGCCGACAGTTTCAAAGGCTTGTAAGTAAGCGGAACATAGCCGGTTTCAAGTTCGATCTGGTTTTTCCGTTCTGAAAGGCTCTTTACAACAAGCTTGTTCCTGTTAAATTTTGGATGGGCCATGCTGAATGATATTTAATAGTTCCAGCAGAACCCCTGCCTGCGAAAAATCAGGTATAATGATATCCGCTCCCGCTTTTATCAGGCGTGTGCGTTTGACCTCGTTCAGACCGTAACGGCGCAACTCATTGCTGGCCACTCCGATTGTCGTCCCGTTCCGTTTGCTGGTTTCCCTTATCTCGACAGGTCCGTCGCCAAATGTCACAATAAGCCCCGCATCAGATCCACCCAGTGAATCGAGAATCCTGTCGAGTACTATCTTTTTAGCTTCCTTGTTAATATCTCCGACAGCGCCGTAGATCCTGCCTTCAAACAAGTGATCATACCCCAGGACGGAAGCTTCATGTTTAACGTCGGCTTCATCCGTCCCGCTTGTCAGAAATAATTTAATACCTGCATTATTAAGGATCTTCAAAAAAGAAACAGAGTTTTTTATTGTCAGATCTTCAACGGCAAGTTCTCCTTTCTTAAGTTTTTCCTCGCGCTGTCTTACCATTTTCATCAGTTCATTATTGTAAATTTCCTTATAGCCAAATTCATCAAGTATTTGGCCGTCAGGAACAAAACCGAACTCCCTGATCATTTCGGGCAGGATCTTCATCTGCATGAGTGTCTGAATACCAGTCGTTTTATCGATGAACTCGTCCACACGGCCGGTAATCTTTTTGATCAGCGCTTCATCTGCATCAGGATATTTATCACCCAGTATTGCCTTTACCATCATCGGCGCCATGATCAGTTCCCATCCCTGCCTGAGCGATGAAATTGTACCATCGTTATCGAAAATTGCAAATTTGATATCAGTGACTGACGATGGTTTGTTCAGTATTTCAATTTCAGATCCCTGATAATACTTTGCCTGCCTTATATCTTCAGCAGTTTCAGGGTTATAAATAAAATCAGGATCGGTTCCAATACTTAGAATTTCTTCAGGGGAAGCAGTTCCCGTCTGAAAAAGTTTCTGAATAGTAACACCGGCTGTAAAAGTGCCAAGTTCGGCCGCGGTCTCAAGAGAATAACCGGCTGCAAGGGCTGCTGCTGAACCTGCAAGATAGCTGTCACCAGCGCCGACTGTATCTACTTTCGAGATAATCTGCAATCCGGCAATTTCCAGAATCCCCTTATCGTCGGCGATAACCGATCCCTTGCTCCCCCGCGTTATCAAAAGAGGTTTTCCGAACCTTTCATAAAGCCTCTCTGCAGACCGGAGTGTTTCCTGGTAAGATACATTTTCCCCGGGTTTAATATCTATTCTGCACAACCTGGCAGCTTCATGATCATTCATTTTCCGGTACGAACCAGTATAGTGGTCGGTGTAGTTCCGGCTGTCGGCAATAAATATTTTATCCGGGAAACTACTGATAAGCTCCGCAAGCTTTTGCCTGAAATATCCGGTATGAATTCCTGATAAAACCTGTTGATTGATAATTATCAGATCCACATCGGTGATCTCTTCCCTGAGCCTTTGGATCAACAGACCGGCAGTTTCATTCAAAAGTCCGTTGAAGTTACCAAAATCGATTCGTCCCTGCTCGGTATCTTCAACATACGGTTTTATATAAACATGAGTGGCCCAGTTTTCATTCTGTATCAACAGGTTCCTCGTATCAATGCCTGTACTTTTCATTATTGAAACCATCTCGGCGCCAAACGGATCGTTGCCGATAACACCGAATGCCCGGATGTCCCTGACCTTCATTGCGGCAAGGTTGTTAGCCACATTCCCTGCTCCCCCGAGTGAATATTTCTGTTGACGCACCGGCCTTGTGGCCTCTCCTGTTTCAATTGAGATCTCACTCTCCGATTCGTCGACGAACCAGTATGCATCGAGACAAAAATCGCCCACAATGGCTATTTTTACATTCCTGATCTTTTCAATAATTTCCTTTAGTAATTGTGGCTTCATATTTCAACTTTTGGAATTATGATAAAAATGTTTTTCTGCGATCAGGCATAATGTATGTATAACCGGCAGGTGAAGTTCCTGGACAAAGGCCGTTCTCGATTCCGGCACATTTATCAGGATATCGCAGAGCTCCCTCATCTTTCCACCTGTTTTGCCGGTCAATCCCAGGATCTTCATATTCAGAGCTCTGGCAACAATGCAGGCATCCAGGACATTCTGCGAGTTCCCGGAAGTGCTCATTGCCACAAGAATGTCTTTTTCCTCTCCGAAAACAATTACCTGCTGCGCAAAAACCAGGTTCGGATCAATATCGTTTGAAATTGCTGTTGCCAGGGCAGTATGAACTGACAGGGAAATTGCCGGCAGTCCCGATTCAAGTTTCCGGGCAAGATATTCACCCCTTTCTGCTGATTCAAAAAGTCTTTTCTTTATATTATCGTTCAGCGGACGTTCCGATTCAAAGCTCTTCATAAGTTCGCCTGCCATGTGGTCGGCATCGGCACTGCTTCCCCCGTTGCCGCAGATCAGCAGCTTTCCCCCCTGTTGATAACAACTGATAATAGCCAGGCCGGCTTCGTTGATCTGATCTTTGATGGGGTTAAGAACAGGGTATCTTTCGAAAAGCTGACTGAGGAAAGGTTCTTTATTCATTTTTAAGATACTTAATATGTTATAAAAATATTAATTTTAATTCTTTATTACCCTGTTTTTAAACCAAAACTCATCTCAATATGGCTGAACAAGAAAAGGCTGTCCTCGGAGACAAGGATATATATCCCTCTGAAGAATTGATTAATTCAATAATCGGTGAGAAGAAGACCGTATGGCTGAAGATCATGAGCTATGCTCACGAAAAATACAATGATGTAAGTGAGGAATGGCGGTATTACAACGACGGCAAGCAATGGCTTTTCAAACTGACAAGGAAGAAAAAGACAATTTTTTGGCTGAGCCTGCTGAAAGATACATTCAGAATTACATTCTATTTCGGTAATAAAGGTGAATCAGTGATAATGAGCAGCAGCCTGCCGGAAAGTGTCAAAAATGAATTTGTCAATGGGCAGCGGTTCGGGAATATAAGAGGGATAACCACAATAATCTCCGGAGATTCTGATGTTGACAAGATCTGTAAACTGATAGACCTGAAAGTCAGTCTGAAATAGCGGTGATCATTAATAATTTACAATACTGCTCTTCCCGTCAAGAGCCTCTCCCCTTCCGATAGCTCCCGATAGCTATCGGGACGGAACCCTCCCCCGGGGTGGGAGGGGCTTAAAAACCAATTGTTTACGTTCCGCTTGTAAATCCCCGGCAGCTTTGGGTTTAAGTCCCCCTCTCAACCGGGAGAGGGGGATAAAGGGGTGAGGTACGACCACGTATTAATTTATACATATGCAATTTTAATATGTATTATAATACGTATTATAATACGTATTTAATTATTTTAACACTTAGAATAGCAAATATATATAACTCTTACAGGATTAAAATTTATCCTCTTTTTTCCCCTTAAAGGAATCCAGCACCTTTTTAACGGATCCGTGAAGGAGCAAAAGCTTCCTGGCTGATTCGGCATCCAGTCCAAGTTCATCGGTTATCATTTTTGTTCCTCTCCTTATTAGTTTTTGATTGGTGAGTTGCATGTTAACCATCTTGTTGCCTTTAACACGTCCCAGGCGTATCATGGTTGAAGTGGTTATCATATTAAGAACAAGTTTCTGGGCTGTTCCTGCTTTCATCCGGGTACTGCCTGTTACAAATTCAGGTCCTGTGATGACTTCTATTGCGATATTGGCGTAATTTGAAAGAGGAGTACCTGAGTTACAGGTGATAGCTCCTGTAAGGATGCCATGTTCCTGAGCCCGCCTGAGTGCCCCGACAACATAGGGGGTCGTTCCTGATGCAGCTAAGCCGATTATTATGTCATTTTTTGAGGGAGAAAATGCCTGCAGATCAATCCATCCGAGTTCTTCGTTATCATCTGCCATTTATACGACTTTCCTGATCACTTTATCACCTCCGGCGATCAGCCCGATTACGTAGCCCTGATCAAGGCCGAATGTGGGAGGGATCTCAGAAGCATCGACAATTCCAAGCCTGCCGCTGGTGCCTGCGCCAATATAAAAAAGCCTGCCCCCGGTTTTCATCCTTGTGACAACAGCCTCAACAAGCTTTTCAATTTCCGGGATGCAGCCCTTTATAATGCCCGGCACTTTCTGATCTTCATTGTTAATTGACTCAAGAAGTTCCCGTACGGTCATCTTCTCAAGGTCATTATAAAATGAACTGGATTCTGTTATGCTAATCATCTTAAAAATTGCGTTGATTTAAAGGATCTTAAGAATTTCTTTTATGATACCTGATAAGTCCGGTTATCGGCTCCCTTGCAATTGTTGAAAGAATAAAGCCATTTTCATTGAGGACCTCCTCAAGAATTTCCCTGAAATGCCAGGCAACTGAACCGGTAACCGCTATTTCTGTTTTACCGGCGACCGTATAAAGCCTTAGATTTCTCTGAACAAATTCCTCAAATGATTTTCTGACCAGATCCCTGCAATATTCATGATCAAGGTAATCCTTCAGAAACTGCACAAATCCTCCGATAAACTTGCTGGGGAAAATTCCCCTGTAAACATGACTTACAATGTCATCTTTTTCAGGGCCATACCTGATTCTGAAATCTTCCGAAAGATCGGGAGGCATAATGCCTCTGATAAAGTCCGCAAGCACTCTTTTCCCCAGATATGCTCCGCTGCCCTCGTCTCCAAGAATAAAACCAAGCGGAGGGACATTCGCAACTATTGTTTTGCCATCATAATACCCTGAATTTGAGCCGGTACCCAGCATACAAACAAAACCCTCTTCTGTCCCAAGTAAACTTCTGGCTGCACCAATAAGGTCTGAATAAACAAATACTTCTGAAGAGGGCAGGAGGGAACCTATGGCATCCCTGACCTTTTTTTCCATTGCCCTGCCTGCGCATCCGGCCCCGTAAAACCAGACCTTCTCAATATCAGGGGAATTAAATACAGGCAAGACCTCAGATGATATGACGCTCCTGATCGTATCCTCAGTAACAAAGTTGGGATTTAATCCTGTCGTGGTAATAATATCAGTTTCCTTCGAACCGGATATACAGCACCACTGGGTCTTCGTACCTCCGCTTTCGGCAATCAGTTTCATAAATCAAATGTACAAAAAGGAGGTGAGGATCCGTCATGAGGGAAAAATTTTATGTGATCAGGAATCCGCCATTACTGCTACTGTGTGGAGATCCAGGGTTCAGGTCGTTGCACTGTTACATCGTTGTACCGTTCTATACGTATAAATACCCCTGTAAAATAGGCTTTAAGCCTCTTATCTTCCTGTATTTAATAAGATACTTTTGTTAAACATTTAACAGAAGTAACCAGAGACCGATCCCGGATGGAGAATTATTATGAATTGCTGAAGAAGGACATCAGGTTTGAGGAAGGATTGAATGCATGTATGAATTGCGGAGTCTGCACAGCCATATGTCCTGCTGCTGAATTTTATGACTATGATCCGAGGAAAATAGTTGACCTCGTTCAGTCAGGAGACAATGACGAAATTGAAAAACTTCTAAAATCGGAAACGATCTGGTATTGCGGCGAATGCATGTCATGCAAAACCCGGTGCCCCAGAGGGAATACCCCTGCTCTGGTAATTATGTCTCTCCGGACTCTTTCCCAGAAACTGGGTTTTTTTACCGAATCTGAAAAAGGCAGACAACAGTTTGCAATTAAAAGGACGGTCGGAGAAAATATTTTTAAATACGGGTATTGTGTAGCCGCTTATGCGGTTAGTCCTGAAATGCATCTTGAACAGGGACCAATATGGAAGTATATTCTGGAAAATACATATGATGTTTACGAACGGCTCGGAGGTCAGATAAATGAACTTGGAGCAGGCCCTTTAAGGAAAATTCCCGAAGATGCAAAAGAAGAACTTAGAAAGATTTTTGAAGTTACCGGAGGCACTGATTTCTTTAATACGATCGAGGAACACTCAAAAAAGAAAGCAGCCGAAATGGGGCTTCAATATTCTAAAGAAGGCATTGATAATGAGTATTTTGTAGAGGTTTATACTGCAAATACAAAAAACCATACAGCACAATAAACGACTGATGGAAATTAACGGAAAAAAAAGGATCTGGTCCGAATACCAGAAAGAGATAGCTGACGATCACTTTTTCTATGTCAGATCGTGCATCCGGCAGAGCTTCTTCCCGGGATCTGAACAGTTTTTTCTGAACTTCATGAGGAATGTTTTAGGAAAAGATGTTTATGAAAATCCTTCTCACACTACATGCACCGGCATAGGCTATCATGGTGATATTGTCCCGTTTTCGACCATAATGACCGTGGTTGCCAGGCATTTTGCCATGATGAAAGAATCAGGTTATAAGAATATTGCGATATCGTGCGTAACGTCATTTGGTATTTATACCGAGATTTTAGAAACATGGAAGCATTTTCCCGAAGAGCTTGAAAAAACAAGGGAGTATCTCTATAAAGCAACGGGTAGGGAATTTGATATCCCTGAAAATATGGCACATACGAGTGATATCATCTATAAATTCAGAAATGATGTCGCTGCCAGGGCTAAGAATCTTCTTATAAATAAACTGACAGGCGAACCCCTTAAAGTCGTTGAACATATTGGATGTCATTACTCAAAAATGTTTCCCAGGTACGGCGTTGGAGGTGCTGAGTTCCCTAATGTATTGAGTGGAATGGTTGAAGCCTGGGGAGGTGATGTTGTTGATTACCCTGAAAGGAGACATTGCTGCGGTTTTGGATTCAGGCAGTATCTGGTCCAGGCAAACAGGGGCTATTCCATTTCAAATACTACCAAGAAATTTTCATCCATGAAGCCGTTTAAACCCGACCTGGTTCTGACAAATTGCCCGGGTTGCAACATGTTCATGGATAAGTGGCAATACACGATCAGGGAAATGGAAGGAACTACTTATGGTGTCGATGGAGAATCTATACCTGTGTTGACATACGAAGAACTGGCCGGACTGGTGATGGGTTATAATCCATGGGATCTGGGGCTTCAGTTCCACATGGTTCAGTCCGAACCCCTGCTCAGGAAAATGGGAATTGAATTTAACAACGAAGACAAGTATAAAACTAAAGACGGAAGGCAGATGCCTATTCCTGAAAACCTCATAAATGTCTGATATGGGAGTAAATGTAGTTGTTGTTGGAGGTGGTGTGGCCGGAATGGAGGCAGCGGGACAGCTCGCAAGGGCGGGAATCGATGTTACCCTGGTTGAAAAGGAGAAGGAGACCGGAGGTCATGTAAAGCAGTGGCATCATCTTTTTCCGGATAGACGTAACAGCATGGAAGTATTAACATATCTTAAACATCAGATCGATCACGAAAATATTACATTACTCAGTGGAAATACTATAATTGGATTTCAAAGGAAAGGTTCAGGGATTCTGATAATTACAAATGATGGCAAAGAACTGAAAGCCGAT
>Ga0105101_10001156_pt1 | contig 11409 bp, 8 predicted proteins | sample PPLLak21cMay2015_2_FD_87037 | JGI IMG/M metagenome (GOLD analysis project Ga0105101, IMG submission 87037) | Freshwater sediment microbial communities from Prairie Pothole Lake near Jamestown, North Dakota, USA - PPLs Lake P8 Core (1) Depth... | ecosystem: Environmental > Aquatic > Freshwater >...
CCTGTTCAGGTACAGGAACAGCGGGTTCCCCGTTGCCTGACTCTACATCGACTGGTAAAGGTTCAGGTTTCTTTTCCGGCGCCTCTTTCTTTGTCTCCTTCACCGGATGTTTGTCTTCTTTCTGCGGGGCAGGTTCCTCAACTTTGGGCTTTTCCGCCGGTTTTGCACTTTCTTCCTTCTTGGGAGCCTTTGTTTCCCTGGCAACAGAGTCAAGATCTATTTTTCCTACAATATGAAGATCGATCGCCGACTTGACCTTTTCTTCCTTAGCGGCCTCCCTGGGAGCAGCTTTTGGCTTTTCAGCAGGAGCCTTTTTCTTTTCAGGCGCTTCTTCTGGTGCAGGCTCTGCCTGTACTTTCTTTTCCTGAACCGGTTTCGGTGGTTCGGGAACTTCAACCTTAGGTTTTAATGTTTTTTCAAGATCGATCTTCCCGACCAGTTTAATATCGGGTTTTTTGATCTCTGTTCGAATGTCAATCGTTTTCTTGGGGACAGAAATCTCCTTTACAATGAAATCCTCATCCCTGTCCTGATCTTCATCTGCACTCTTTTCAATATCATCAATGGAGACAGTTTCCTTCTTCCTGTGGAGGTCCTTCAGAATCAGCTTCTCCGACTCCTTCTTTACATTGATATCGCTGCTGAATTCTTTTAAAAGCAAAAGGTAAGCATCGTGAGGAAGCTTGGTGTTCGGATTTGGATCAAGATCAAATCCCTTCTTATGCAGGAATTCCACAATAGTGGAGATCCCCACGTTGAATTCACGGGCTGCCTTACTTAATCTTGTTGCCTTAATATCATCTGTCATAAATAATTCCTGTCTTTCTTAAAACTTCAAAAATAAAGCCGGTTTTTGGTTTATAATGCTATTCAAATTCAGCTCTCAGGATATTAACAACCTCTTTGACAGTTTCCTCCTCGAGATCTGTCCTCTTAACGAGGTCGCTGATCGAGAGATTCAGGACACTTCTTGCAGTGTCGCAGCCAATGGCCTTGAGTTCATCGATTATCCATTCTTCAATCTCATCGGAGAATTCCTCAAGATTGACATCTTCTTCATCTTCGCCGCCCGGTTCCCTGTAAACATCGATCTCATAACCGGTAAGCTGGCTTGCCAGCTTAATGTTAAGGCCGCCTTTTCCGATTGCTAGCGATACTTCATTGGGTTTAAGGTAAATCTCAGCTCTTTTGGTCTCTTCAATCAGCTTGATGGAAGTAATTTTTGCAGGACTCAGAGCCCTCTGTATAAAGAGCTGGTTATTTGATGTGTAATTAATTACATCAATATTCTCATTGCGAAGCTCCCGGACGATCCCGTGGATCCTTGAACCTTTCATACCTACGCAGGCGCCAACCGGGTCAATTCTTTCATCATACGATTCAACTGCAACCTTGGCTCTTTCGCCCGGCACCCTGACTATCTTTTTGATAGTTATAAGACCGTCGAAAATCTCAGGCACTTCAAGTTCGAAAAGTCTTTCAAGGAATACAGGGGAAGTACGGCTGAGAATGATGAAAGGAGTATTGTTCCTCATCTCCACTTTAATAACAACTGCCCTGATGGAGTCGCCTTTACGGAAATGATCGGATGGTATCTGTTCGCTTTTCGGTATTATGAGTTCATTCCCGTCGTCGTCAAGAACAAGTATCTCTCTTTTCCACACCTGGTAAACCTCGCCGGTGACTATCTCACCTATCCTGTCCTTGTACTTGATATAGATATTGTTCTTTTCCAGGTCAAGGATCCTGGCTGTGAGGTTCTGTCTGAGCGAGAGGATCGCCCTTCTTCCAAAATCAAGGAATTTGACCTCGTCGGAAACCTCTTCGCCCACTTCATAATCCTCATCAATCTTTTTGGCAGACGAAAGGGGGATCTGTGTATTGGGATCCGTAAGCTCTTCATCCTCAACAACCACCCTGTTCCTCCAAATTTCAAAGTCACCTTTGTCAATGTTGACGATAATGTCAAAATTGTCGGCCGAGCCATACCTTTTTATAAGCATACCTCTGAACACATCCTCAAGGACACTCATCATTGTAGGACGGTCAATATTTTTCAGCTCTTTGAACTCCGCAAATGTATCGATCAAATTAACATTTTCCATCTGGTGTAAACTCCATGATTTATTTTATAGTTAATACTACTTTTGTCGTTTTTACGTGGTCGAAATTAAATGAGACATCCATTATCTCTTTACTTTTTCCCTTTACTTTTACTTCAGTTTCCAGGTCAAATCCCCCGGTCGTTACATTCTTCAGCTTACCTGAGTATTTCTGCCCCTCCGTATCAACGACGTCCACTTTTCTGCCTTCATTCTTGTAATACTGATCGATGACGCCAAAAGGCATTTCGAGCCCCGGTGAAGATACCTGCAGTTCAAAATCCTCAACATTCCGGTCGAGGTCCTTTTCAATATGACGATGAAGCCCTGCGCATTCGTCAATAGTGATCCCCTCTTTCTTATCAGCAAGGATCGTTATTTTGTTTGAACTGCTTACCTTAACAGCAACAAGGAACAGTGGTGTTCCGCTTATGTACTCCCTTACCGATTTTTCTATCTTTTCCCTGTCAATCATAATCTGAAAACCGATAACAAAATAGGGGACTCTGGTCCCCTAGGTATCAATTGCCCCTCAATTCGGATGCAAAGGTAAGTAATGTTTTGGAAATAGCAAAATTGAGAATATAATTCTTTACTCCCTCCCACGTAATCTGATCTTTAATCATAAAAAATTTATGGTTCAATATAGTTTCTGAACCCTATCACCGACCCTTCCCCTTAAGCGTACTACCCTTTATGCACATCTTTTTTTTTGAGGGAAACAAATATCATTGGTGTTACAAAAGATAACAATTAAACCTGAGTAAGTTGGGAGTAAGTTCCATTACAACTTTAATAGGCGCTGCTTTCAGACTAGTCTCCGGAGGGGAATGAAAAATGCCAGCCTGGAAGGCTGGAAGTCCAATATCCATGGTTACATCCATGGCAAAGGGTTAGATAAGTATGTCAACACAGGAGGTGTTGAAGAAATGGCTTCAACCCCCTCCGGGGTTGATTTTTTGAGAGCTGCCTCTACCCCGGATGTTACCGGGGATATTGGACTTTAAAGCCTCCGGCTTTAGAACAAAAAATATTTTAAAGGTTTGGGAGGGGTTCAGCAGGTCGCGTGGTGAGATGCAAAAAATGTGAATAAAGATTAGTCTAACAGGAATGGACAAAGAAAAGAAACCCACCCCCGACCCCTCCGAGGAGGGGATCCGAAGAAGCCCACCCCCGCCCCTCCACAGGCCAGCCCTGAAGGCGGGCTCCCCACCTTGCTGGGCAGGCTCTTCGCTAAAATAATCCAATTATTAATTTATATATGCGCGATTAAAATACGTATTATAAGACATATTAAATCAAAAAGAAATACGTATTATAATACGTATTTCTTTTGAAGAATCATTCATTGTCCGGTATTGGGAATTGATGAAAGTTTTATTTTCTTTGCGATCTTTGCAGCTAATGGATTTACTTCTGTTCTCAAATAGAATTCCAAATGCCTGAATTGAAAATAGAAACCTTCTACGACGAAGAGGATATAAAGCTCCTTTCAAACTGCACGTTATGCCCGCGGGAATGCGGCGTGGACAGGTTCAGCGGGGGGAATGGTTATTGCAGATCCGATGCCGGAATGAATATTGCCTCGATCTGCATTCACAGGGGAGAGGAGCCATCAATAAGCGGTCCGGGAGGTATCTGCAACATTTTTTTCTCGGGATGCAACCTCAGATGTGTTTTTTGCCAGAATCATGAAATAAGCCGTCATGGAGCCGGCTGCAGGCCAGACGCCGTGGATTTTGAAGAAGCGATAAAAACAATAACCCGGATACTCCACGGCGGCATTACAGCCGTGGGGTTTGTATCTCCTTCCCATGTTGTACCACAGGTGAAGGCCCTGATCAAAGCTCTGAACTGCCTTGGTTATAAACCGATAACCGTTTATAATACTAATGGTTATGATAAGAGGGAGACAATCAGAAGCCTTGACGGGATGATCGATGTTTATCTTCCCGATTATAAGTATGCAAACTCTGACATTGCCGGGGAATTTTCCGATGCAGCCGACTACCCCGGGGTGGTTCTGTCTGCTCTCAGGGAGATGTTCTACCAGAAAGGGTCAGTTCTTGTAACGGATGAAGAGGGAAGGGCGGAGAACGGAATTCTAATAAGGCATCTCGTTCTCCCGGGACATGTTGAGGAGAGCAAAAAGGTCCTTGCAACTATTGCCGAAGAAATTTCAACAGGGGTAAATATATCACTTATGTCGCAGTATCATCCGACGCCTTATGTAAAAGATCACGATCAATTAGGCAGGGCACTTTATAGACCGGAGTATGAGACTGCCGTAAAAACGATGCACGATCTTGGCTTTCGCAACGGCTGGGTGCAGGATATGGACAGTTATCAGAATTACAGGCCGGATTTCAGTAAGGAGAACCCTTTTGAATAATTACCAATCTTATATTAATACATTTACTGCTGAACCCGACCAATGGAAACCAGAATTATAATTTCCCAGATATTCATTCTTGCCATTGTAGTACTTATCGGAGCTGTTGCTGCAAAATTCAGGGTTTTGACCCGCGAATCGAAAGACATGCTTTCGAAGGTGATATTCAATATCTCCCTGCCCCTCATGCTTTTCACCAATTTTCTCAAGCTTGAGGCCACGCCGCGACTGATAGCAAACAGCTTCATAGTTGTTGGGATATCGGCACTGGTGATCCTCTTTATGCTGCTTTTCGGACTGGCCGCATCAAGGGTATTCAGGTTCAGGGGAAGCGAAGCCGCAGTGTTCCGTGTCCATTCGATGTTCGGCAATACAATTTTTCTTGGATTCCCGCTGATTTCCTCCCTTTATGGTGAGGAGGGATTGCTTTACGCAAGCATGTTCCAGCTCATTTCAAACATCACCATGTGGACGCTCGGTGTTGTTGTGCTTACCCGCGGTAATGGCATTTCGTGGAAAAAGAACCTTCTGAAAGTTCTTAATCCCAATACAATAGCGATGGTGACCGGGCTGGTTTTCTTTCTTCTTTCAATTAAGCTTCCGAAGCTTCTTTTAACTCCTCTTTCGGAACTTGGTTCCGCAAACACGTGGCTGTCGATGCTCTATATAGGTGCAATGCTTGCCTTTTCAAGCGTGGGCGGGCTTCTTAGACGGAGAAGCCCTTACCTCATCAGCTTCAACAGGCTTGTATTTGTACCGGCGATCCTGATCTCGGTATTTTATCTTATCGCCGCGCTGACCGGCCTGGCTCCCGACAGGCTCGTCACTTCCGTAATTATCCTGGAGGCGTCGATGCCATGCATGGCTACGGTGGTTATAATGGCAAAGGAATTCGGGGCCGATGACAACCTTGCAGTTGCAAATGTTTTCATATCCACACTTCTGAGTGTCGTTACCCTTCCATTGGTAGTGATGGGGATCAATTGGGCGTTTGGCAGCTAGTTGTAGTAAGACGGAGAGACTAAGAGACTAAGGGACTTACATAAACTTCTCCCTCTTCTGCAGATTGAATAATGCCGCCAGCAGAAAAAGTATTGATCCGGTTATAAGGATAATGCGGTTTTTAAGCATAATAATCGCCCATGCTGTTTCATTCACGTCATATGGCACCCTGAAGGGATTGAGGAATACATTCCACTGACTTTTCCGGAGGGGATCGCTAAGGATCAGAAAGAAGAGGCCGAAGATTATCATGACAACGGCTGTTCCATTGCCGTTCCGGATCACTGTGGAAAGCATGAAGGACATCATCCCGAGAAACAATACAGGCAGCATGACCTGGATGGTTACATTAACAAAACGGAATTTTACTATCATCACTGATGAGAGGAAGGTGAATACAAGCATTATCAGGAATGCGATGACAAAGATCAGGATGATCCTGACAAGCCATACTTTGTACCTGTAGTTGGGTATTCCGAACAGGATCTCTATCGTCCTTGCATCCTGGTCATTCTGAACACCAAAAACTGAGGGGTAGAATACAAGAAGGACTCCTGAAAAGATGAAAACACCATAAAGGTCATTCATCCTCGAAACGTCGTTTTCAAAGGTGTAAATCACTGACAGACCCATGTAAAAAAGCACCGATCCTGCCAGGAACCACACAAACTTATTTGCAAAGATGATTCTCAGGTTGTAGTTGACCATTCTGAAAATGAGATCAATAAGGTTGGTTATTCTAAGTTTTTTCATGCGATCCGTTATTTTCTTTTTTTCTCAGGAGCCAGAGATATGCATCCTCCAGGCTGGGACTTGCACTCACCGCATTTTCCCAGGGTTTGTTTTCCTCAACAACCCTGACCCTGATGTTTTCTCCCTCCGACATATGGTGTACGACAAGATGCTCTTCGACAAAAGTGCCGAATTCCTTCGCCGGGATATTAAACTGCCATACATGCCCTTCAGCTTCCATTGTCATATCAATCGGCTTGCCCAGGTATTTCAGCTTACCCTTGTTCAACACCGCCACCTGGTTGCACGAGCTTGAAATATCCTCGATTATATGAGTCGAGAAAATAACTACCCTTTCGCGGCCCAGTTCAACAAGAAGATTCCTGAACCTGATGCGCTCCCTTGGATCCAGTCCGGCTGTTGGTTCATCAACCACAAGTATCCTGGGCAGATGCAGAAGTATCTGCGCTATTCCCATCCTTTGTTTCATGCCTCCCGAGTAAGATCCTATCTTCTCGTGCCTGTGCTCAACCATATGAACAGCTTCCAGGACGTATGTTACCCTTTCCTCTCTTACCTTCGGATCGATTATATTCTTGAGCATTGCCATATAGTGCAGGTACTCGTGCGCCGACATGTTTTCGTATGTGCCGAACTCCTGCGGAAGGTAACCGATCAATCCCTGGAGCTCTTCACGCTTCAGCTGTGAGTCGAGCCCGTTGATCCAGACCTTGCCATAGCTTTGTTCCAAAATCCCGCAAATGATCCTCATCAGGGTCGTCTTGCCGGCGCCATTTGGCCCGAGCAAGCCGAACATACCGTTGCCAATCTTCATGGAGACACAACTCAGGGCCTTGAACGGTTTTTTCTTCCTTCCAATAAGCGGAACTGCAGCAACCAGCTTGTAAACAGTCTTTCTCAGGTTTTTGAAGCGGCCCTCGAGCCTGTAGATATCAATGTTTTCCTTCGTGAGCTTCTGCCCTGTTTTATAGATAAAGAGTCCTGCAAACCACAATAACCCCAGTATCAGGACAACTGCAAGATTTTCCCATTTGAGCTGAAACCATATAAGATTCATGAGAGGTATTAACCAGAAGACGGCAATATCGAGGAGACCTGATAATCTTCTGAGCCATATTTTTTTTCCGCCGGCGGTCAGATTTGAAAAGAGTTCCTTAAAAGAAGACCATATTGCCGACAGGAAGAACCAGGTCAATATGCTGAAAATGAATATCCAGAATCCATTATTGAGGTAGAAATATGTGAAGTAAACAAGGAAGCCGAAGATCGGTATCTGCCAGGCGATTTGACTCATATCCTTCCATGCAGTATAATGGTGATGCAGGCCGAGTCTTTCCCTGATCCTGGCACCGGCTTTCCATTCCCTGGCCCATCTGCTGTCTCTCTCATAAATCTTGACCAGGCTCTGGACGTAAATGTTAATCGGTTCATCAGGAGGGATCACCATTTCCCTGGCCTTTCTCAGGCTGTTCATGATAAACCATGATCCTGCAGGCACAAGTATCAGGGCAAGAATTGTAGTTATCATCTTCCAGAGAAACTTGTCGATAAACGTGTAGATAAGGAATGTTAGAATGGCAAAGATCATGATCTGCGTGATTTTGTTCTTCCACCCAAGTGATTTGAACCAGTTTATCGAGTTTTCAAGCCCTGAATAGAATGTGGGGATAAAGATCAGCGTCAGGAGGGTGCTTAGAGAGAGACCTCCGATCACTGTTATGGCGAACGAGGCTCCGATCACCGAAACATATTCGGCCTGTCCCATTGCAAGCGGGACCATCGCGATAACTGTTGTCGACGCAGTGATCAGAATAGGCCGGAGCCTTGCCACACCTGCGGTCATCAGCGCCCTTTGCCTCCGGTTTCCCCTCTTCCTGAGGATATTTGTGTAATCAATGAGTATTATACCATTGTTAACCACAATTCCGATAAGAATTAGGAATCCGGTCAGCGTATTGGCATTCAGCAGCGAATTTCCCGTCAGTATAAGTGCGATCAACGACCCGAGGGCAGCCAGCGGGATACTGAACATCAAAACGACCGGGGTCGCAAGTGATTCGAAAACTGCTGCAAGGATCATATAAATAAGCAGGAAAGCTATACCGATAAGATAGTAGAAGTCTTTAAACTGATTCTCTTCATGGACAACCTCAACTGCCAGCCCGGAGGGGATATTCAATCCGGCGACAATCGATTCAATTTCAGCCCTGGCCCCTCCCACAAGATCTTTGGAATTATTTATTTCTTCAGTGAAATTGTATGTGACCGTAATTCTCTTCTCCTGGTTTTCACGGTGAATGTTCCCCATTCCCGAAGTAAAAATAATATCGGCCAGTTCATCCATTTCCATCACCAGACCTGTTGAACTTATAACTTCAAGGCGCTTGAGGTCGTCAATCGTTTTTTCAGGATTATTTTCCACTTCACCGTTAACATCAGCGTATTTAATTATAATATCATAGGTTTCAGTTCCCTGCCGGAAAGTTGCGCCCGAAGAGTATTCCCTTCCTAAGGTCGACAACGCGAGAGCGAGATTAGCAAGGGTGAAATTGTTCCTTCCCAGGTATTCCATATCAAACATAAGGTGCACCTCGGGCCTGTTTTCCTGGACATTTATGCCGGTATTGTCAATTGTTGAAAGCCTGTCGATATAGGATCTTACGTCATCAGCCAGGTTTTTCATCTGTGTGAAATTCTCTCCCTTTATTATCACGCTTTCCTTCCGGGAGCCAATCCCGAGAAGGTTCATGAAATCCGATCCGGGATTGTAGGTATCGCCTCCGCCTTCACCGCTGGAGAATCCACCGCTTGCAGATAATCCGTCCATACTTATTTCGGCGGAAGAGATGTTTTTTGTCTTTTCCGAAATATCGTTTTTAATCTCGGGCAGGCTTCGCTTGCTCTTTTTATCCCAGTCTTTAGGCAGACTGATTGTAACTATCGCCCGCTCTTCCTCAATGCGGCTTATGATGTCCTCTTTTTCAGGAAGGGAGGCCAGTCGCGATTCAATTTCTGATACAACCGCGTCTGTTTTTTCGAGTGTTGATCCGCCGGGCATGGTCACGCTCAGCCTGAAATCGGGCGCTTCAATTTCCTGGTTTGAACTTATGCTGAGAGTGAGGCTGATGAGAAGAGCAGCAAAGAAGACAACCAGGGTGCCAATGATGGTAGTTGCGGGTTTCCTCATACAGGCCTTCAGGATAAGATAGTAGGTCTGAATAAGGCGGCCATGTATTGAGAGCCGCTGGAAAATTGTCGACTCGCTGTTTTTTGTTCCCGAAAGCAGGTAATAGGTGGCCATCGGGATGAAGAGAACTGCGACCATAAGTGATATCAGGAGCGTCGAAATGATAGAGACGCCTATATTTTTCCCTATCATCCTGACCAGGAAATTTGTTGAGAAAATAAAGGGGAGGAAGACTATCAGCGTTGTGAGCGTCGATGCAAAGATTGATTTCCAGACCTCAGCAGTCCCTTGCTTTACAGCGGTTTCCGGGTCCTTTCCCAGACCGGCCAGCCTGTAGGTGTTTTCTAGCACTACCACCGAATTATCGACAAGCATACCGATTGCCAGCGCCATTCCTACAAGGGTCAGGCTATTGATCGAAATCCCTGCGGCATAGAAAAAATTAAAGGCAGAATAGACAGAGATCGGAATTGAAAGAGCAATTATTGTCACCAGTCTTATATTCCTCAGGAAGAACCAGAGAATCAGAACAGCCAGTAGTCCGCCTGTGATGGCAAGGTTGATGATCTGGTTGATATTCTTTTCCATTATCTCGGCGCTGTTGTTCTGAACAACGATCTCAACACCGCCTGAGGCAAGCCGCTTATTCAGTTCTACTACCTGGGCAACCGCATCATGTGACAGACTGATCAGGTTTGCCTGGTTATCGTTTACAAGGGTCATCGTGACCGCATCGAGCCCGTTGACCCTGCTGTAGGAACTTTCTTCCTTAACTCCGAAAAAGATCTCGGCGATATCCTTCAGCAAAACAGGCCCGTCCCTGCTGACGATAATGCTTCCGATTTCACTGACATCCGTATATTCCGAGGAAACATTTACAAACATCTCATTCGACCCGTCAACAACCTTTCCGACGAAGGTTTTATCTTTCCCATTATTGTTCAGGAGGTTTCTGACCTGACCCATCGATATTCCAAACGATTTGCAGGCTTTTTCATTAAGTCTTACTTCAATTGAGTTTTCCCTGCCGCCATAAACCTGAACTCCTGCTATCCCGTCAATATTCTCAAATTCGGGTTTTATTTCCCTTTCGGCGATATTCCTTATCCTGTCGATTCCTCCTTCACCTCTCACCTGAAGCTCCATGAACTGGTTGGTAAGCTGTTCAAGATCGATCTTTATCACATTGATAATAAACTCCTCAGGGATTGAATTCCTGACAATATCTATTTTTTCCTGAAGCTTCAGTTTGGCATATTTAAGGTTGGCATTCTGGTTATAGTATATCAGGATGGTACCATACCTTGAAGTAACGTTAGATTCTATTTTTTCAATCCCTTCAAGCGTTCCAACTGACCCTTCAATCGGTATGATAGCCTGGGTTTCGATATATGAGGGATCCATTTCAAGAGGTGTGGCCACCTGTACAATAAGGGTAGGAAGCTGGGCATTCGGGAACAGTTCGATATTCAGCTTCTTATACGAGACATAACCAAGCAGTGAAAGCCCCATAAAGAGCATACTGATAAGGACCCTTCTTTTCAATACAAAATTCATAGCAGTTTATTAATTGATTTGTCAGCCCTTTATCTGCTGTTTCTCACCTGTTATCAATTTGCTTAAGCTGTCAAATACCCAGTATACACATGGAATCACAATAAGGGTCAGGATTGTCGAAGACACCAGCCCGCCAATTACTGCCAGCGCCATCGGGGATCTTAATGATGCACTTTCACCGATCCCGATCGTAAGTGGGATCAGCGCTAGAATGGTAGTCAGGCTTGTCATTAAGATCGGTCTTATCCTCTGTGTTCCGGCCAGGACTATCGCCTCCCCCTTCCCCATTCCCCCTTCGCGAAGCTGGTTTATCCGGTCGATCAGCAGAATGGCATTGTTGACGGCTATACCGCCAAGCATTATTATACCGATGTATGCCATCATGTTAAGATTTTTACCAAGGATAAAGAATGTCA
>Ga0105101_10001159_pt1 | contig 11389 bp, 6 predicted proteins | sample PPLLak21cMay2015_2_FD_87037 | JGI IMG/M metagenome (GOLD analysis project Ga0105101, IMG submission 87037) | Freshwater sediment microbial communities from Prairie Pothole Lake near Jamestown, North Dakota, USA - PPLs Lake P8 Core (1) Depth... | ecosystem: Environmental > Aquatic > Freshwater >...
TATTATCTCTTGACGAAAACTACCCCTGGTCTCTTTCTAAATACTAACAAGTTAATCTTTAGACGAGATTCTCTATCTCGCCTGGTTGCTACTTCATAATTTCAAAGAACTTATTATCCCCTCTTCCACTCTCGCTTCCGAGGGCTTATCTTTTTCTCTTTGGGACGTCAAAGTTAACACTTCTTATTCGTCCTGCAAAATATTTTTCGAGATATTTTTTACGGCTTTTTCCACTCTCAATCTGACCCCTCTTTTCACAAGCCGCCTGCCTGACTTTACCCCTTTTCAATCAACTTCTCGCGTTAAAGCGGGTGCAAAGATAAAAAACATTTCTATTAAACCAATCTTTTATTAATTTATTTTTTCAAGTCTGCCTGTTCCATTGTCCAAAAGGGAGAATTACCGGATTCCGATTTTAGCCCCGGAGAGGGCAACATAAGAATAAAAATGTGTAACTTTAAGTACAATTTGAAATATTTTGCAGAAACTTTCCTTCATATTTTTTTTGTCCCTCCTCCTCGCAGGTAATGTCTGCCCATGTGTTTGTCAGGAACTGAACGATACCGCTTCAATAAACAAACAGAATCTGAACCTGCTTACCAGTGCACGCACTAATCCTGACCTCTCAATTTTACTTGCACACAAGATGATGGCGGATTCACGTAAACTCAATTATACCAGGGGCATGGCCGATGCTTCTCTTGTAATGGGACAGGCCTGGCTGGCGAAATATAATCCCCGCGACAGCGCCCTTTATTATAACCGGCAGGCATTCGACCTTTATGACCGGTTGAATGATCCGCGCGGCAAAGCAAGGGCATGTTACGGACTGTTATATGTTTTCAGCCTTAAGGGAAACCTCGCAGAATCTGAGCGTTACAGCAAACTTAGCCTGGAGTTCTTTGAACAGGCAGGTGACACACGGGGTATGATAAACTCATATAATGCACTCTCCTACCTCGCCCAGGAAATGAAAGACATAAATAAAGCACTTGATCTTACCGGGAAAGCTATTGAGATCGCACGTTCGGTAAATGACACCCTTCCCCTGGCCGATGCACTGAATGATCTTGGTAATATTTATAAGGAAATGGCTCTCTTCAACCAGGCCATCGACACTTATTTTGAAGCTTTGAAATTATGGGAGCTCAAAGGCGATTCAAGGGGGATCTCAATTGCATACGGAAGTATCGGACTGATGTATTTCTATCAGAAAGAGTGGGAAAAATCCCTGGAGTTCTACCGCAGGAGACTACCAATTTCACTAGCCGGTGAGGATTTGTGGGAAGTGAGTAAAACGTACAACAACATTGCACTTATCTTTAACTCAACCGCCAGATACGACAGTGCACTGATATATATGCGCAAGAGCCTGAAGCTTAACCAGAAGATGAATTTTACTTCAGGGATCGCAGATTCATATCATAAATTTGCTGAATCTTACCTGCTTACCAGAAACGTCGATTCGGCTTATTTTTACATGAACAAAGCCATGGCGCTTGCAAAGGAAATTAACAATGTGGACCTGGTAAATTACTACGTGACACTTGGACACCTTCACTGGGCGCGGAAGGAGTATACCCTGGCATTAAACAGTGCATATACCGCATACAATATGGCAAAAAAGCTGAAGCTTCCGTTGATGGTGCGTGAATCGTCAGCCCTCATAAGCGATCTTTACCGCATTTTGAAACGTAAGGACCTGGCTTATGATTATCTGAGGGAGTACAACAAGTTACGCGACAGCATCAGCAATGATGAGTTTCTCAAAAGAGTCACACGCATGGAGATACAGTATGACTTCGATAAAAAACAGAAGGAAGCGGAATTTGCCCGTATGGAGGAGAGGATCCTTCATGAGAACAAGATGAGACAGCAAAAACTTTATGTGAACGGATTACTGATCCTGCTTGTGCTCCTTGTACTCATCTCATTTCTTTATATACGCCACAACCGCCTTCGCGCACAATATACAAGAATCGATCTCGAACAAAGACTGCTCAGAACCCAGATGAATCCACATTTCATTTTCAACTCACTCTGTGCGGTCCAGGATTTTATACTTGCCGGTAAACCACAAAAGGCAAACAGTTTTCTCACCAAGATCGCGAGGCTGATGCGTAATATACTTGAGAATTCACGTGAGGAGTTCATCCCCATTGAAAAGGAGATCGAAACCGTAAAACTGTACCTCGATCTCCAGCAGCTCAGATTTGAGACCGGCTTTGATTATGACATTTCGCTGGATGATTCCATCGATCCGGAAAATTTCTCCATTCCACCAATGCTTACTCAGCCGTGTGTTGAAAACTCCATTGAACATGGCCTTTTGCCTTTGAAGGAGAAGGGAATTCTTAAGATCGTCTATAGCCTGTGTAACGGACTCATGAAACTTGAGGTCACGGATAACGGCATCGGCAGAAAAGAAGCTGCAAGGCGTACAGGGGAACACAATGATAAAAAATCAGTTTCGACAAAAGTAACATCCGAAAGGCTTGAGAATTTCAGGAAAACCCTCCGGCAAAAAAGCATAAGCTATGAAATCACAGACCTCTATCAAGAAGAGCGGGCAGCAGGGACAAAGGTTGTTATGATGCTGCCATTTAAAAAGATTTACGCATAACCCGATTACCCTTAAACTGTAAAAATGAACGTTATAATAATAGATGACGAGGCAACCGTAAGGAACACAATCAGCTCACTGCTTGGTGAAAATTTCCCGGACATCAGGATCATGGCTTCTGCCGGTTCCATCGGAGAAGGGTATGAAGCAGTCGTAAAACATAAGCCCGACCTGTTGTTCCTTGATATCGAACTACCCGATGGTACAGGTTTTGACCTCCTGAAAAGATTTCAGCAGATACCTTTCAAGATCATCTTTGTTACGGGTCATCAGGAGTATGCACTTGATGCAATAAAGGTAAGCGCACTCGATTACATACTAAAACCTGTTGATACCGACGAACTTGTCCGGGCAGTGGGAAAAGCCTGTGAAATAATCAATCACGAAGACCAACAACTTAAATTTCAGGCACTTAAAGAGAATCTTCAAAGCAAAAGAGTACTTAAACGTATCATTCTCCATACTTCTGATCATCTACAGCTTATTTCGGTGAGCGATATTATCAGGGCTGAGGCTGACAGCAATTACACCTCTTTCTGCCTCTCCGACAGAAAACGCATCCTGGTTTCACGTACAATAAAGGAGTTTGAAGGGTTGCTGACGGGTTCGGGAATGATAAGGGTCCATCAATCGCATCTTGTAAACATAAACTATATCGACAGATTCGTTAAAAAAGACGGAGGCTACCTTCTCCTGAAAGAAGGTACAAAGATACCTGTATCGCCCAGCCTTAAAAAGAAGGTAATGCAGGCACTGACGGATCACCTCTACGAATAATCCTTTATCACACTTACTCACCCCCTTGCAGCCCCCTCTCTGCTCCGCAAAGAGGGGGAAACTGCATGTAATACAGCGAGATAAGCCCCCTTCCTTGCGTAGCAGGGAAGGGGGTTTGGGGGATGAGTACGTGTGATTTAAGAAGGGGGATGAATTGATAAATCACAAGAAAAGTGAGACCGAGGGGGGATGAGTATATGAGATGGTAGCTAAGAATACCCCCGATACTAATTCAAATCCCCTCTTTACTCATTTGCTCTTGACCGGTGCTAAATACCAGTTTAATTTTAGTTGAAACTTAAATTGTTATGAAATATCCGGTAGTATTTACATTAGTATCTGCCCTTCTGATCTTCCTTGTACCGGAGACTATCTCCCAGGTGAAAGTTGACGTTAAGGACAAGGTGAACCAGGAGACCGACAACCGTGTCAATAATGCAACCGACAGGGTTGTCGCAATGACATGACCTTCAACCGGAGCGTGACACGAAAAAAGAAACCATTATCAAACAATCTAAAACCCCGGTAATCATGAAAAAATTCACTATCTTAACTATTAGCCTTTTTATCATCCTGTCAAAGCTGGCAGGTCAGGAAATTACTTTTAAACCTTATGGTATCAAATCAGGTATCATTGAATACTCCTATTCGGGAGATAAAGTTGGAAAAGGAACGCTCTACTTTGATGATTATGGCGTGAAAAGCGCTATGATCGAAGATGCCGTCGAGGACGGGGAACAGCGGAAAGGCTGTGTTGTCACTTACGGAGACTACCAGTATATGTGGGACCCCGACGATCCGGCTGAAGGAATGAAGCTGAAAAATCCTATGATAACCTGGATAGCGGAATCCTCAAAAGGGGATATCGAGTCATTTAATGAATCGATGTACATCAAAATGGGATTTACAAAAGCTCCTGATGAGACCTTCCTGGGCAAAACCTGCAAGGTCATGAAGGGTAAGATGGGTAAGGTGCTGACATGGAATGGAATCCTTGTGATGCTTGATATGAAAATAATGGGACATGGATCACATCAGGAAGCGACTAAGATCCAGACCAATGTCCCTGTGGATGCAAAATATTTTGTAGTACCAAAGAATACCGAATTCTCTGAAATGCCGATGTTCTAGTTATACAGATCCAACCTGAATACTGATTAATAAAGCTATGAAACAAACTAAAAGATTTCTTTACTTTCTGCCCATATACAGTTTTAACCCTCAGACTTTTCGTGACGGGAAAACCATTCCTGTTGTCGATGGAAATGTAACCGGAAACGGAAACACTGCTACCTATATTTCAGGTAAGCTTGTTTTTAAAGTAATTACAGGAACAACCAGATCTGTGACACAGGGCGTTCAGCAGTCTTACGAAATCACTGTTGCAACTGTAATTGATAAACCAGAGGATATGAATAAGGAATGCATGGTTTATCCTGATCCTGCCGATGGAACCCTGAGGTTGGTTATCAGGCCATTTGAAGATGACAATATCAGGTTCCGGCTTTATGATAATAATGGTGCTCTTCTCCAGGAGAAGAAGATTGAAGACAAGGAAATAGCTATATCAATGGACCATCTCCCAGCTGAAACATATCTGATGATAGTTTTAAAAGACAATGCCGGAGTGAGAGTATTCAAGATCTTTAAAAAATAGGAGGAGTCAAAAGATGAGAAAATCATTATTAACCTCAATGTTTATCTGTGCTTTGTTCTTCATGGCATGAATTTATTTACGATGGCCGACCGGAGCAGAAATTAACCACATACATAGATTATTGTACAGGGTGTTAAGACCCCCATCCCAGCCTTCCCCAGGAGAAGGAGCGCAAAGCCTTTCCCCCGGGGGAAACGGGAAAGGGGGTTTAAGTAGAATAGATGCGTTATAAAACATAACAGAGCCATTTTAATATGTAGATTAAATTACCGAAACAATTAATAAACCGAAAGCCCGGGTTTCAGTAAAAGCCCTTTGTGCGCCTCTGACTCTCATCCAAACCAGCCGAATACTAATTCATCTGCTGTGTTTACTAATTCTCTCATGAATCAAGAATTTATAGTTCCTAAATTTAATAGGAATTAATGCTAACCTGGCCAATTCAAGACTATCAAACTTGATTCGCGTCATTTGAATTATCATAATAATCTAATATCAATCACTATGGAAACAACTCTACAAGTAATTAAAAACTTCCGGCTTTACCGGAATTTCGTTCTTTTCCTTATTGTTATTGCCATTTGGCAGATCCCATTATTTTCGCAGATCTCAGGCACTAAAACAATCGGATCCGGAGGGGATTATCCTACTTTTACCGATGCAGTAAATGTTTTAAATACCCAGGGGGTGAACGGGCCGGTGGTATTTAATGTTATTTCAGGGACCTACACTGAACAGTTCACGATCAACAATATTACAGGGAGTTCAGCTGCAAACACTGTAATTTTCCAATCCCAGGCAGGTGATTCCACTGCAGTGGTGTTACAGTGGACGTCATCAAATATTGCTGATAATTATGTGGTTACTATTAACGGAAGTAAGTATATCACTTTCAGGGGAATGACCTTTAAAGCTATGGGTACCAGCTATGGAAAGCTGGTTGAACTCAAAGGTTATTCAGACAATATCCTTTTTAATAATAACCTGTTCCTCGGACTGGAGGCAAATGATGCAACAAACAATAAGACAATACTTTCCGGTGTGGATAAGAATCTCACCAACATTATCGTGAGAAATAACCGTTTCATAAACGGCAGCCAGGCCGTTCATCTTGAAGGCTATAATGATAAGTTTATTACAGGATGTGAGATCACTGACAATATAATGATCAACTGTGGATTTGCAGGAGTACGGACCAACTGGGTTTTTAGCGCGGTTGTTACAGGCAATGAAATAGATTCGAAGGAGAACGGCATCTATGTCAGAAGTGAAAGGGGCAATGGAAATTATTCCTGCAACATTATAAAAGCAGAATATGCCGGTATAGATCTTCAGCATAATGAAGCCTCCGCTCTAAAAACCCGGATATACAATAATTTTATATCGGTCAGCAATACCAACGCGGCTTTCGGAATAACAATTCCCAATACTGTTACGACTGAGATATTTAACAACAGTGTATGTGTCCACAGCAATTATAAGCTGTCAGCCGCATTCAGGGCAGAAAGCGGTACGGCAGTGGCAGGGGTTGTGGCTAAGAACAACAATTTCGCATGTACAAATATGGGTTATGCCTTATATATCATAACTCCGGCAGCTTTGAGCGACATAAGTTATAATAACCTCTATTCGGAGGGTAACTTTATAGCACTATGGGGCTCTGAGGATATTGCGGATCTCTATGACTTGCATACTGTCAGCGGAATGAATGAACATTCACTATCAGTATATCCTCATTTTGTTTCATTAAATGATCTGCACTCCATAGCACCATGGCTGGATGGGAAAGGGACTGTAATTCCGGGGATAAATGATGACATTGACGGAGATCCCAGGGATCCTGCGAATCCCGATATAGGGGCTGATGAGTTTGCCTCTGATCCTGAATATCAGACAAAATTAAGTGGCTCTTATACTATTGGCAGTAATGGTTATTACAAAGATTTTTCTGCCGCACTAAATGATGCTTTATTAAGAGGAATATCGGCCCCGGTGGTTTATGATATCCAGAGCGGATCATATAATGAGCAGATAAATATAAGGAACATACCCGGCTCCGGTTCTGTAAATACCGTCACGTTCCGCTCTGAAACCGGCAATTACGGAGATGTCCTGTTATACTACGCAGCAACTGCTGCATACCCCAATTATGTAATTTCATTGCGTGCTGCAGATTTCATACATCTAAAAAATGTTTCGGTGCAGGCAACAGGAAGCACATATGCGAGAGTTCTGGATCTGTCCCAGGGCTGCGACAGCATTGTGATCGAGAATAATTACCTGGAAGGCAAAATCGTAAATGACGGAACTGACAAGGCATACATAATAAATGCAGACAGCAACTATTTCAGAAGCAGGATAATAAAAGGTAATGTAATAAAGAATGGCAGTTACGGGATTTACATGAGAAGGGAGTTAAACGATGATCTCCATCTGAAGGGGGCTGTAATTGAGGATAATAACATAACCGGGAGCGGATATTGCGGCATCTATCTGCAGTTCCATGACGCACCCCTGATATACCGAAACACTGTATCGGCCAGGGGACGAGGTATTTATTTAATTGACTGCACAGGCCCGGCTATAATTGCAGAAAATAAGATCAGTTCAGCCGGAAGTGAAGGCATAAACCTCACACTATGTGCAGCAGCAACAAACAACAGGGGATTGATTGCCAATAATTTTATTCAGGCCGGGGGGTACTCAGATACAAAAGGAATCTCACTCACAGGAACTGAATTTTATTCTGTTTTATATAACAGCATTAATATTACAGGCACCTCCTTATCTGCAATAGCATTTCAAATAACACCAGGTGCGACAGGAGTGATAGTAAAGAACAATATTTTCTCTAACAAGTATGCATATACCATATCGGTAGCAAATTCTGCAAGTGTTGCAGAATCTGATCATAACGACTTTTATAGCGCAGGGCCGGGACCTTTTGCATACTGGGGGGGAACTGGTTATTCAGATCTGGCTTCATTAACCGCGGCAAGCGGGATGGATCTGCACTCAATCCCGGCCGATCCGTCGTTCGTTTCCGATACCGACCTTCATACTACCGCAGTCCAATTGGACGGAAAGGCCATTCCCGTCATAGAGGTCACGAAAGATATTGACGGACGAAGAAGGGATATTCTTATTCCGGATATAGGAGCAGTTGAATTCGGTCCTATCGCAAATTACGCTCCGGTAGCGGTCAACGATACAACTGCAACCGAAACAAATCAGAAAATAATAATTGATGCACTCTCCAACGACAGCGATCCCGACGGCGATAACATTATAATAACTGTTGTACGAAGCCCCAAACATGGACAGGCGGTTGTAGTCCAATCAGGACTTGAGCTTTCCTATACCTCATCTCCCGGATATGTGGGTACCGACAGTTGCATTTATATCATTTCCGATGATTTCGGATTGAAAGACTCTGCTTATGTTTTTATCGATGTTGAGCCATTGCCTTTATTCTCTCTCACAGATATTAAAATAATTGACCTTTCACACAGCTCTGTTGCCTGGGGTGATTATGATAACGATGGTGATCTGGATCTGCTGATAACCGGATGGCTCGGTACATACGACAACTATGCTTCAAGGATCTATAAGAACACTGACGGGAAATTTACAGATTCAGGAATTGTTCTGGCAGGTGTTTCATCGGGGACATCTCATTCAGCTGAATGGATGGATCTCGATAATGACAACGATCTGGATATAATAATAACAGGAAGACTCAACAATTCTTCACTCACCAAAACCCTGATATATGTAAATACCGGAGGGAAGTTCACCGGGTCTGATCAGCCTGAATTACTACAACTTTCAGAAGGTTCAGTGGACTGGAGCGATTTTAACCATGACGGAAGGTATGACCTTCTCATTTCCGGTGGCACAGGAGCAGCCACATATTATACCCGTATCTATGAGAATTCAGGACCGGATGGTACCGGAAGCTGGAAGCTGAAGCTGTATGATGCAGAACTTGAAGGAATTTGGAGCGGCGAAAGCATGTGGGTTGATTTCGACACAGACGGTGAACAGGATATCTTTGTCTGCGGATTTGAGGCTGAACCTGCAAAACTTTACCATAATACTGACGGAGTATTTACATCCCTGAATACCAACCTGCCCTCAGTTGGCAATGCAGCATGCGACTGGGGAGACTATGATAATGACGGGGATATGGACCTTGCCCTGACCGGTAAATCAGGTGACAACTATCTGACAAAAATATACCGTAACGATGGCTTTGTTGGTAAGATGTATACATTCACCGATATAGGGGCCGGCATTGTACAGGTTTCCAGCGGTGACATTGCCTGGGGCGATTATGATAATGATGGCGACCTTGATATTGTCTATACAGGTAATACCGGAGCACTTACTTCTGTTACGAAATTATATGAAAATGCAAATGGTCTTTTTGTTGAAAAATCAACACCATTCCGTGATATTGGAAGAAGTACACTGGCATGGGGCGATTATGACGGCGACAGGGATATTGATCTTGTTATTTCAGGGTACAGTCCGTCATTGAATCGCCCCTTTACAGCTGTTTACAGGAATAACCACGATCTTACAGGACAATTACCAATAGCTCCCATAAAGTTAACTGCAGAATATCAGGGCGCTGAAAGTGTCCTTCTCAGCTGGGAGCCTGCAGATGTTGGAATTGGTAAAGATCTGGGTCCCCTGACCTTTAACCTGAGGATCGGCACCGAACCGGGAGAAACGGATATATTGTCACCATTGGCAGATCCTGAAACCGGAGGCCGTAAAATAGTGAAATCTGGTAATACCGGACTTTCCGGTTCATGGCTTGTATCAGGTCTGACAGGAGGACAAAAATATTATTGGAGCGTACAGTCGGTGGATATGTCATTCAGAGGTTCTGAATTTGCCGGGGAGGAAGTATTTGTTGTACCTTATAACAACAGCCTGACCGGGCAGATATGGGATGGAACAGGTACCAATCCGATCCTGAAATCAGTTGTGGTGCTCTACCATGAGAGTGATATCAGCGACACCACACAGCTAAGGCTTGATGGTGTGAATTCCTACCTCTTTACCGGTTTATCACCGGCAAAATATACAGTACGCGTAATTCCCGATCGTGTAACTTATCCTGAAAAATTGCCGACCTATTTGGGCGACAACATCCTTATGTATAATGCCACCTGGGTAACAGTAGCCGGACATGTGACCGGTAAAGATATCCGGCTCATTGACATGCCGCAGTCTGTTTCAGGCTCTTATATGATTTCCGGAAAGATGATAATAGATTTTGGCGGAAAAGGAGTGACTGTAGCAGAAAAGAGCGGGGATATCAAAGGTGTTCCCGCCCAGGGAGCAGCTGTCTTTCTTACAGGAGTAGCAGACGGAAAGCTGAAATCATGGGACATTACCGGTGCGGATGGATCATTTGAATTCAGCAACCTTGTGGAAGGTTCGTACTATTTCGTTGCCGACTGCCAGGGCAAGCCGATGGATGCAGCCAATCCGGTTCTTGCAGTAAGCGATGCAAGGAAAAGTATTGAGATACTTGCAACCGTGGGATCGGACAGGATCATTGTGACAGATCTTTCAACCGGCATTGACGACAGGATTCCGCGAGGGCTTAAGGTATATCCCGTACCGGCAGATGATTTCATCACCCTCGAAATTCCTGAAGGCATTTTCACCGGTGGATCAGTTCGGGCATGCATTCTCGATCTGTCAGGCAAATATGTTAAAAATGAGAAAATTTCAGATCTGCCTGGTAATACGTTCACAATTGAAATTTCGGAAATACCGGAAGGTGTATATGTGTTGAGGTTGACCGATAATAAAATTAGTTACAATCTGAGGATAGTTAAGGTGAGATGACTAAGGACCCCCGGGGGGTCAGGAAAAAAAAGCCCCGGATATAATCCAGGGCTCCTTTTTTAAAGTCGGCGACCACCTACTCTCCCACATTCGCAGTACCATCGGCGCTGGCGGGCTTAACTTCTCTGTTCGGAATGGGAAGAGGTGGAACCCCGTCGCTATAGTCACCTTAAGATCTTTTGAAGTCCGAAGTCCGAAGTCCGAAGTCCGAAGAATCTATCTTCCTGACTTCCGACTTCGGACTTCGGACTTCCGTCTTCTGTCTTTTCAATATTATGACAATTGGCAAAAGTTAGTAAAATGCACTCCAAAAGTATTCGGGTGATTAGTACTGCTCAGCTTTGACGTTACCGTCTTTACACCTGCAGCCTATCAACGTCGTAGTCTTCAACGACCCTCAAAGGAGATCTCATCTTGAGATGAGCTTCGCACTTAGATGCTTTCAGTGCTTATCTCTTCCA
>Ga0105101_10001160_pt1 | contig 11387 bp, 10 predicted proteins | sample PPLLak21cMay2015_2_FD_87037 | JGI IMG/M metagenome (GOLD analysis project Ga0105101, IMG submission 87037) | Freshwater sediment microbial communities from Prairie Pothole Lake near Jamestown, North Dakota, USA - PPLs Lake P8 Core (1) Depth... | ecosystem: Environmental > Aquatic > Freshwater >...
AGTCTCAATTTGGTGATTATTTGAAGTTGTGCACTGTCCACTTTTCATGCCCTCTTCTTTTTACTCTTCTTCAATATCATCTGCGGTTCCAATCAGCTCCATAGGTTGTCCGCAGCACACGAGTTTTCCTGCTCCAGCTGCAACAACCTCCACCGAGTTGCCACAGATCTTGCACAAGTGGAGTTCTCCAACTTGAGTCGTCCTTCCACCTCCCTCTGCATCTTGAGATCCTATTCATCATTAAAGCTCAAGCAACTCTTTCCCAGAAATATGTTTATCGGTTCAGCCTTTAGAAATGTTTTTCATCCTGTTGAACCAGCTTTTCAAGAATTGTTCTTGTCGACCTGATCTCCTCAATCGTGCACTTGGGATTGAGCTCTATGGTCAGCGGTCCTTTGTAGTCGTAGGACCGAAGTTTCGCGACAAAATCCTTCAAGCGTGTCGTTTCCGAGTTGAAGGGTCTATGCGCCCGGTCACTGATGTGGACATTGCATATTTTCTGGTGAAATTTCCTGAGAATATCTTGAGTTTGCCCTGTTGTTTCGGCATGACAGAAATCTAGCGTGATACCCACAGTTCTGTCGTCTATGACGTCCAGGATTTCCTCGAGTTCAGCGACGTTCTTGCCGAAACCATCTGACGCATATGAAAGGTTCTCCAACGCAAGTTTGAAATGTAGATTCTCCGCGTAACCGGTCAATTCTCCGAAGATTTTTTTAACGAAGTCGTTTCGCTGATTTCGGGAAAGCTTCTTTGACACGTTCGAGTGAACCACGAGTACAGTGGACGAAAGTCTCTCTGCAAAATCTGCAGAAACTCTGCCATAATAGATTGCTCGCGGAATTTCCTTTTCTTCTTTCACATGTAGGGTGGCTGCATGAAGTGTGAGGCACCGCAGTCCGAGAGCTTTCATGTGCTCTTTTGCAGTGTAAACTGAATCTTCGTCGTGTTCTTGAACGCATTTCATGTTAAATTCAAGATTCTCGAATTTAAGGTCTTTGACCGCTGCGAGATTTTCACTCAACGTATGTTTAGAGAAAACACCGTTGGATAAGCTTAGATTCATACACCGTTCCCTTCATTCAGACTTCTTGCGGATGTGAAACATGTTGCATCAGAGGGCTTCCCGACGGTATTTTACCGGCGACCCAAATAGTCTTCAATGAATCTTGTGATGATTTTCGGATAACTCAGCGCTGTCTTCAACGTCTTTCCGGGGTTTTTAACGTAGTTTATAAGGGATAGTCTCTTGTATGCTTTGAAGGTTTCGATCGCAATTTTCCTTACTTCATCCGGAGTGAAATCGTTTGTCTCTATCAAGGGCAGGCCTCGAGTCTGTCGCACTTCCGCAAAATCGCGCGGGGTCAGGTTCTCTCGGATGAATCCTTCATCTTTGCATTGTTCGTAAAGTCTGGTCCCATACAGAGGTGTCGCAATGTGAAGATGCATCCCCAAGTCATAGTCTCGCTTTAGCCTGAGGGCAAGGTTTACGGTTTTCATCATATTCTCCTTCTTCTCTCCAGGGAACCCAATTATGTAAAAAGCTGAAGCGGGGAGTCCAGCTTCTTTGCACATTTTGGCAACTCTGATAGCGTCCTCCAAGCAGAGGCTTTTATCGATAATGTTATCCAGAACTGCTTGGTCTCCAGATTCGATTGCGAAGATTATGCTTCTGCAACCTGCCCTTTGCATCTTCTTCAGGAGGTCTTCGGTCAAATAGTCGGCCCTTATGCCATTCGGTGTCTCCCAATTGAACTTGACGCTCTTTTCAATTATCTTGTCGCAGATGGTTTCGAACCGTTTCTTATCCAGTGTGAGATTGTCGTCTTCAAAGAAAATAGTCTTGACTCGGTACTTGTCAATAACGAATTGTATGTGTTCTAAAACGTAGTTTACAGAGTGGGCTCTGAACATTTTTCCCATGTGCAGGCGGACCGAGCAGAAGTTACAGTTGAAGGGGCAGCCCCTACTAGTTATCATTGATATTGCGCGATCCTTGAAGCTTCGGTACTCGATTCCTTTGGGGCTCAAATATTGTTCCATGTCCACCAAATGGTAAGCCGGATAAGGCAACTTGTCTAAGTCGTCAATAAAAGGTCGAGGAGCGTTCAAAGCAAGTTTGCCGTTCTCGCGGTAGGCAATGCCGTGAATGTCGCCCAATTTCTTCCGCCCCTCAAAATGTTGAACGATATCCAGCATGGTGTACTCACCTTCCCCGACAACCGCGATGTCAACGTTTTTTGCTGCCGCCAAAAACTCTAATGGAACCACCGTAGTATGTGGACCACCTACAACTGTCAGGACCTTAGGGTCGACTTCTTTCACCTCGTCTGCGACTCTGACTGCATTTTCAGATTGACAAGTGAAGGGATTTGCTATCCCCACGATGTCTGGTTTTTTTCTTTGTATTTCCTCTCGTATTCTTTTTTGCGGCATGCCTACCTCGGTCACGTCACCGACTTTTAGAAAGGAAGGGTCTGTCATGAACGCGTCAAGAATCTCTGCTTTGTAGCCAGCTTTTTCAAGCACAGCTGATATGTACATTAGACCCAGAGGAAGATTGCCTGCAGGGGCATCTGAACCGGGATAAAAGATCTGCGGCGGATTGATGAGGAGCACTTTCATCATTTGTACCTGAAATTAGAGAAGCATTCGTGCTCTATTTAAATTCGTTTGCAATTGAGACTCACTATTTTCTTGCTATCCAACAACTCATTTCAGGACTGCATACATGCTTGTATAGGGGAAAAAGAGGGTTGAAAATCCATGTCGCCTTGAGGTGATAGTCTATACGCCTGAAAAAGTCAAAATTCTCTTTTACAAACGCCTTTTCTATCTTTCCATGATCAAGAGGATGTTCTTTCTTGTGCCAATAGTCAGAGAGGCTGTAGTCGAGAGACGGAAACTCCACTCCGATAATTCGAAAGTGCAAACTGTTTATCAAGGGATTAGAATGAAAATAGATATCCTTCACGAAATTGGCTAAGGTAGTTAGTTCTTTCTTCCAGTAGAAGGGAGACGGCTCATGGTCAAAATACATAATACCGTTTTTTTTCAACCAAACCGATAACATTTCGATGGCGTTTGCGTAGTCCGGCAGATGATGAAGCACTGAATATCCCGTGACTATGTCAAACTCTCCTCTCATGAACTGCGCGTCTTCGACGGAAGAGTTAATGACAATCAGCTTCTTTGCTTCTAAGAGCTGTTTGTGTTTTTTCCGCAGTATCTGGCACATCTCTGGCGAGATGTCGACGGCTGTCACATTGTAACCCATACTGAGGAGCTTATCGGTTAGGTTTCCCGTACCTGCTCCAACATCGAGAGCCTTTTTCCCATTATCTCTTACCAGACTGTCGGCTGTTCCTAACATCGAATTTATTCGTCTTTGCTCTTGCTTTCCAAATACTTCCGGGTGAAACAACTCGTAGTACACAGCTTCAAAACGGTGGACTTCGATATTCGCCTCGTGGATTTGCCTCGAACCAACATCATGCAAATCCGTTTCCGACCCCAAATTTCCACCTGATTAAAGCTTATGTCTGTTGATTCTACATTGACCCTGCCAGTTCTAAATAATGCTTATGTTTTCATACAAAACTCCAGCTAGTAGGTCAGCGTCTGCGTTTGTATTATTCGTTCAAAGCTCTATCAACATGCTTTTATTTGCGACGTTAGAACTATGCATAACGCTCTTACATTCACGATTAACGAAGGACGCAAGCAACATGGTTGAGCTTAGAGGGCACGAACAACGAGTCATATCTGCCTTGGAAAAGCTTGGCGGAACTGCTTCGGTAGAAGAACTCATATCGGAGTGCGGTTTTCCAGACGCAACTGTAATGCGCGCAGCGTTGACACTGAAAGAGAAAGATTTCGTAAAAGTCTACGCTGAACAGCAAACCCGAATCAAGCTAACAAGCGAAGGAGAATTCCACGCTGCGAACGGCTTGCCAGAACGCAGATTGATCAAAACAATCGCAGCGCTTGGCGGAAAAGCAGACTTGAACAAAGCCGCTTTAGAAGCCAAACTGGAACCCCAGTTTCATCAGATAGCACTAAGCTGGGCCCTCAGAAAGAAATGGGCCCTCTACGACGCTTCAACCAACACTCTCCGCATAGCGGACTCATACCTGCATCAGGTTGTTATACCCGAGGGAAACGATGAAGCACTGCTAACTTTTCTCAAAGCTAGTAAGCAAACAACAAATAACGATCTAACGGATAGCCTTCAAACGGCAGTCGAAACACTCAAAAAGCGTAAATTACTGGATGTTGAATACAAGACCAAACGCAAACTCGAAATTACACATGAAGGCTTGCATGCCGCTTTGGATAAAGGGGCAGCCAAGCAAGAAGTAACCCAGCTCACCCCGGAACACATAATCACAGGTAAATGGAAAGAAATTAGACTCCAGAAGTACAACATCCAAGCCCCAGTATCGAAAACTTGGCCGGGAAAAAAGCACCCTTATCTTAGCTTCCTCGATGAAGTTAGAATGAAGCTTGTCCAACTTGGCTTCAAAGAAATGACCGGCACCAGTGTAGAGACCGCCTTCTTCAACTTCGATGCTTTGTACACACCTCAGGACCATCCTGCTCGCGACAACTCTGGAATTTATTATATAAAAGACCCAGAATACGGAGACCTGAATCCGTACAAGAGCGCTGTGGAAAACGTTAAGAAGACTCACGAAAACGGCTGGCGAACAGGATCCACAGGATGGCACTGCCATTACTCAACCCGGGAAGCCGAACGGCTAATTCTACGCGGACATGGCACATGTCTCAGCGCACGCACGCTCCTAAATAGAAATCTTAAAGTTCCCAGCAAACATTTCTCCATCGCACGCGTTTACAGACCCGATATCACTGACAAGACACATTTAAGTGAGTTCAACCAGGTTGAAGGAATAGTTATTGATGAAAACTTGACGCTCAAAGACCTCCTAGGAGTCCTTGAAAAATTCGCTAAAGAAATCGCTGGAGCTGACAAGGTCCGCTTCAAACCTGACTATTTCCCATTCACAGAGCCAAGCGTGGAACTAAACGCTTACAAGGAAGGATACGGCTGGGTCGAAGTTGGCGGCTCAGGAATCTTCCGTCCAGAAGTTACCCTACCGCTAGGCATAGAAGTACCTGTTATCGCCTGGGGTTTAGGCGTTGACCGTTTGTTCATGATGCGCGCAGGAATTGACGATATCCGATGCATTTTCAGCCAGGATTTGAACTGGCTCAGAAGAAAGGAAGTGGTCTAACTTATGCCGACGATCGATATAAACCTCCGCGAGTTTGAAAAACTGTTGGGCACCGTTTACGCAGGTGATATGGAAAGACTTGATGAAGACTTAGCATTCGCCAAAGGTGAAGTGAAACTTTACAACTCGCAAGAAGACAATGTCAGCATTGAGATTAAAGACACGAATCGACCTGACCTCTGGAGCGTCGAAGGTCTGGCAAGGGCGCTTAGTGGCTACCTCAACCCCGCAACGAAACCTAAAGAATACGCGGTCAGAGAGTCTTTAGTGGACGTTTCTGTGGATTCGAGACTCGCAACCATCCGTCCATTCATGGGCGTTGCCATTATCAAAAACCTGAATCTTAATGACACAATAATCCGCGGGCTCATGCATCTGCAGGACAAACTCGACCAAACCTACGGCAGAAACCGCGAAAAAACATCCATAGGGCTTTATGATTTCAGTCTTATCGTTCCACCTTTGCGTTACACGGTTGGAAAACCTGACGAAATTAGTTTTACACCATTAGGCTTCAGCGAAGAAATGACGCTTTCACAGATTCTCGACCGACATCCGAAGGGCATCGAATACGGCCGCATAGTGAAGAAGCACAGGGTTTACCCAATTATTTTGGATTCAGGCAATAAGGTGCTGTCTTTTCCGCCTATCATAAATTCGAACGATCTGGGAAGAGTAACGGCTGAAACACGTGACGTCCTCGTCGAGGTTACAGGCACAGTTCATGAAGCAGTGCTCAATGTATTGACCCTTGTGACTTTAGCACTGGCTGACAGAGGCGGCGAGGTGGCCTCTGCCGTTTTACAGTACGAGGTTGATGGCTCTCGAGTGGTCACCCCTGACTTTCGGGAGAAGCTGATGGAGCTGAGCGTAGAATATACGAACAAGATGATTGGTTTGCATCTTAGCGGGAAACAAATAGCGGAGCTGCTTTGCATAGCCGGTTTTCGAATTGAAAAGATTGACAGCGCTAAGGTTGGTGTTCTGGTTCCATGCCACCGTGTAGACGTGATGCACCCAGTCGATTTGGTTGAAGATGTGGCAATCGCATACGGGTATAACCGCATTTCTCCAGTTTGGCGAGATCTACCAACTACAGGAAGCGCAAAACCTGAGCAGCATTTACTCGACAAAACACGCGAGTTAATTGTTGGCCTAGGCTTCCAAGAAATCATGACAAACAATCTGACAAATTCTGAAGCCTTATTCGACAAGATGGGCTGCGAAAAGTCCAAAACTTTAGAAGTGGCAAATCCTAAAGTGGCCACGATGACATGCCTACGGAACTGGCTCTTGCCGAGTTTGATGGAATTTATAAGTAACAATAAATCGGTGGAATTTCCTCAAAAGATTTTCGAGCTGGGCAAGGTGACGTTGGCAGATGAGAAAAAGGAGACTAGAACGCGAGACGAAAATTGGGTTGCAGCCGTCTCGACGCATGCGTCAGCTAGCTTCACCGAAATCAAATCATCTCTAGACTCGCTCTTAATCAATCTTGGTTTAACTTCGCGCGTAGAAGAAATTGTCCATCCGAGCTTCATTGAAGGGAGAGTCGGCGAAGTAGTCATAAATGCGGAAAAAGTAGGAATAATTGGGGAGATTCACCCGGGAGTGTTAGAGAGATGGAAATTGGAAAACCCGGCTTCTGCCTTCGAAATCAACTTTGACAAGATAATTCTAATCAAGGCAATCAGGTAAGGAACGATTTACCTAAAAACTCTTCTACTGACATCATCAGTTCAAACCTTAGCATTAAGACTTAATAGCACTCAGAGCAAAAGGAAATTGGGAACTAACATGGACGTTGATGTCCTGCAGAAACTCGCAAACAAGACCATCACAAAAGAAGAGCTATTTCAAGAACTTGTACAGAATTCCAATTTGCTTCCTACAATTTTGCATGGAACGTCTTCCTCAAAGGCAACTATCAGATACGGATGTGCTAAAGTCTTGATGGATTTCAGTGAAAAGTATCCGGAAAGGCTCTATCCTCGATTTGACACTTTCGTCAGCCTTATGAATAGCAGATATCGAATCCTAACCTGGAACGCCTTAGCCATCATTGCAAATCTAACGAGAGTTGACACTGAAGGCAAGTTTGACGCCATTTTTGATGAATACTACAATTACTTGAATGATGCATACATGGTTACCGTGGCAAACGTAGTTGGAAATTCCCCGAAAATTGCAATGGCAAAACCTCACTTAGTGCAGAGGATAACCGCTCAACTACTTAGTGTTGAAAATATCAAATTGACGCCACACCTGACCGCCGAATGCAAAAAAGTGATAGTTCAACATACAATCAAGTCCCTAGATCTATTCTTCAATGAAATCGAAGCAAAAGAAAAGGTTCTCTCATTCGTAAAGAAACATACCAATAGTACGAGAACAACTCTGAGAAAAGAGGCTCTGGATTTCCTTAAAAAAAGAAACTGGGCCTAAGTCAATGCATAAAAAGACGAACGAGCGCTTCTATGGAGAGGTCAGTCGTCTTCTGAATACCCTTGCAGACAATGTTGCGGAACATAATAGCGTGTACAGTAGGCTTAAAAGAAAAATGAAAAACGGCGCAGTTTTTCGGAACTTTGGTAGTTGCTCTACAGAGAAGGGGCGTATTCAGTTACCGTCAGGGACCTATCCAATAGCGTTGGAGTTCCATTAACTCGGAAGAATTGAACTTCAATTGTGTGTTCGCCTGCAGACATGCCGGTAGATAAGATCGTCATTTGAACCGGAAGATACGCACTTGGAGCAGTTGGACCCAAAAGCCCAGCGTAGCAGACCGTACTGTAATATTGGTTGTCAACGACAATTCTGAACCAGACAGCAGAGTTTGAGAGATAAACTGAACCAGAGAATTCGGCCCCGATGCTTGATTGATCGTTAATGGTGATCACTTGACTCATCGAACCGTCGAAGAGCGACATGCTGTACCATTGATTTACCTCATATGTGCCTAGGTTTGCTGAACTCACGTTTTGGCTTTGAATAATGCGTTGAACTGTGTCGGTTCCGTCAAGACCCGGCTCACCCTGAGGTCCTTGTTCGCCTTGAATTCCCTGTTCGCCCTGAATGCCTTGTTCGCCCTGAGGGCCTATCTCGCCTTGCGGACCTTGCAGACCCGTTTCTCCAGTTGCTCCCGTCGCGCCTGTAACTCCCTGTAGACCTTGTTCGCCTTGAAGACCTCGTGGGCCTATGGTACCTTGAACTCCTTGGAGGCCTCGTTCTCCTTGTTCTCCCTGTGGACCTTGTGGTCCCGTTTCTCCCTGAATCCCTTGCGGACCTTGTTCGCCCTGAATGCCTTGGGGACCGGGCGTTGCGAAGAGAAGACCGCCCATTAGTCCTCCGAGAAGGCCTGCAACAAGTGCCATTACAATCAATATTCTAACCCCTTTCGTGACATTTGTAGGTGCAGCTTTCTTTCCAGTTGCATTTGTCATTTTAATCATCAATAGCTTTGCAGAAATATTGCGATATAATACTTGTGAATTAGTAATCAACAATCGGCGATTCATCCTTTTTTCTGCAGGCACTAAAACAAAGAGATGCTTTCCGGAGTGAACGGACGTAACATTGAAAGCAAGAATCTTACAAGCCTGAAAAAACAGTCAGGCAATCAAAGCCCGTACATCTAGGATTAATATCGTACAGTAAAATGAGATCAGGGTCATAATAACGAAAAAAGGCATCCAAAGGAGACCTTCGAACTTGAATCTGTGCAATAAGTAGGTGACTATTACGGGTATTGAACTAAAGCCAAATTTGAAAACGAGCATCACTGCACCTAAGGAGGCGAGTGGGTTTAGTTCCACAAACCCCAAAGGAATGGCATAAAGCGTCAAACCAAGGTCTAGAATGTTCATGGCAACAAGCAACAGTCCCGCAAAGGCAACGTGGATCCAAGTGAATGGAAAGTCTGCTACCTTCTCTACCAAAGATTCTTTCTCCTTGCCCCTTTTTTGAAACTAAGGACAATATCCTTTTATGTCTTATTCCGAGTCTGGTTGTTGTTTGCCACACAAGATTCTGATGGGCAACAATGGTGATTAGGTACGTTTTTTAGTACGAGGGTCTTAACACTCTGTTCTTAGGTGCTGGATTTGGAAAAACAGGTTCAGAAATATTTGTTGATGATCAAACTAAGTCCCAATATGGCTGCGAAACTTTACGAACCCTTGATGGAATTTGAAGAAAAGCCAATTGATGGAGTGACATTAGAGGAGGCCTATCAGGTCTTTGGCGAATGGGATTTTGCCGTCTTGTTCAGTGCAGACACAAACCAACATGCTTTGAATTTTGTCGGGGACAAAATTCGCTTGATAGATGGAGTCGTTGAGACTTTTACGATACCTCTTTCGCCAATAAAGAATTACCGCAAATGATGTATAACGGAATTTCCCTCTTTCTTTTTACTCGAACGTTCACTTCTACCCTTGAATATTCGAAGAGTCAGTTAAGACACTGTCTACTTGAGTCTTGTGAAGTTCAAGCCTCTGGACAATTATGTCTGAGCTTAATTGTTTGCGAGAAAGGATATATGGCTGAGGGGTCAATCTTTTGTCAAAAAGCTTCAGGTGGCTTACATGGCTTCGACCAACGATGAGAACGGCGAAATGATAGTAACCCCTTGGGAAGTCAAAGGGAAAGTTGACTATGAACGTTTAATACGTGAATTCGGGACTCAACCTTTGACTGAAGACCTGCTCAAAAGAATCGGCGTGGTCACCGGCAATCTTCATCCACAGTTACAGAGGCAAATCTTCTTCTCGCATCGCGATCTGGACACTGTGCTAGATCTCTACGAAAAGGGAACAAAATTCGTTCTGTACACAGGCAGGGGGCCTTCGGGTCCGGTTCACATCGGACACTTGGTGCCCTGGATCTTCACTTTGCACATTCAGAAGAAATTCGGAACGCGACTTTACTTTCAATTAACGGACGATGAAAAATTCCTGATAGATGATGAAGCAACCCTCGAGCAAACACGGAATTACGCCTATGAAAACGCCTTGGACCTCATCGCGTTAGGGTTCAAACCTGAAGACACCTTCATAATCTACGACGTGAAGGACATCGACCTTCTTTATGAGCTGACACTCGAAGTTGCCAAACGGATAACTTACTCCACTGCGCGCTCAAGCTTCGGATTCCAAGACAGCACAAATATCGGTTGGGTTTTCTGGCCAGCCATACAAGCAGCACCTTGTTTTATCCACGCTAAGCTAACCGGTGAAAACGTTCCTGCTCTTATCCCAGCCGCGATTGACCAAGACCCTTACTGGAGAGTAGCTCGAGACGTCGCACAAAAACTTGGATACCACAAACCCGCCCAAATCCACTGCCGCTTCCTTCCGGGTTTGGGAGCAGGCGGAAAAATGAGCGCCTCTATACCTGAAACAAGTATATTCACAATGGACCCACCCGATTTGGTAAAACGAAAAATATGGAATGCCTTCACGGGCGGCAAAGGTACAGCAGCAGAACAGAGAAAAACGGGAGCCGACCCAACAGTCTGTTCAATTTTCCAGTATTACTTCTACCTTTTCGAAGAAGATAATAGACTATTGTTTGACAGAGAGCGTAGGTGCAAAACCGGGGAGTTGCTCTGTGGTGAATGTAAAAACGATTTGGTAATCCGCCTTAATAAATTCCTAGAAGAACACAGGAGAAAACGCGAAAAGGCAAAAGACGAAATTGAACGATACAATATGAACAGGTAAAAAATGCTTCTCTCGAAATGACCGCTAGTTTGAAAGTCCTTACAACTCCTAGATTAGTGCAGGCTATCAGTGAAATCAGGATTAGTAATTCGTAAGAGTTAAGTTACTTCTGGCTTAATCAATTTAAAAATAGAGGTAAAAACGATGCCTGAATACTTAGTCTTGATGAAGTTGAACCCTGGCAAAATACTTGAAGCTTTGGGATCAATACGAAATATGGAAGAAAAACCTGTCTCCGGTGTAGACCTGTGTTATAGCATGAACATATTCGGATCTTTGGACGTCGGTGTCTGGATCGATGCTGAAAACAACTCAGAAGTACTGGATTTTGTGCAGAAGAAAATCAGCACTCTCAACGGCGTTACCGAAGTATACACGGTACCCACTTTTCCACATGGAAACCAGG
>Ga0105101_10001161_pt1 | contig 11384 bp, 4 predicted proteins | sample PPLLak21cMay2015_2_FD_87037 | JGI IMG/M metagenome (GOLD analysis project Ga0105101, IMG submission 87037) | Freshwater sediment microbial communities from Prairie Pothole Lake near Jamestown, North Dakota, USA - PPLs Lake P8 Core (1) Depth... | ecosystem: Environmental > Aquatic > Freshwater >...
AAATGCTTCCTCAAAAACCCGATGACAATTTAGTTTCCCAGCTTTTCCACAAAGTGGCTGCTTTAGGCCGCATTCACACCGTCAAAATGCCTGTCCCTTCAGGCTAATTGGCGAAGGTATTGATATAGCACTTGGAGACTGTCCGGGACACCTGTGGATCAGGTGGTTGAGGGTTCGAAACCCTTCTGGCACCCTTAGTCTTGGGTCAGTCATACGACTGACCCCTTTATTATGAATACGGGCATCGCTTTAGATTTTATGACCCGAACCCAGGGGTAAGAACAGGCCAGCGGTTCGGATGTAAGGGAACAAATGCGGGCGACGCTCATCCCATGACGACAAGCACCGTAAAAAAGCCGCCATCCTGCGAGATAGGGATCAGCTTGTCAGGGAGCGCCTGGCCATCCATGGACACTTGTTGCACGCCCTGGTTTACGTGACCCGGATTCTGCACATGAAACTCATAAGTTGCCTGTCCAAACCGGTATTTAATCTCAAAACCTGGCCAGTTCTGTGGTATCCGAGGATCCACTTCAAGCCGATCCCCTTTTTTCTTCAAACCCAGAATCCCCTCCAGGCCCAGGCGGTACATCCAACTACTAGATCCGGAATACCATGTCCAGCCCCCTTGCCCGGTGAAAGGCGGAGCGCCGTAAACGTCCGCAGCAACCACATAGGGTTCTACCCGGTAGTGGGCAGCTTTTTCAAAGGCATCGGCATGCAGGATAGGGTTCAGAAGCTGGAAACATTCAAAACCTTCCTCGATCTGTCCTAACTCGAGAAAAGCCCAGGCAGACCACAATGCGGCATGCGTGTACTGCCCGCCGTTCTCGCGCACACCGGGAGGATAGCCCTTGATGTAACCGGGGTCCCGCAAGGTCTTGTCGAAGGGAGGCGTAAATAGCAGAACCAGCCGCTGACCACGCCGCACCAGGCGCTCGGAAACGGACTGCATTGCCCGGGCAGCATGCTGTGGGTCCCCGCCACCAGAGAGGACACTCCAGGATTGGGCAATTGAATCAATCTGACATTCCTGGTTCTCTGAGGAGCCGAGGAGCGAGCCGTCGTCATAAAATGCGCGCAGGTACCATTCACCATCCCAGGCACTATTCTCAATGGCCTGAGCAAGGTCGGAGGCACGCTGGCGATAGCCGGCGGCTGGCTCCTCCTGACCACGTCGCTCACACAGGTCGGCAAAGCGGTTGAGGGTGCTGTAAAGAAACCAGCCAAGCCAGATGCTTTCGCCACGACCTTCAATCCCCACCCGGTTCATGCCGTCATTCCAATCCCCGCCGCTCATCAAGGGCAGGTTGTGCTTCCCGGAAGTCATCCCCTTTTCCAACGCTCGGCGACAATGCTCGAATAAAGTATAAGTTGCGCTGGTTTCCGGATACAGTCCATATTGCTCGTCCTGCCCCGGTTTCAACAGGGGTGCACGTCGGAAGGGGACCTTCTCGGTCAAGACCGTATCGTCGCCTGTGAGGCTGACGTATTCTGCAGTCACAAATGGCAGCCAGAGCATATCGTCGCTGAATCGGGTGCGCACACCACGCCCGAAGGGTGGGTGCCACCAATGCAGCACATCCCCAGCTTCGAACTGGTGCCGGGCAGCACGCAGCAAGTGCTCGCGGGTGATCTGCGGAGCGACATGCACCAGGGCCAACACATCCTGGAGCTGATCGCGAAAGCCATAGGCTCCGCTGGACTGGTAGAAGGCGGTTCGCCCCCAGATGCGGCAGGCCAGGGTCTGGTACAGAAGCCAGCGATTGATCAGCAGATCGAAAGCGGGTTCTGGAGTTTGAACGTGAACCGTACCCAACAGGTCATTCCACATGCGGTTATTGGACTCCCAAGCAACCTGCACCTGCCCCGGTTCCTTGTAGCGGCGTACCAATTCGAGGGCTGTATCCCGGTCCTCGGCCTGCCCCAACACGAAGTAAATTTGTTCCTCGGCACCAGGCTGGATGTCAATGTGGAGCTGCAGGGCGGCGCAGGGATCCAGCCCCGCTTCCACCGTCCCCGCCAGTCCAATGCGCCTGAGTGCAGCCGGTTCATCCAGACTGCCCAGCCGGCCGAGGAACTCCGTCCGGTCGGCTGTGAGACCGTGCAGGGGGTTGCTGGCTGAAACGAAGGCCACGCGTTCCGAGAACTCGGTATTGTATGGGTTACGCACCAGCAAAGCCTGAGGATCGCTACTGAATTCCGGGATTAAGTATTGCTGAGTCACTTCCCGGCTTACCCCCAACACCCATTCGACATAATAGGTAGCAGTGATTCGCCGCGCCCGATCCCATGTGTTCTCCAAATTGAGCTGCAGGATTTTAACTGGGGTATCTGGTGGGGTGAACACTCTTAGCTGTTGGCGCAGACCGTGACTATGGTGCTCGAAGATGGTATATCCAGCACCATGTCGCGCCAGATAGGGAGCCGGGGCAGGAGATGGCTGCGGGGTGGGGGACCAGACGATTGCCGTTTCTTCATCGCGCAAATACAAGGCTTCGCCGGGCTCATTGGAGACCGGGTCATTCCCCCAAGGACTCAAGCGGTTCTCGCTGCTGTTTTCGGCCCAGGAGGCGCCTAACCCAGACTCGGATACCAGGGAACCGAAGTGCGGGTTTGCGATCACATTGATCCAGGGAGCAGGCGTGACCTGTCCGGGTGCCAGGTAGATACAATACTCGCGCCCATCCGGGCTGAAACCACCCAGACCATTGTCATACAGCAGGTCTTGAGGACGAGACAGGGGCACGGTCGGTTGCAAATCCACCCCGCCGGGTAGCGATGGAGAGAAGGGCGGCAGCCGGGACGGCTTATGGTCGAGCACCGGTGTGTACTGAAGATGTTCAGCCAGAGTCCCTCGGGCACCATCCAGCACCACCCGTGCCGCCGCTTCCAAGAGGACCCGTTCTGCCTCATCCATCTGGTCTACATGGAGCAAGTAGATGCCTCCGCGGCGGTTAAGCCATCCTTCGCTTGCCGTGCGCGCCACCAGACTATAAAACTGCGAGCTGAGCTCCTGATTATAGCTGGTTCCCAGCTTGTCCAGGAACACCAGATCGATCATGAGTCGGCGCCTGCGCCAGTAAGTGTGCGCCTGGAGAAGCTCCCTGGCCAGAGTAAGCTCCTGCTCGGACTCAATTTCGACCAGGAGGACGGGGTAATCCCCGGAAATTGCGAAGGGCCACAATCCTGGCTGACCTTTCTGATTGTCGGACAACCGTTCGGGGCCGGCTCGTAACGCATGAGAGGGGAAAACTAGCAAAGACAACAGGGTTTGAAAATCCTTCAACTGGGCGTTGGAGATCTCCAGTTCGGTCAATTCTACTTCAGCGAGCACCCGGGCTTGTTCCAAGGCTGCCTGGATTGCATCCAACGACGAGTAACGGTCGATTAATGACTGGCAGCTCTCCGCTGTGTGTGCTGCGGCAGTCAGGAAAGCCAGGCGAAGTGTGCTATGCGGTGGCAGATAGACTACCTGGCCAATCGAAAAGATCGGGTCCAGAGAGGTCCCGGTTCTGGGCTGCGCGCCAGCCTCCAGGGCAGCCGGACGACGGGCGGTGCGGCCACGCCCCAGGAATCGACCGCGGTCGGTTTCCAGCCTGGGTTGCACAACGGTGATCTCACCCGGGCTGATCACCACTGCATGGGCAAGATAGACCCCTTCTTCCGACTTGGAACGCGTCCGTCGCCAGAACAACAAACCGTTGCCCCTGCGCAGCGGTCCGCTTTCGATGAACAGCTTGTTGAATGCCGGATGGCGGGCGTCAGTTGCCTGGGGAGCAAGGATGACCTCCCCATAGCTGGTCAAACGAAGGCGCCGCGGCTGATCCCCATGGTTCGTCAGGGTCACCAGGCGAACCTCCACATCATCTTCCGGAGCGACGAAGACCTCAGTCACCTGAGCCAGTGAGCCATCTTGGCGGCGGAACTCAGCATAGTGACTGCTAAAGAAGACCTCATGCTCATCGCCGCTCACTAAAGTAGGGTGGAGGCCCGACGACCAGGCCGCGCCACTTTCTTCGTCCTGGACGTAGATCCAGGTTCCCCATTTATCCAGGGTAGTGTCGGGCTGCCAACGGGTCAGATCATTCTCTTTCCAGGCACTGTACCCGCCGCCCGCAGCGGTAATCAGGATGCTATAGCGGCCATTCGAGAGGTAATGCGCCCTGGGCTGCGGCGCTTGCGGATCCACTTCCCAGGGGCTGGCCAGGCTGCGGGGTCGGATGAGGCGCACACCAGGCGAACCTTCGGTATTCGGCTGTTCGATCGGGGCATCCATTGGAATCTGCTCCAATAACAGCAGCTCTACACTCTTGATAAGAGGGTTGCTCTGGAAGCGCCGGACCATCGCATCCCCCCGCAAATAATTGACGAGCGAGAGCATGATCATCCCCTGGTGGTGGGCCATGTAGGACTGTACGATGGCGATCTCCTGACCCACGGCAAGGCGCGCCGGGGTGAGGTCGGCTGCTTCGTAATAACCATACATCCCCAGCATGCCCAGCTGTTTGAGGCGCTCCATATTCTGGAGAACTGCGTGCGGGCGCAGCGGCAGAGCGAGCAGTGAAGCGTGAGGGGTGATGACCAGGTCATCTGCCAAACCGCGCTTGTAACCCAACCCGGGCACCCCAAAGGCGCGGTATTGATAGTACTGGTTGGCGTCAAAGCGGTAGTATCCCGATTCTGAAATACCCCAGGGAGTGTTTTTCTCACGCCCATATTCGATCTGGCGGTCGGCGACCACTTCTAGAGATTGACCAAGCAGGGTGCCGGGTTCGCTGTGCACCAGCAAGCGAGGCAACAAGTACTCGAACATGGTGGCGCTCCACGAGATGAGTGCCTGCCGCCCGTCTACACGTGTAAAGGGGCGGCCGAGGTGCAGCCAATGACTCTGGGGTACCTCGCCCTTGGCGATGGCTACCAGGCTGGTGAGACGCGCTTCCGAAGCCAACAGGTCGTAATAATTTAAATCCAGGCCACCAGTGGTGACGTTATAACCGATATGGAAGACCTGGCGCTGAGAGTTGAAAAGGAAGGAAAAATCCATCGCCTGGAAGAGTTCATCACTGCGACGTGCCAGGTCATTAAAACCGATCACGAGGAGCTCGGCCTTCATCCCGTCAGTATCTAATCTGTCCTCCAGGCCTTGTACCCAGCGGCGGGCATCTTCCCAATCCGCACCGTCTAGATTTTTCATGGAACCCTTGAGCTGTTTCAGTGCCAGACGACCTGCCTGACAGGCTGCAGGGATCTCGGAAAGAGATATCTGCTCGGGAAAAGTCAGTTTAAGCGCATACCACGCATCCATCAGGTTGGCCGGTATACTTCCATCGCGGAATGGAGTGGGTATATCCTGAAAAGATGCAAGCCAGGGTAGGAGTAAATCAATACAGCGCTGGATGCTATTAAGCTGCTGCCGCACCCCCCGGTTGTAATACCGCAAGCGGCGTAGGTTTTCTGGTCCCAATTCCAGGGGGTAGCTTTCCACCAGTTCCACAATGAGGCGGTCGAGCTCGGACCAGCTGAGCGGGGAAACCTGTCCGTTTCCACTGCTTCCTAGATCGTAGATCAAGCCCAACCACCGTGAGGGCTCTTCTTTCACGGATTGGATGGTTTGAACTATAGAGCTGAGAACACCCCTCAACTCATTGATCGCTGGCCGCAGAGATGGGGCATTCAGGTCATGGAACACTGCATCCAGCAGGTCGATGGCGTCCAGCAGTCCTTCGAAGGAATCCCAGCGCAAGACCGGGCGACCAGGAATTTCCAGGCAACCCTGGCGCAGCGCGAGAAGGCAGGCCGCTAGGTTGCCGCTGTCCACGGTGGAAACATAGCGGGGATGCAATGGATCCAGACTGCGTGTGTCGTACCAATTTAAAAAGTGGCCCCGGTAGCGCTCCAGCTTCTCAAGTGTGTCAAAGGAGGATATCAGACGCGTGGATAGGGTGAGGGCCTCAAGATAGCCCAGGTCGTAAGCCCCCAGGGCGGATAGCAAGGCCAAGCCGATATTAGTCGGCGAGGTGCGGTGGGCGACAATCCCCAGGGGTGCTTCCTGAAAATGGTCGGGAGGCAGCCACTGGTCCTCAGGGCTGATAAACTGTTCAAAGAAAAGCCACGTGCGGCGAGCCAGCTGGCGCAACTCACGCACCTGACTGCCGTCTAGCTTTACTTCCCGCCGCTGCGGAGGCCGGCTGATCCAGATGGCGATCCCAGGAGCGATCAACCAGGCGACCAACAGAGGGGCTGCCCAGAACAGGGCAAGCGGGCGAAGCAAGACGATCAGGATGAGCAGAGTGATGGCTAGAATGGGAGAGAAGACCATCTGCAGCCAGGTCGACAGGGTAACTCGATCCCCAAGGCTGCGGGCAACCTGGTCACTGGTAGTCCAACGCAGCAAGCCGCGATGGGTGATGAACAACCGAACCAGAGTCCTTATAATTTCACCCCCGGCAATCTGCGCTTCATACGGCAAAAACGCCAGAGCCAGCAGCCAGCGGAAGAAGCTGTTCTTTAGAGCAGCCTCGGCCTGGCGCGCCGGCTGACCGCTCAATCGCTGGCGTAACGCTCCGAAGAACCCAGTTGATACCGGGATGGCAAGGACAACTGCTCCAGCAACTGTCCAGACGCCAGGATAGCCGGGAAGGATCAACCAACCGGCGAGGATTAACAACAGAAGAGCCGGAGCCACCAGGCTACGCCGCAAGTTGTCCAGTATCTTCCAACACCCGATTCTAGTCAGGCGGGGTGAGAATAGCCACGGCAAGAGCTGCCAATCGCCGCGCATCCAGCGGCGCAGCCGGCGGGCGTGCACCAGATAGGTCGGCGGCATATCTTCGATCAGGACGGTGCCGGTCACCAGAGCCGTCCGACCATGAATGCCTTCCAGCAGATCGTGGCTGAGCAGGGCATTTTCGGGGATGCAGCCCTCCAGGCTGCGCTCGAAGCTATCGACCTCGTAGGCGCCCTTACCGACAAAACTGCCTTCGCCGAAGAGGTCTTGATAGACGTCCGATACAGCCCTAGTGTACAGGTCAAGACCGGTATCCCCAGAGAAGACGCGGGTGAAGTATGATGCACCTCCGCTGAGCGGGTTGATATCGGTTTGTGGCTGGAGAATGGTATAACCTGAAATGACTTCCTCGCCGCACCTGCCCGCACCGACGGGTTTGAGATGGGCACGGTTCAGGGGATGAGCCAGGACGGCGATCAATTCCTGGGCAGCGTTACGAGGCAGAATCGTGTCCGCATCCAGGGTGATGATGTAGCGCACGAGCGGAAGGAAAGATAGGTCTCCCTCCCGGATGGGGAATGAGGACCCGGAATCTAGAGAGCAGCCGCCCAGGGAAACGCCTCGCGCAGCCAGGATCATGCAGTTCAGCTCGTGAAGCTTGCCGCGCTTGCGCTCCCAGCCCATCCAAACGCTTTCGGAGGGGTTCCAGCGCCGCTCTCGGTGAAGGAGGGCAAAGCGCCTTCCTGACAAACGACTCGTCCCGGCCTCAAGATATTTTTCATTCAAACTGCGAATCCCCCGTCGCGCTCTTTCGACCAGGTCGACATCATTGGGCTGGTTTTCTGCTGAGGCATCCATATAGTCGGTCAGCAGGGCAAAGAAAAGACCGGTGGCGGGATTACGCAGGTAGTGCTGCTCCAACTGTCCGACCAGCGAATCAACCTCATCCGGTCCGGAGAGCAAGGCGGGGATGACCACCAAGGTCGTACACTCTTCTGGTAATCCACGACTGAAATCCATGGACGGCAAACCCTGAGGCTTGACGACCTGGGTGACCGCCCAGTTGACCAAGTCGACAGCGATGGTCAGCGCGGGGATCAAGGTAAGCACAAAAACCAACAGGAGTCCGGTTGCTAGCGCCCCGACCACAGCGGCAAAGGTCAGAGGGATACCCATCAATCCCAGCGAGAGGCAAGCAATCGACCCCAAGTAAAGTGGAGTAGGGTGGCTGCGAGTCAAGCGCTCCAATCGCTGCCAGCCTTTAGGAGTGTACCCGGCAGCCTGTTCTAGCGCCGGGCGGCCTTGTCCCAGGAGATAATATCCGATATGCGCGCTAAGCTGCGAGCGGAATCCATCCCAGCCGTCTGGCTGATTTACCAGGTCTTTATGACCATCCGCATCCGGTGATCCTTGTGAGGCTGGCGCAGGTTGTGGGTTAAGCTGGTCCACCCCAGCGCGTGCCAGGCTTACGGCACTTCGGGCGACTACCAGTTCATCAACCTGCCCATAATTGGCAATTTCCTCCACAGCCTTCCGGTAAAGGTCACGGGTCTCAAAGTCCATTCCGGTATACAACCCGGCCGGATCCTGGCGCAGGGTAACATCGACCAGGCTTAATGTTTCAAAGAAGCGCTTCCAATCATAAACTGCCAGGGCTCGCAAGCTACGAATACTGTTTTCAACTATGAGCTGGTCGTCGAGTTGCCCAGGGAACTTTATAATAGGTGCAATTTCTGTAATTGCCTCTCCCCCCAGCTCTGTGAGCCGGGCAATCGCCGCCAAAAGGCATTCCAAAAGCCCCATGCGCAGCATGGTCGGTAGTGCCCACAGCTCACCCATCGTGAGTGAGAGCACCTCCTGGTAGGCTTCGACGAATCGCTGGACATGTCCCAGATCGAGCAGGGCATTCTCGGTTTGGATAATCTCTGCAGAAAGGTCATAGATGCGCTGGTGCCCTGCTTGTAAGCGAGGGAGCTGGCGCTCATAGTGGGGCGGCAGGTCTTGCTGCACTTCGCGGAGTGCCTGCGCCGCAATGTAATAGTTGTCCAGCAGCCATTCAGCGGCCAGCGAGAGCTGTCCTGCTTTCGAGGTTTGTGCTTGCAATCGACTGGCAGCTTCTTTCAATATTGAGGTAAAACGGGGGAGACGCGCCGACAAGAGCACTGCCGGGCCTGGTGAGCTTTGACCTACTTCAGACGAGCCGGTTCGTGCGCCGGGCGATACCTGGGCACGACGGCGGTGATCTTCAGCCAGATTGCGACCTTGAGCCTCCAGGCTGACGGGCGGGTTGTCCGGCTGGGTCTCACTCTGCAGCCCTACCGGCATGATGGGAGCCTGGTCCAACACGGATTAGTGGCTTCCGGTTTCCCGAGCGGCGATTTCCGCCTGGGTTGGCTCGATCCGGTTGGTCGGTAGATCCTGAAGGATCAGCAGCGGTGTGCTGCCGTAAACGATAAAGCCGAGCCCCACGTTGCCATACGGCCAGCGTGTGTCGCCAGAATAACCGTGGGCGCTCAAAATCGTCAGATCTACATCGTTCTCATCAGCGATCTGGTGCAAAGAGCGGCTGATACTAGGGCTGACCTCCAGTCTCGTCTGGATGTTCGCGTCTATCCTGGATTTGAGATCTTCCAGATATTTTATCGCTTCGGCTCGATTCCGCTCTGTCAATTGGTTGACAAGCAGCAAGTCTTCCTGCGAAGCGGATGTCCGGCGAGGCAGTTCCGGCTGTCTGACAATGTGGGCAGCCAGAATCTCGCTGCTGTGGGCACGTGCCAGAGATTCAGCCAACGTCAATGGCATTTCCGCTCTCTGAGAACCATCCAATGGAAGAAAAATCTTGTGGTAACACAGGCCCGTCAGATCTTCGGTCACGGGTTGATAGGCCCGGATGATCATAATGGAACGGTGAGCGCGTAAGATTACCTGCTGTACAACACTACTAACATTCCAGGGACTTATACCGCTCTGCCCGTGGCTGCTCATCAAGATCAAGTCCGCATCCCAAGAGTTGGCGACTTCTATAATCTGTTCAGCAGGTCTGCCATCATAAAGATGCGTGGATACCGGTAGACCGACATTCTGCAAGCGAACAGCTACACCAGAGAGATAACTCTCTGCTTCGGCTTTACGAATCTGCCAATCCACCGGATCAATCATACGCAAGCGCGCTGTCACGCCAAAAGGTTCCGAGACGCGCATCAGCAGCACCTGTGGCTCATGAATCCGGGCTATCGCGACCAGATGCGGCAAAACACATTCTGCCAATTTTGAACTATCTAATGGGAGGAGAATCCGTTTAAACATAACCCCTCCTTATACTAACATGAATATAACGGAGAAAAGGGTCTGGTTTCCTGGCGTTGGCTCTAGAGATGAGGTTACAGTCCCAAATAATGAGGGTAGAAATGAGGAGGTGTAAATCCCTTTTCTGGGTACTTAATTATACCCCACTGAGCTGCGGCTCATTTATTTTCAGGGTGAGTTTCGTCAGTTTTTTCGGGCTCGGCAGAGGTACCCAGCCCTTGCTTGAATTGGCGGATACCTTCTCCGAGTTCATGACCGACTTTTACAATCCGACCAGGCCCGAATATCATGAGAACGATAAACAAGAAAACAATGAGCTCAGGAACGCCAACATCCATAATGAATCTCCTATAATCTACCGTTCATGATTTACATCATGGTTGCGAGGCGATTTTTGTGTTCAACGCAATCGCAAAATCAATCATGCGCTGGATTTCCAACTCTGTCGCCTTTTGGGAACCCAGCTCGTTCAAATACAGCTGCGTTATCGCGCCATCAGGTTGAGAAGCAGCACTATGATCGTAATTCACAGCCTGGTAATTCTTGATCCAAGTTTGCAGCTGTTGGCGTTCGGCTTCGCTCAGGGTGTGTTGTTTTTCCACGCCCTTTCCACAGGTTGAATGGATCGCATCTCCTGTAGAGGTGATCACCAGGTCTTCGCACAGACCAGCCACCCTGTCGTCCCTGTGAAATACGAAAGTTTGGGCGGCAGTAGCTCCACCGGTGGAAGAGGCAGTTTGTTGTGTGGGAGTCTGACTGCCCGGGGGTGTGCGGTGATTTGCAGAGGCGATGCGACCAAAACTGGATAATGCCATCAGCAGCAGCATAAGAATTGAGAATATCCGTAGTATCCCGGAAGATTTCTTTTCAGCTTTGGCCTGTTTCTTGTTTATACGTTTCGGAGCAGTGTTCTTTGTTTTCATAACCTGAGTGAGTGGTGTTAGGGGCAGCCATTGAGGCTACCCCTAACGGTAATGCTCAGCGGCGTGGCGACAGCCACGTCCACTGCAGCGGATGTCAGGCCCGACCTTATTAGATGTCGAGCCTGAGCTTACTCTTGCCTGACAATATCGACCGAGATCTCCACCGCAGGAATCGTTCCTCTGTTCTCAAGCCAGTGTGTAGTGTTCATATCCTCGGGCCAGCCCACTCCTAGCCCATAGTCCGTAGCGACTCCATTTCGATGGTCAGTGATCGTTCCTTGAAAAATGTAGACGATGCCTGGTCTGTCTTTATGGTCGTGAGTCGGGCCGAAGACGCCTCCAGGCTCGATGGTCACCATACGCATTCGAAGTTGGCGCCCTGCCATGCCCTCGATCTCAGGGCCAAGGTCAACCGTTGCAAGTAA
>Ga0105101_10001167_pt1 | contig 11369 bp, 11 predicted proteins | sample PPLLak21cMay2015_2_FD_87037 | JGI IMG/M metagenome (GOLD analysis project Ga0105101, IMG submission 87037) | Freshwater sediment microbial communities from Prairie Pothole Lake near Jamestown, North Dakota, USA - PPLs Lake P8 Core (1) Depth... | ecosystem: Environmental > Aquatic > Freshwater >...
CCGAGTTTCGCGAGCACAAGGCTACCTACGGGCTCGTGTACCGCCTGCCCAAGGATGTGACGGACGTTCTCGACAACAAGATTTACCCGCCGTTGCGCGAGCGGCTCTTGAAGCTGGGTCTCGCGGACGAGGCTCGCACCTTCAACCTGCAGCACGTGACGGTGGTGCACATCCACAGCGCCGATCCGACGACGCCGGCGAAGATGTTGAAGGCCCTGCCCAAGGTACCGCCGGTTCTGAAGCTCACGCTCAAGGATTTCTACAACACCGAAGCTTCCAAGGGCGCCGGCGCGCCGTGGTGGTTCGATCTCGGCGTGGTGAAGAGCGGTCAGGGCTACACCGAGATGATGTCCTACAACACCGTCGCCACCGCTGTGCTGACCCCATTGCGTGACGGTCCGCTGCCGCGCTGCACGGGGCCGGTGTACGCGAACATGAGCGACGCCGCGAAGGAACTCACGCGCACCGTGGGCGTGAGCGGCGTGAACGTCATGAAGGACGGCAAGGAAGCGGCTTCGCACAATCCGCACAACACGCTCGTGTACAGCATGACGAAGTACGACCCGCGCATTCAGGCGGCGATGAAGGAGGTCGCGGACGAGATGAACAAGATCCTGCCCAACGGGATCGAAACCCAGTTCAAGGATGTCTCGATCGTCGAGATCGGCTTCATGGGCAATGTGCTGCGCGAGTTCTATCGAATCAGCCTCGAGAACGGAACCGCCTGGGACGTGACGAGCGGCCGCGCGGTCGTGTTCGGCAAGTAGCTTGCGGTTGCGGGCAGTGAACAAAAGGCCCGCCATCAAGGCGGGCCTTTCGCTTTCTGACTCGCGATTCGCCAATCGTCGTTCGAGGATCGGCCGGTACCGCGCTGAAGTCTAGGCTTCCAGCGCGCGCATCATTGTCGCTCGCCCATCGGCGTGGCCACGCGCGCGAGCAGCGCTTCGTAACGCTGCGCCGCCTCGGCGAAGTTCGGCATCGGCGCGGCGCGCATCCGGGCGCGCGATCCGATTGACCAGCCGTGCTGCTCTGCCAGCGGCGTGAATTCGTTCGGCAGCGCGTCGTCGAGCAGGTCGTCGGTACCGAGCAGCACATAGCGCCCCGCCTCCTGCGGCTGATCGGCGAGCAACACGAAGGCGAGACTTGCGAGCGAGTCGCGCATGCGGCAGGAGATGTAGCGTTCGATCGCCGTCTGGCCGGTCTTGACCGAGCCGCCGGCGCGCGCCTGGCCCTTGCTGTCGGTCAGCGGCTGCGCGCGAAATCCCTTGGTGCCCGCCGACGCACGCGTGGCGGTCGCCGGACTCAGGTCGTAACGCTCGGCCAGTTCCACCGCCAGCGCGCCGAGTTGCTGCGCGACGCGTGCTTCGAGCTGCACTTCGCTGCGCGCGCGCTTGCGGCGTACTGCGATGGCCCGCGCGGGCAGGCGCGCGCGGATGCGTTGCTCGAGTTCGGTGGCCGTTTCCTCACCAACGCGACCGCTGCCACGCTGCGTCTGCAGGTTCTGCAGCAGGTTGAGCAACTGCTCCTTGCCTAATGCGGCCAATCGTTCTTCGTTCCAGTCCATCTGCGTCGGCGTGTGAAACACCGGCTTGGCCGGAGCGTTCTTTTGCTTGCTCATGGGAGTCCAGTTCATCAGTTGAGGCTGCCGGCGGCTCCTCGACCCCCAAGTATCCCCCAAAGCGCGCGCGGCGCTTGGCGGCGCCGCGCGTACGCCCGACTCGCTGTTCGCTCAACCGCCTGTCGTTTCGCCGCCCATCACCTGCAGTACTGTGCCCGTGATGTAGGACGAATCCGCATTCGATGCCAGAAACACGTAGGCGGGTGCAATCTCCTCGGGCTGCGCCGGCCGTTTCATCGGGCTGTCGGCGCCGAATTCGGCAGCCTCTTTCGCCGTCGCGCCGGTGTCGGCGGGATTGAGCGGCGTCCACACCGGGCCCGGTGCGACGGCGTTGACGCGAATGCGCCGCTCGATCAGGTCGATTGCAAGCGACTTCGTGAACGCATTGACCGCCCCTTTTGTCGCCGAATAATCAGGCATCTTCCGGGTGCCCTTGATCCCGGTCTCGGAACTGGTCGCGATGATCGCAGCACCGGGCTTCATGTAGCGAAGCGCGGCGCGGGCCAGCCGCATATAGGCAAAGATGTTCGTTTCGAACGTGCGGATTAGATCGGTCTCTTCGAGTTCAGCAAGCTCCTTGCTGCTCTGCTGCGCCGCGTTCGAGACCAGCACGTCGAGGCGACCAAACGTCTTCGCTGTCTTCTCGACCACCTTCTCGCAGAATGCGGGATCCGCCAGGTCGCCGGGAATCAGTTCGCAGCGCCGTCCGCAGGCCTGCACCTCGGCCTTTGTCTTCTCCGCGTCGGATTGCTCTTCGGGCAGGTAGACGATCGCGACGTCGGCGCCCTCGCGCGCAAAGAGAACCGCGACTGCCCGACCAATGCCCGAGTCGCCGCCGGTGATCAGCGCCGCCTGTCCCGAGAGTTTGCCGGCAGGCTTGTATTGATCCGCCTTGTAGCGCGGCGCGGGCTTTAGTTCGGACTCGAGCCCCGGCGGATCCTGCCGCTGCTTCTTGAACGGCGGCTTCGGTTGACGGATCGGTGCGCCGGTGCGTGCCGACCGCGCGCGCTGCATTGACTTGTCCATGGCGTCTCCCTTGTGACCATTACGTCGCCACCGAGCAATCGGTGATCCCGATCGGGCAGGACGCGGCACGCCGTTTGCAGGGAATGTCCTTCGAAAGGCAAATCAGGCGTGAGAGTCAATCCATCCCAGCCGCAAGGCCGCCACCCGATCCGGCACCGGCTCGATCGTCCTGGCGTGCGGGTCCTCGCGTGGACGGCCGCTGCGACGGGCCTCGTTGTCGGGCTGCTGCTGATGGTGGACGGCAACTGGCTCCGGGCTCCGCTCGAGAAACGCCTGTCGAATGCTTCCGGACGTCCGGTCAGCATCGAATCCGTCGAGTTGCGGTGGACTCCGGGGCCACGCCTGCAGTTGCACAACGTTGTGGTCGGAAGTGAGGCCAGCGGCGAAAAAGAGCTGCTGACCGCGCGCCGGATCGGAGCGCGCGTTTCACTCTGGGCGGCGCTGCGCGGTCGGCTGGAGCTGATCGAACTGCAGGTGTCCGGCGCGGCGCTCGATCTCCGGCGCGATTCGGATGGCACCGGCAACTGGCAACGGCCGGCTGCGGCATCGCGGCCATCCGATCCGGATGCCCCATTTCCGCGCCTGTCGATACCGATCCGATCGTTGATGCTCGAAGACTTCACGGTGACCTACCGCGATGCCGTGCGACGCATGGGTCTCCGCCTCCGGGCTGACTCTCAGGCGCGGTCGGATGCGAGTGATCCGTGGCACACGCGAATCGAATTCGAAGGCAAATACGCCGACAGTCCCTTCAAGGGCCACGCACTCACGGGTCCCGTGCTGACGTTGCAGGACACGGCACAGGCGTTTCCGTTCAAGGGGCAGCTGAAGGCCGGCAGCACCGACGTTCAGGGGGAAGGAACGGTCGCAGACCTGCTGGGCGACATGACGATCGACGCCAAACTGCGAATTGCCGGCCCGAGCCTGGACTCGCTTTACCCGACGCTGCCGCTCGCACTCCCGTCGACGCCGCCTTACCGCATCGAAGGCCGGATGCGGCAGCAGGAGGGCCGGTACCGGCTCGAGGAGATCTCGGGGCGCGTCGGGCGCTCTGACATCCGCGGCACCGGCGACTTCGACACGACGCACGCGCGACCTCTGCTGACGGCGGAACTGCGGAGCGATCGCCTCGCGCTGGCCGACCTGGGCGTGCTGATCGGTGTCGATCCGCGCCGACCAGGATCCGAGAGCCGCGTCTTGCCTGACAAGCGATTCGACGTGCCGCGAATGCAGGCGATCGACGCCAATGTTTCCCTCGTGGCTCAAAGGGTGGCGGTGAACCCGGCACTGCCGCTGGAGGATTTCTCGGTCGAGGCCCAGCTGCGCGACGGCGTGCTTCGCCTGGATCCGCTGAAGTTCGGACTCTCCGGCGGCGCGATCGTGTCCGCCGTCACGCTCGATGCGCGCCAGCGTCCGATTCGCGCCGAAACGTCGGTGGACTTTCGAAAGATCGATTTCGCGCGCCTGTTTCCGACACTCGATCGTGCCCGCTTGAGCGACGGCCAGCTCGGGGCGCAGCTTCGTCTTCGTGGCCGGGGGCAGTCGATCGCAGAGTTCGCGGCGTCGTCCGATGGCACGCTGGCGGTTGCGATGTCGGGCGGCCGCATCTCGCATACGGTCATCGCTGCGGCCAGCCTGGACGGCGGCAAGCTGCTGCCGTTGCTGGTCCGTGGTGACGAACCCGTTGCGGTTCGCTGTGCAGCCATCGCGATGGCGGTCACCGATGGCGTTGCGCGCTCGCAGGTGCTGGTGTTCGACACCGAGACCACCCGGGTCGACGGCAGCGGGGCGATTGACCTGGAGGCCGAGCAATTCGAACTCGAACTGAAACCCCGGCCGAAGCAGCCGAGCATCCTGTCGCTGCGAGCACCGCTTTACGTGACTGGCAGCTTTGGCGATGCGACCGTCGCGGTCGGGCCCGGCGCGCTGTTGCGAGGCGGCGCAGCGATTGCGCTGGCTGCGATCAATCCGCTGGCCGCACTGCTAGCGCTGATCGAAACCGGCCCGGGCGAGGACAGCAACTGTCCGCAAGTGCTGGCGTCGGTAGCGCCTGCGCTCGACCAGGCTGACGAGCCGACGACGCGCCCGCCGTCGGGTGCTCGCGGGCCGGCGAAGCGTGGCAAAAGCCAATAGGCCCGTCCGGGCATACGGCTTGCACGGGGCCAGTCAGGAGCAGGAGAAGGCCAACCGATCTCCGGTCAACGGCCCTGCCTCATAACAATGCAAACGAAACCTCTCTTGCGCGAGCACCGGTGGACTGCGCAACGCGCGCTGTGGGCGGAGCGCGATCAACGGTGGGCAAAGCGACTGCACGGCGCGATTCAGTACCGGCTGCTGACTTCCATCCTCGTCGCCGCGAGCTGGCTGGGGGACGGAATCGCCTGGTACGCGCTGATCGGTGCGCTCGCATTCTTCGGCGGCACCGAAGGCCGGGACATCGCGACGCACATGGCGCTGGCGGGTCTCGTGAACCTGACGCTCTACACGTTTGTGAAGCGCTGGACCGGCCGGCCGCGTCCCTTTGTCCAGTGTCCTGACATTCGCGCGTGTGCGCGGGCGCTCGACCGCTTCAGTTTTCCCTCCGGACACGTGCTGCATGCGCTGACCTTCACGATCATTCTCACGCACCACTATCCGCTGGCGGCGATCGGACTGGTACCGCTCACATTGCTGATCGCGCTGTCGCGCGTGACGCTTGGGTTGCACTATCCGAGCGATGTCGCCGCGGGTGCGGCAATGGGGGCCGTGGTGGGGGCTGTGGTCCTGTCGCTTTATTAGCTCCGCCGCACCGCTGTCGTTCAGCCGTTAACCGCCATCGGCGCGCACTCAGCGCGCTGCGGCCTGGCGGGTCTGCGCGACCATGCGGCGACAAAGCCCTGTTTCGTCGCGGGCGTACGGCTCTTCAGGAGTCGCTCCAGTTCCCTCTGCCAGGCGTGCCGTATGGCCGGGAAGTCGGCATCGCGCGGGTGCAGTGCGATGCGCACGACGGGCGCCTGCGCGCGTCGCAGTGCTACGCGGCTCCAGGGCAGCGACAGCGCGCGGCGCCACGCGCTTCTGACACTCACCGCCAGGCACGGTGCGCGCAGCGCAACGCCGAGGCGCAACAGATGGATGCAGTTCCGAGTCGTCACGTACTGCAGTTCGGAAAACTGCCGCAGCGCCTGCCACGCCTCGTCGTTCAGCAGCCACGCCGGGGGTACGAATCCCGCCAGCTGCCACCCGTTCGCGACGAACCAGCGCTGACCGAGCAACAGTCGTTCGGCGCACTCGCGGCGGTTCAGGGCACAGAACTCGCCTTCGCCCGCGGTGTAAAGGCGACGCCGCACCCAGTCCGCGACAGAGACGGGGGACCCGCAGTCCCGGTGAAAGTAGCCGTGCAAAGCAAGTTCGTGGCCGCGGGCGAGCTGCTCGGACATTGCGGTCTCGAAGCCGGGCGCAAGCGCTGAACATCGTCCGTGGTAGGCGGGAACCACGAGCAGCGTGACCGGAATGTCGGCCACTTCCCGCACGGCCGCGAGCACGCGCTGGCAGTCGGGCCAGGTGGCGGGCGCCACATCGTGCACGGAGACGCAGAGCCAGCCGTGGTCACGCATAGGGATGTGCGATCACGCCGCCGCCCGCCTGGGCGCGACGCGAACGCAGGGCGGAATAGCAAGCGAAGAGGCGCTCGAAGGCCCGCGTCGCGTCGAACCCGCGGGCAAGCTCCAGCGCGGCCATGCGCAGCGGGTCGCGATCGCGCCGCAGCAGCGAACGGACGGCTTCCGCCAGCGTGTCCGGCGTCGGGCGAGACACGCCGATGGCTGCCTTGCCGTCGACAAGATCGAGCAGCCCGGCGCGCGCCGGCATGACGACCGGGGTGCCGCTCGCGAGCGCCTCGAGCGGCGCCAGCCCGAACGTCTCCTGCTCGCCCGCATGCACGAATACATCCGCGCTCGCGAGGGCGGTCGCGAGCGTGGTCGGATCGTGCTGGTACGGAAGCACCCTGACGCGCTCGCCGCGCGGTGGATTCGGACCGGCGCCGATCGCGACCAGCTGAAAGCCGGATCCCAGCCGATCGGCCAATGCGCCGAGAGTTTGCGGGTTCTTCTCCGGCGCGAAGCGGCCGGTGTAGATCAGAACGGTCGTACCGTCGGGAATCGCGAGTCGACGGCGCCAGGCGTCGTCGCGCCGCGCCGGATTGAACGTCGAGAGATCGACGCCGAGAGGCTGGTGAACGACGTTATCGAGTCCGAGGTCACGGAGTTCATTCGCCATCCACCGACTGCCTGCGAACACGGCGTCGAAATTCCGGTAAACGTGCCGGACGTAGCGTCCGGCCAATGATCTGCTACGCGTGCCCAGCGACTGCGCCGCGACTTCCATGATGTTCGAGTGGCAGTAGGCAACAGCCGGAATCCCGCACTGTTGCGCCGCGTCGAGCGCGGCCCAGGCCAGGCGATAGGGATCACCGACCTCGATCAGGTCGGGTGCGAGCGATGCGAGCTGGCGCGCCGCGCGGCTTCGCTCCAATGGAAATCGATAACCTCCGCTGAAGGGAAGTGGCAGGCCGCGCACGCGGATTGCGTCGTCGCCTCCGCCGGTGACAACGAGGGTGTGCCGCCAGTTCGTGTGCGCCTTCAGCCAACGGCGCTTGTCGCGGAGATAGCGCCCGACACCGCCTCCGGCGGGACTCCAGAACATCGTCGTGTCCACCAGGTGCGGGCCGCACTCCTCCTCGCCCCGGGCAGCCGGGAGTGCGGAGGGGGGAGTTGCGTTGCGAGTCATGTGCAAGGACGTCTTCGCAGAATGAGGCAGAAGGCGTGCCCGCTTGCTCCGGTGTACGCAGGCACGCATTCAGGCATGCGAAGTGCTGCGCTGCACGGTTCCCGTCGCTGGAAGGAAGGACTCGATGAATAGCTACAGCCAGGTGTCGACCGGCGAATCTTTGCTCGAATTGCTCGCTGCCTGCCATGAAACCGGCGCGGCGGCCGTGCGTCTCGCGAATCAGACGCGCAAGGAACCGCTGCGTACCTTGCTCCACGAGCGTGCCGATCGGTATCGGCGCTCCGCCGAAGAGATCACCGAGTGTCTGCAATCCTTGCCGCAAATTGAAGTCGAGCGTCCGCCAGTAGCCCTTCTTACGGCCGGGTCGGACGTCGCATCCATCTGGGAGGCCGCCGAATGCGAAGCGCTGATGCACTTCCGTGATGCGCTCGACTCGGACCTGCCGGGCGACGTCGAGAGCGCGGTTCTCCGGCACATCGAGGATGGAGTGAGGGCGCTTGAGCGCCTGCGGGACCTGCGGAGGACGTAGTCGAGTTGCGCCGACAGTGGGCATCCGGTTTGCCACTGAATGCTCACAGTCTGTAACTGGAGGTCTTTCATGAAGAGAGTTGAAATCTTGCTGGCGCCGTTGGCCGCAGTCGCATTCGCGACGGTGCCGATCGCGGCCACCGCCCAGTCGAAGAGCGAACCGTCGACGCCCAGTAGCACGCAGGGTTCGATGACTGGCGCGCCGTCGGCCGCCAAGCCGAGCCCGGCCCCGAAGTCGACGATGACGCCGTCGCCGAGCGATGCGTCCCCGCACATGACAGGCAAGTCCATGAGCGAATGGGAGCGCAGCCATCGCGCGTCGAAGATCATCGGCACCGACGTCCGCAACAGCAAGGGCGAGAAGATCGGTGACGTGAAGGACATCGTGCTCGACAAGAACGGCGGCGTCGCGTACGCGGTCGTGTCGACCGGCGGGTTCCTCGGCATCGGAGACCGGCTGCATGCGGTCCCCTGGCAGTCGCTGCAGATGAATGCGTCCGGCAAGGATCACTACATCCTTGACATCGACAAGGCACGCTTGTCGAAGGTGCCGGGCTTCAGTTCCAAGTCGTGGCCGAACTTCGCCGACGACCGCTGGGACTCGGAGAACCGCAAGTACTACCAGCAGAAGTAGCCGTGCGCGGGAGTGAGTCCCGCGCCGGTCAGGCCGCTCGCGCAGTCATGCGCGAGCGGCCTTTTCGTTTGTAAGTGTCGCGATTTTCCTCGCGTGCTACGTCCGTGCACTCGATCCCGGCGCCGCGCGGCGCGCGCGCAGCCAGTTCATCAGCGGCGTAGCCGAGATGCCGTGCGCGGCGATCGACATCGCGATCGCGACCAGCGTGGCGCTGGCGAAGTCATGCATCCACGGCGCGTAGTCGGCGTTTTCCATCGCATAGGTCGCGTAATACACGGAGCCGATGCCACGGATGCCGAACCAGGCGAGCAAGCGCCGGCGCAGGTGGGACAGTTCGGACGCGCGGATCGTGATCAGCGTGGCGAGTGGGCGCACGATGAACATCAGAGCGGCGCCGAACGCGACGATCTGCAGGCTCCACGACACCGTCCACAAAGCGGCGCCGATCAGCAATACGAGTGCGACTTCCGCCAGCCGTTCGCATTGCGTCGTGAACACCAGCAGTCGCTGCGCGCTTCCAGGCGTTGTCGCTTCCGATGGACGTCGCGCGCCGTGGAACTTCGCCTGTGCAAACGCGAGGCCGGCAACGAAGACCGCGATGAATCCGTACGTTTGGGTGGCCAGCGCGGCACCATAGGTCAGCGCAATCATGCCGAGCGCGAGAAATTCCTCGAACTCGAGTCCTCCCCTCGATCGTCTGATCCGTGCGACGGCCCAGGCGAGCAGCAGGCCGGACGCGGTGCCGAGCGCAACCGCACCCGCTATCGCCCAAACCACGTCGTGCCATACCCAGCGCGAAAAGTCGGGCGCGCCCCCGATCAGCATCAGGCCAAGAATCACGGCCGGAAAGGCGGTTCCGTCGTTCAGGCCGCCTTCGGCGGTGAGCGCGAGCCGCAGCGCGTCGCGATCGTCCGCGTGCCGCACCTGGACGTCTGACGCCAGCACCGGATCCGTCGGCGCGAGCACCGCGCCGAGCAGGACCGCGACCGGCCAGTCGAACCCAAGCAGCCAGTGCGCCGCGAGCGCGATGCCGGCAATCGTCAGCAGCATCGTGAGCGTCGCGAGCTTGATGGGCGTACGCCAGTAGCTCCAAGCCAGCGGCAGGTTCAGCCGCAGGCCGACGGCGAAGAGCGAGATCAACACTGCGACTTCAGCGAGTATCTCGATGACTCCGCCGTGCGCGACGAGGTCGATCGCAACCAGGTTGGCGCCGTCGGGCCCGATCGCGAATCCGACCGCGAGATAGACGAGCGCAAACGAAAGCGGCATGCGCGCAACCCATCGACTGGCAAATGCCATGACGACGAGAACCGCGCCCACCAGCAGGAACCAGGAAACCATGGCAGGTCGATCGGTGGCTGGACGCACGAGGGCGTCCCGGTCAATGGAAGTCGTGGATGGATGCGGCGATGCGATGCCCGGTTCCGCAATCCGGATGCCCGACCGCCTGCGCAGCGATACGATACATCCGCAGGCGAAATTCTTGCTGGTCGGCAATCGACGACCGGAGGTTCGAATGCCCGAGAAGAAAACCGTTGAGCGAGCGAAGCAGGCCAAGCGTGAAGGCAAGGCTCCAAGCACACAAGCCGGCGAGTTCGTGCGCGAGGAAATCAAGCACGTCCGGCAGGGCAAGCACGGGGCGCGCTCGGCGAAACAGGCGATCGCTATTGGCTTGTCGAAAGCGCGGCGGGCGGGCGTGAAGCTCGCGCCGCCTGCGAAGGGATCGACGTCGGAGAAGACCCGGCGCAGCGCCGCGGCCGCCTATCGGGCGGGACAGGCTGGCGCCGCCAAATCGCGCACTCGATCGCGTGCAGCCACCGAGGCCCTCAAGGACGAAGGCCGGGCCGCGGCTTCCAGCGGCGCCCTGGCCCGCCATGCGCGCGCGGCGGCATCCGAAAGGACCGCATCCAACCGCTCGGCTGCGGCGCGCAAGGCGGCCCGAACCAAAGGTGCCGAGGGTCGCTCGGCAGCCGCGCGCAAGGCCGCGCGAACTCGCGCGCGGAATCAATAGGAGGAGATCTGAATGGCGAAATGCGACGTGTGCGGAAATGACTATGACAAGTCATTCCAGCTGATCAAGGGCGGCCGGACCTACACATTCGACAGCTTCGAATGTGCAATTCACCAGCTCGCACCGCCCTGCGCCCATTGCGGAGTGCGCATCGTCGGTCACGGCCTGGAAAAGGACGGGCGCATGTTCTGCTGCGACCATTGCGCGGAGATGGAAGGGGTCACCGAGTTGCGTGACCGCGCCTAGCCCTGCCTAACGGCGAGACACTGCGTGCAGGTGTGCCTCGAAGCGCGCAAGCACGGCGGGCCACGCCGCGCGCAGCGCGGCTTCCCGCGCTGCGCGGCGCATCGACCCGCGCTCCGCGAATCGCATCGCCGCAACGGCGGCGGTGACAACGAACTGGCTGTCGGTGTCCACCGGCACCAGAAAGCCGCTGACTTCGTGATCGACATGCTGGGCTGCGGCCCCCGTGTCGTAGGCGACGACGATCAGTCCGCTGGCCAGCGCCTCGAGGGTCACGTTTCCGAAGGTCTCGGTCAAGCTCGGAAAGAGAAAGATGTCGGCCGACGCATAGGCCGTGGCCAGCGCTGTGCCGCTCTGCGCTCCGGTGAAGATTGCGTCCGGGTGCGCGCGCTGCAGGCTCCTGCGCATCGGCCCGTCGCCCACCAGGATGAGCCGGGCGGCGGCGTTTTGCCCTTTGATTGCCGCGAACGAACGCAGCAGCAGCTGAACGTTCTTCTCCGCAGCGAGACGGCCGACATACAGCACCGCCGGCGCGTCATCGTTCA
>Ga0105101_10001168_pt1 | contig 11368 bp, 9 predicted proteins | sample PPLLak21cMay2015_2_FD_87037 | JGI IMG/M metagenome (GOLD analysis project Ga0105101, IMG submission 87037) | Freshwater sediment microbial communities from Prairie Pothole Lake near Jamestown, North Dakota, USA - PPLs Lake P8 Core (1) Depth... | ecosystem: Environmental > Aquatic > Freshwater >...
CAATTGAAAATGATGCTGCCACAGGATTAACGCTGTCCAAAGGTGAATTTTCGGATTTTAATACCGAAGGAACGTACTACATCCAAATTTCCGACAGCTTACGCTCCGATACATTTTCTATTTCACCAAATGTATATGAAGATGTACTTTACAAAACAATAAAAGGTTATTATTTCTGGCGATGCGGTATGGAATTAACTAATCAATACGCAGGTGCATATAAACACCCCGGATGCCATTTGACTGATGGATTATACCATAGCACCACAGGATTGTCTGGAAGTAAAAATGCTGGTGGAGGATGGCATGATGCAGGTGATTATGGAAAGTACGTTGTAAACTCCGGAATTTCTACTGGCACTCTCTTAATGGCTTACGAAATATTTCCTAACTTTTTTAGCTTGGACGATTTAAATATACCTGAAAGCGGTAACGGTATTCCAGATATTCTTGATGAAATAAAATATCAGCTTGAATGGATGCTTACAATGCAGAATGATGATGGCGGTGTGTTTCATAAAGTTAGTACGACCTATTTCCCTGGTTTTATAATGCCGCAAAATGATAATGGCAGCAGATATATTTATCAGGTGTCATCCACATCTACTGCAGATTTTGCAGCTGTAATGGCAAAGGCATATAGAGTTTTTAAATCCTTTGATACTACCTTCGCAAACAGGTGTCTTAATGCAGCAGAAGCCGGTGCGGAATTCCTGCAAAATAATCCCGGAATTGTTCCACCCGGCGGTTTTCAAAATCCACCAGGTACAAGTACAGGTGTGTATGGAGATAATAATGATAGTGATGAAAGACTATGGGCCTATTGCGAGCTTTACGTAAGCACAAATAATGAAGATTATTTAAATAAATATACTGCTTTGCTCTCTAATCCTTTCAACGATGAAATGGGCTGGCGTAGTGTTGCACAGATGGGAAATATTAGTTATCTCTTTTTAGTTAATCCCGGCGATGAAAATATTAAAACAACTTTACGTAATGCTTTGACAGATTATTCTGATAATTTAGTCTTTTACACTCAAGGAGATGGATTTAATGCTGCAATTAAACCGGGTGAATATGTTTGGGGAAGCAATTCGAATATTTTAAATAATGCAATATTATTAATTCTTGCTTATAAGCTTACCAATAATGAAGAATATTTAAGAACAGCTCAGGATCAATTTAATTATGTTTTGGGAACCAATGCACACAACATTAGCTTTGTAACGGGTGTTGGGAAAAGATATCCTCTCTACATTCATCATCGCCCATCCGCAGCAGATAATATTACAGAGCCGGTTCCAGGTTATATAGCAGGAGGACCAAATCAATATCTTGGCGATCCGATTTTACAAAGCAATTTTACCAGCAGCACACCTCCGGCACTTTGCTACAAAGATCATCTGGATAGTTATGCATCAAACGAAGTTTGCTTAAACTGGAATGCGCCTCTAGTTTTTGTCGCAGGTTATTTTAATGCAAAAGATTATTCGGTTGGAATAGAAATGGAAGTGGCTAATAAGCAGTCTGCAGGTTTTATTTTATATCAGAATTATCCTAATCCATTTAATCCGATAACGAAAATAAAATACAAGATCCCTGCCATAAAAGGAGAGACTTTAGTTACACTAAAAGTTTATGATATTCTTGGAAGGGAAATTGAAACTCTTATTAATGAGGAAAAAGAAGCAGGCGAATATGAAGTGGAGTTTGATGTATTTGCTTTGACTAGCGGAGTATATTTTTACAGGCTGACTGCAAATGAATTTTCCACTTCACACAAAATGATTATAGTTAAATGAAAAAACATTAGAGCAAGTGGCAAGAAAAAATTTTCTTGAACCTGAACTTGCAATTGAACTTATTCGGCTTTTTCTTTAAATCCTTTTAACATCCAGTTCTTTGCTAAAATTAATCCAATAGGACTTACAATTGCAATGAGTCCATAAATAAACCACATAAATTCAGTATTCATTTCCGAAGGTGGAATATTGATTGGACAATATTGCATTAAAAACCAGCCTGAGTAAAAACCGGTAATTACTTTTGTTAAAAACCAGGGGAATTGTCCAACACCCATATATAAGCCTGTCATCCCTTTAGGAGCAACCTCTGCGATCCATTGCAAAAATCTTGGCTGCCACATTGCCTCACCAACCGTACTGATAAATATGTATAATAAAAATAAATAAACATTCGGACCCATTGTTAATAAAAAAGTAGGTATTGCCATTACGGTTGTTCCCAATATCATCATTCTATATACATTTGCTCTTGATGTTAAACCGGCTATTACCGGAGCCAGAATAAAAATTAATAATGGATTGATATTTGAAAAGACCTCATAATATTCTTGGACAATTGAACCGACCGGGAAGGCCCTGCTTGTGTAGTAAGGTATTGTAAGCCAGTTATGCGCAAATAAAGTTTGAACGGGAATTAATATAAAAATGAAAAATGAAAATCTTTTATCTCTAAAAGGATGTTCAGGTCTTTTCCTTAAAAATTCATAAATAGCAATTACAAAGAAAAGTAATGATACGATAAAAAATAAATCAAAATTTATTTGCAAACCAAGAATATTTAATTTTGTGCTGACATTTAAAGGATTATCAAATCCAAAACTAGAGAACAAAAAGAAAAGCAGAATAATTAAACCATAAATGATTAATGGGATATTATTTACTTTTTCCTTCTTCCCTACTTCATTATCAACTTCGTTGGTCACTGTTACTTTATTCATTTCATCTTTAACTTTTGCAACTGCTTTCGAATCGGCTTTTTTAGTAAGCATAATAAAAGTCACTATTAAAGCAATAAAAGTAATTAAGGCAAAAGCCCAGAAAACTGCGGTCAATCCATTTGGCGGGAAAGTTTCTTCAAAATTCTGCCTTGTTAAGGAAGCAATAAAGCCTGATAAAAATGCACCAAGGTTCATGAAACCGTAAATTGCTCCATAAGCAATTGCAGCGGTTTTTGGGGTTGTATATCTTTTAACCCCCGCATAAGCTGCAGGCTGGTACAAACCATAAGCAATTACCATTATTAATAAGCCGGAGATCATTGCAAAAAACATTGGAGACCAGAGGCCATTTGATAAGCCGAGTGTTCCAGATAGTGAAACCAAAATTCTTCCGGTCAGAAAAACAATAAAAGAAATTATTAATGATTTACGTACTCCAATTTTGTCCGAGTATCCACCTAAAAGAAGCATTGAGAATGTTATCCCGCCGGTAACAAAACTATAAACTAAACCTGCTTGCGGATCGGTTAATCCTACATTTGCTGACGAAAAAATTCCAAGCTCGGTCAGAATACCAAAATAAACTAATCCTTCCAGAACGTAAGGAACATTTATTCCCCATAAAGCCGCCGGTGCATGAACGAAAGCAACAAATGTTTCTTTCAATTCCTTAAATGAATTTTTGATTACTTCACCAAATGATTTTGGTTTTTTTTCAGTTGAAATTGCTTCTTCTTCCATTTTTTGCCTAGTAAAAAAATATTAAATATGTTCTAGCTGTCATGCTGAACTCGTTTCAGCATCTATAATTTGTAAGTATAATTGTTAAGAAAGATCCCGAAACGAGTTCGGGATGATTCATCAAAAAACATCTAACAACTTCATGGACATAACTAAGATAGCGCAAATTAAAAAGAGCTTAATAAATTTTTCTCCCTTCTTCACAGAGAGCTTCGCAGCCCACCAAGCACCGGCTGCATTTCCTGCTGCTAAAATTAATCCAAGCACCCAATCAACATTATCTGTTAAAATGAAAACTATCAATGCAGGAACCGTACTTATAAAAACTATAAAGACTTTATGCATATTTACTATAATGAGGTTCATTTTCATTAAATAAAATAAGATTGCCATTATTATAAATCCTATCCCCGCCTGAATGAAGCCGGTATAAAATCCAACAAATAACATCAATGTATGTACGACCCATGATACCTTTTTGTTTTCCTCAAGCGGATAATTCTTCTTTGGATTCGGAATAACCATTGAAATAACCACCCCAATCATTATGATTGCCAAAATTGTTTGGAATAGTTCATCGCTTATATCAACCGCGACAATTGCTCCGGCAACTGCCCCGGGCAAAGTCCATAAAGATAACTTTAAGCTAAGCTTATAATTTTTGTATTCCTCAAGATGAAATGAATAAACAGCGGAGATATTTTGTGCAACGATTGCAATGCGGTTTGTTCCGTTGGCGAGAGATGAATTTAATCCGAGAAATATTAGAGCAGGTAAAGTTAATGTAGATCCTCCGCCGGCGACAACATTCATAAACCCGGAAACAGCTCCGACAAAGAATAAAATTATTATTGAAGAAATTTCTGGCAAATAAAAGATAATCTTTTGTTGTTACGAAATAACATAGTCAATTTTAAATTAACAATAAAAAATAAATATTTTTAATGTAAGTGAGATTCTTTTAAATTTACTAGTGAACTACTTATAAAATTTAATGCGAACTCTTCAATAGTATAAAAATCAGTACAACCTTTATCTACCCCTTTTACCGTAATTATAATCCCATCTTCGTTTTGATTTAAAAGCAGGTAATTGAATGGTCGGGGAGAAGGGATGGTACAGAGATCCGGATGACAATTCTTTCCTCTATTAAGAGTAACCCTTGGTCCGCCGCCGCCACCGGAAACAATAAACATTTTATTATTGATGCAGAACCTTTCATATGTATGGGCATGTCCACTTACCATCGCCAAAGTTTTTGTGGAATTATTAAACGTGTTAAGAAATGCTTTTTGAATTTCATACTCATCTCCCGTTACGGTACTATTAGTATATGGTGGATGGTGAAGGAATATTAATATTCCTTTTACTTCCGGGTCAGCATTAAAATAATTGACAGCACTTTCAAACCATTCTTTTTGATTATCCCAGTCTTCATCACTCATTTCATCTTTATTTGAGTCTAAAAATATTAAAGCAAGTGCACCAAATATTTCACTATACCAGTGTTGACCAGAAGCTGCTGGATTAAGAATTGGGAATCTTATGTAGGCATTATTAAGTGCATTTGAATTTCTTCCCCAATATTCATGATTACCGAGTACCGGATATATTGGAATATTTGCTTTCTTTATTTGTTGAATTAATTCATCAAAAAACTTCCAATCATTTTTATCTGAACCATTAAATACTGCGTCACCCAAAAGTATTAAACCTGCTGGATTTTCCTTTCTAATCGCTTGAACAATTTCTTTTCTTTCAAAATCATTTTGCTCTCGTTTTATTAGCGTCTCTAAAAAGGAAGTTTGCTGAAGATCTCCAACAATAGCCAAAGGTGAAGGAATAGCGGTATTAAATATTATTGTATCGGGATCGTAAAAACTACATGTGCGATTTTCATTCTTATATACTGGATCATTTAGATTAGAAGAAGGCTGGAATTCTACAAAAGATAAAAATATTAAGAACCAAACCATAGTTTTAATCATAAAGAAATCTTTTTATAAAAATTAAATGTAAGGTGAATATAATATTTCTTTTTATTGGAGCGTAACTTATAAAATGAGTTATTTATCTTTTTCTTGCAAAATGACTATTGTTTATTACAGGTGAACCAGCGTAGAGGTTCCCGGGTAGAGATTATTATTTGACTCATATTTTAAATCGCATATTTAGAATATCCTACATAAAATTTCTCTTAAAACTAACTTCGATTCAATTTTTACAAAAATTATAAAAAAGACCTTTTTTTGTTATAATTACGTAGTATCTTTTAAATGAAATATAAAAATTTTATTTATGACAACCGCTACTAAATATTTTTCCCAATTTGAAGCCCAAAAAACCCTTCCTCTTGTTAAACAGATCGTAAAGGATATTCTTGATACTTCAAAAGAGATGAGACTTCTTGCCGAAGAAATCGAAGGAGATTTTAGAGAAAACCCGGAAGTAAAAAAAATGGTAGATAATATAAACCATTTTATGAAGGAACTTGAAGAGATCGGCTGCTATTATAAGGACTGGAATTTTACTATTGGCCTGGTAGATTTTCCGGCAGTTATAAATGGCGAGGAAGTATTCCTATGCTGGAGGAGCGATGAGGATGATATAAAATATTATCACGAAATTGAAGAAGGATATACAGGTAGAAAGCTCATTCCATCAAAATATTTCAACAATTAATTTAGATCGTACTTCATCTTTAAAAAATTGTGAGGAAATCGGAATATAGTTACATGTTTTTTTAATCATGAGTGCCTTCTCTCCCGTACTTGATACGCCGAACTGTCCTCTGTATTCCTACCTGACTACCTGTAGGCAACTTTCATAGTAATGACAGTTCGAGATTGTTAATCATTTATTGATCAGCTTTTTACTTAACAAAGCAGATTTGTTTTCAACTTCAACTCTTTCTTGATCTGCCAACTTCAAATTTTTTATTGAATCAAACTCTTCATAAGCTTCCTCGTATAATCCTTTATCGTAAAGGATGTTTGCAAAATATATTCTGTCGGCTGCAAGGTTTTTTGTTCCAGGATACTTTCGATAAGTTTCTTTTGCAACTACCACAGCAGATTCTTTAAATCCATTTTCCGCTAATTGAATTGCACCGTTCAGCTTCATAATTCCGAAATCATCAGATTCAATTTTAAGATTTTTTTTCTCCTCTTTAGTACCATAAGTAGCAGTACTTTTCGATTTTGTATCTTCCTTTTTTTTCGGAACATTTATCATATCCTCCATTGCCAGCGCAAGAAGCAATTCGTCGAGGGTCATTTTTTTTATACTAGAAAGAGGAAGAGCAGATGATTCCTTTAATACGAATAGATTCCCATCGCTGTTTAGCTGGACTAAAGAATTTTTATTAGTTGAAATAATAGAATTGGATTGCAGTATAATTCCTTCTGATACATCCAACCAGGTTTCGCTGCTGCCCACCTGAACCTTTACAGTTCCCTTAACTTTTTCAACTTTATAAGTTTGTGCATTAACCGAACAGAAAAGGATTAACGATAATATTAATAATTTCTTTTCCATTTTAATTTTTCCTTTTGATATCATTTGTCAATATATATCAACAATTTCGACTTTACCTTTTGCAAGCTCATAATTATTTACAGCTTCATTAAAAAATTTCTCTGCCCCAAGGTTCCATGCTGTTTCAAAATCCGTAAGAGAAGTTACCTCAATGGGTATCCAAACCTGATCAATGCCGGTAACATTTTTCCTTACAAAATATTTATTTTCATTTTGCGTAATTAATTTTGCTTGATCCGGATTTAATTCCGTATTTAACATAACATTTACATGCCTTATCCCATCATCGAGCTTATAATCTACAAGTGCAGTTTGAATGCCGACGCTTTCAAGTAGCGAACTGAATGATACACTTAGGTCGTCGCAGTCTCCCCCTTTTAATTTTAGTGTTTCGTTAGGGAACTGGACATATTCTTCGGACGCCCTCGGATCGGATATATAAACTAATCGCTTAATAAAATTTTCGAAAATAAATTTTACTTTATAAAAAGGGAAGAATAGACTTTGAAGAGTGTCAAAATTTTCTTTGTATTGACTTAAAATATTTTTTGAATAAGTCATCGAAAAATCGGAATCATATTTTATAAAATACCTCAGATTGTTAATTTTACCATCCCATGAATTTTTCCCATTAACCAGCACAGCTTTTTGAGATTGGTCATCAGGTTCTTCATTTATTGTCGTCAAATAAAAGTTTGCATAAGATATTTCTGCTTTTTCTTTTGTGTATGATTCCGGGATTATGGTATAATATTTTATTAAACCCGTATCACCTGCTGCAATAGTTACGTTGGGAGATTGAATCAAATCAACATTTAATCCTTCGATCCTGCATGCAGGTTTAACCGTAACAGGTTTATCCGTCAAATTAATTGCTTTACCCACAGCAAACGGTGAATCAATATAACTTTCTGTAAATGTCGGGTAAATATCTTTAACAATATCAACCTCTAATAATTTTACCAATCTTTCAGGGATGGTATTAAGAATAAAAGTGAAAGTTAAAACTGCTTTGTCAAAGCTGTATTTATTATTAATGATATTCGTTATCCCTTCTTCTTTAAATTCAGTAAAGGAATGTGCCGATCCTCTATCAGAAAAATATTTTATTGCGGAAAGAGTTATTCCAAATAATTTTGTGGAATAAGTTAGTGCGGGAATTATTCCCGCAATAAAAGGAGATTGATATTTATCATGAAAGGCTGTAAGCCCGATCCCGAGGCTGCCGTTAAAAATTTCGAAGTAATTATCGAATCCGGTTTGAAATGAATTATTAGTTTCAAATAATAAATTTATATCGAAATTTTTAAACGGAGAGTAATTAACGCCGATCATGGCTCCTTTATCTCTCCTAATTTCAAACGGTTCATTTTCTGCCGATGCACTTAATTCACCAAAGTTTAATAAATTTATTGAGCTTAAAGAGAAGAAAAGATTTTTAAAAGGAGAATAATTTATTCCGATATCTGTTTTCCAAAAATTAATTTTTTCAATTTCATTTTCGCTGGTTATATAAAGAGTGTCACCGGGAAAATTTACATTCAAAACCTCTCTATTAAATTCCTGGTTAAAATATCTAAGAGTAAAACCGGCACTCAATTCATCGGAGAATTTTAATGAGTAACCCAACCCCAAGAGTTCCTTATATGTAAAGCTTGAATTTAAAGACTGCAGCGATGTGTCTTCACCTACAATTGATTCGTTTGAAGTAAACAGGAATTCTTTCTGATACCCTGGAGAATATCTTGCAGATAAATTATGCGCGCCGATTCTTTTAGATAATGAAATTAAATACAAATTAGATGAAACATCATCTGCAAACTCACCGCCGTATGAAAATGATATTCCCCAATCTTTTAATAAAGAAAAATTGGATGGATTAAGTTCGAAAGAATTACCAAATGAACTACCTTGCCGATTTGGTGCCCGGTAGCCGGCAAGCCCAAATGAATTTTGAGCATCTATGTTGGGTGTTATAAACATTACAAAACCTAATAAAGCAGTAAATTTTTTTTTCAAGGAATATCTATTACGATGCTGTGAATACTTTGTGATAAAACAAATAAATCATTGTCTCCTTCTGTATGATGCTTTTCATATTTTCTAACAAAAGTGAAAACGATCTTATCAAAACGGGCGAATGGAATTTCGTTAAGAAGCTTTGGCGGAATTATTAGATGACCATCGTCTTTAACCTTTAACTTAAATAAAGGAATAACCGTTTCCTTCCCTCTTACCTGTCCACCTAAGATTAATTCAAGCTTTGTATTTTGAGAATTATTCCATTCAAGAACTGCCCTTAAAGTTTTATTTTGAATCCTTCCTTCTATATTTGCATTAGCTGAAATTTCCGATGGAGTTGGAATATTGAAATTGATAACTGGAGCTATAAGAGGATCTAAACTGAAATTTATAAAAGAATTATATGGGAACTCAAAATCATCCCCGTTGAACAATCCTCTCCTGCGGTGAAGAATATATCCAAAGCCTAAAAGAGTATCTTTAACAATGCCTTCACATCTGTACTTAACCCGATATTGAAATTTCCGTGCAATTCGATCATTAAACCCTAATATTCCCGGAACTTTTGTCTCAAACCCAATTAAATCTCCTTCGCAAGAATAAACAGGCTTACTCTTATCAAAAAAGAAAGCTTGAGCCAATGAAGTATTAAAAGTGAAGTTTCTATAAGAAACTTTTATTCCGCTTGTAATAATTACATTTGTAAATCCTATTAAATTATCTGTAACTCCGGTAGAATCAAACCCATTGCCATATGCTTCATTGGAAGGATCTTTTGCAATAATTTCAATTTCAATTTGATCTTCAGATGATACTTCATCGGGAAATAATTGAATGGGCGCAGGCTTATCGCAACCGTAATAAATTAAGCTGAACAGAAAGATAATTATATAAATATTTATTTTTTTCATTTAGGTTTCAAAATAATATTGTACACTTATACTTTCAATTAATAAATGAGAATGCTCCCGGAAGAGCATTCTCACCGTTCTACCCGTCCTTAAAATTTAACGAAGTATGGAACTCCCCACATTTCATTTTCAACTGCAGCCGTATCATCAAAAATTACTTGTCGCGGGAACGCATTAACTATTGCATGATAAAAACCCCACCACTGATGCGTCCTATAAGTTTGCTGATAAACTTTTACATAACCAGTTCCTGAAGGAACAGAAGAAATAAGTTCAAATTTCCTTTTAGCTCTGTGTAAACCCATCTTATCTGCACCATAGGTTAACGTTACAAAATCAGTATCTGCATAAGCGCTGAACAGCTCAAGCTCTAAAGTGACATCTTCATTTTTTGAAATAATTGGAAGATGTTTCCACCATCCAAAACCGCGGGATAAATAATAATTATTCGGAGAAGTAATTACTAATGTATCTCCGCCCGGAAGGAATATAGTAAGCTTAGTTATATCAATATTAGGGCTGAGTGTTCCTCCTTCGGGTAAAGAGATTGCAGCAAGCTTCCAATTTCTGAATGGACGATCTGTATTTGCTACCTTAATAAAGATTAAGTTTCTGGTAACTATGGAATTGAATGGTTTTTTAACTACAGTATCTGGTTCGGTTGCATTCGGATCATAACTTGCTGCAATTAATAAAGTGCCTTCGAATGTTTTAGTATAAGTTGCCCATGCAGTATCACCAACTATATTCACATTAAAGTTGCGGCTTACTAATCTTACTCGATGCCCGACTCTAAAAGGATATATTACGGTTTCCGTTTTACCTAAAAAATCCATTAAGTCTTCTTCATTATAATTAGGCTCAAATGAAGAGACAGATGAATCTTCATCGGCTATTTTTTGCATAGCTTCTTTATCAGTGTTCGGCTCAGTGGATTCAGGTTCAATTGTAGAATCTTTGCACCCTACCATTAATATAATAGATAATGCTGCAAAGAGAGCCAAGAGATGCTTCATCAAAGATTTTGTTTCCATTTCGTTACTCCTTAATTTATTTTTGATTATTGATTGATACTTTTTCAATTAACTTTGAATAATAGAAGTAAAAAATCATGCCATTGAATAAAAGAAATAAATCTTTCTATTTCTTGCTGTTTTCAAAGATCATTAAAAATTTAATTGCCTGGGTTATTAGTTTATTTGCCTGAAAGCAAAATATTTCAGGCATTGTACTAATGATCATCACATTAGTTTTTGGGATTGAAAAAATAATTATGGCTTTATTCAAAATTTCTGATTTCAAGTGTCATTTACCTTCCATTAAAAAACAAATAGGAGAAACAATATGATGAAAGAATTCAAAGAATTTGCTTAAGGGGAAATGTTTTAGATTTAGCAGTAGGTATTATTATCGG
>Ga0105101_10001169_pt1 | contig 11364 bp, 13 predicted proteins | sample PPLLak21cMay2015_2_FD_87037 | JGI IMG/M metagenome (GOLD analysis project Ga0105101, IMG submission 87037) | Freshwater sediment microbial communities from Prairie Pothole Lake near Jamestown, North Dakota, USA - PPLs Lake P8 Core (1) Depth... | ecosystem: Environmental > Aquatic > Freshwater >...
AAGATCCCTGTGAATGTTGATGGAGGGTTAAAGTCAAAAGGGCATCCCCTTGGGGCGACGGGTGTTTCCATGGCCGTTGAGATCACAAAGCAGTTGAGAGGAGAAGCAGGGGAGCGACAGGTAAAGAATGCAGAGATTGGCCTCAGCCATAATGTTGGAGGAACTGGACAGGTCGTGGCCATCCATATCTTCAGGAGGGAGTAAGATGGAATTTAAGAACTTTGCTCTTGCGATTAGTCAGACCAAAGTGGCCCGATTTGCTGATGATCTTGCCGCAGGTAAGATCATGTCAACTTCCTGCAAAAAATGCGGGAAGAAATATTATCCACCCCGGGCAGACTGTTCAGCCTGTATGAACAGTGAGATGGAGTGGAAACCTTTAAACGGGGAAGGAAAACTGGTGACCTTTACTAAGATCTATGTTCCTCCGGAACATTTTGCAGTCCGGCAGCCTCTCATGCCTTTCTCAAGTGTTCAATTTGAGCCTTGTCCCGTTGGAATCATCGAGGTAGAGGGTGGTCTAAGAATCATGGGATGGATGCCCAAGATCGATCTGAAAAAGATTAAGATCGGGATGCAACTGAAGGCCGTTCCCCAGGTTCTTCTGGATGGTAAGGTAACAATAGTGCTGGAGATAATCTAATAAAATGATAAGTTCGGAGTTCAGAGTTCGGAGATTTAAGAATAAGAATTAAAGACTCCGAACCCCGAACTAATTACTCCGAATTGAGAAATTAGCGAATAACGCTTCTCTCATCAACGGTGCTGATAGAACGCCTTCTCTGCTAATAGCGGTTTCTACCGCCGCCATATCCTCCTGGTCGCCCTTTACGCCCACCTTGTCCTCCGGGTTTTCCGCGGTCGGTCTTGGGACGAGCCTCGCTTACATTGATAGAGCGACCAAGGAGCTCTTTTCCATTCAGGTTCTCGATGGCAGCCTGAGCCTCGGAACGCTCGGGCATTTCGATAAAACCAAACCCCCGAGGTTGGCCACTGTACTTATCTTTGACGATGGTGACTGAACTTACTTGGCCGAAGCCGGAAAAGAGTTTCTTAATGTCTTCCTCTGATGCATCAAATGACAGATTGCCCACATAAATGTTCATCGTCGCTCTCCTTTTTTTAGTATTCAACGAAACTTTTCAACTTCTCGGCCCGTCTAGAGTGTTTCAATTTCCTTAAGGCCTTTGCTTCGATCTGCCGAATCCGCTCCCGGGTGACATGAAAGTCCCGGCCTACTTCCTCAAGGGTATGATCGTGGTTCTCACCGATCCCGAACCGCATCCTCAGAATCTTCTCCTCCCTTTTGTTCAGGGTAGAAAGAACTTTCTGCGTCTGCTTTACCAGATTGGAATTGATCGCCGCATCCTGGGGGGAGAGGCTCTTTTCATCCTCGATAAAATCCTCCAATCGGCTATCCTCCTCCTCACCGATCGGGGTCTCAAGAGAGATGGGCTTTTTGGTAATCCTTAGAATTTTCTGCAAATGATCAAGAGACACCCCCATTTTTTTGGCAATCTCCTCCGTGGTGGGCTCTCTCCCAATTTGCTGAACCAGAAGCCGAGAGACTCGATTCAGTTTGTTGATGACCTCGACCATGTGGACCGGAAGGCGTATGGTACGGGCTTGATCAGCTATCGCCCTCGTGATGGCCTGCCGAATCCACCACGTCGCATACGTTCCAAACTTGTACCCACGCCGGTATTCGAACTTATCTACCGCCCTCATCAATCCCATATTCCCTTCCTGGATCAGATCCAAGAACTGGAGCCCGCGATTCACGTATCGTTTGGCAATGGAGATCACCAATCTCAGGTTCGCTTTAATCAATTCGTTCTTCGCCTGTTTGGCTCTGGCCTCGCCCGCCTCGATGGCCCTGAGGGCTTCCTTCAGTTGGACCGAAGAAAGCCCGCACTCTGCCTCCACGCAACTTACTTTTCTCTTGAGATGTCGGGCGATGCGGCTCATCTCCTCCAGCTTCTGGCTCTTGAGCTTGAGACGAGCGGAGGAAAAAGACTTTCCGTTCATCCTCTTCCCGTTCCTGGGCAAACGCCTTTTGGCTTCCTGAAGCGAGAGGAGCAACTTCTCATATTTCCTCAGTTCCCTTTCATCGATTCGTATCTGAATTTCCCGCTCCTTCAACTTCTGGACGATTCGATTCACCTGATAATCTTTCAACCTTATCTGCTTGAGGAGATTAAAGATCTCAACCTGTTTTTCTATAATCCGTTTCCGAATCGCCTTTTTCGATATCCCGTTTTCCCGGGCCCTTAGCTTCTTTTGTAGAAGACGGATGTGTTCCCCCCCTCTTTGAATCTTATTGATCAGGCTGAGGACCCTTTTCTTTTGAATATCTTCCTCCAGTGCACTTGCCTCCTCATCGTCGATCTCATCGGTCACCTCTCTGATCCGGACCCTAGCGGCGCGTAAATCACCCCCAAGAGTAATCACCTCCTTCACAGTAATCGGGCAGTGGAAGATAACGCTGATCACCTCTTGCTGGCCGCTTTCAATCTTTTTGGCAATCTCCATCTCACCTTCGCGGGTCAAGAGAGGAAAGGATCCCATCTCCTTTAGGTAAATTCGTACAGGATCAGGTGTCTTCCTGAAAAATTCCAGTTCGTTCTCAGCGACATCTTCCTCTTCTTTCGTCAGGGCAGATTCATTCGCACTTTCCAGCTTCAATCCAGGAAATTCACCCAATACGTCGATATCCAACTCTTCTGGCAAAGTCAAGGTTTCCAAGGTTTGCTCGTGTCGGGAAGATCTTCTCGCAGTCCCCACCCTCAAGTCTCTCTCTACTAAATACGAAACCTCAAAGGAGTTGTTAAGAGTTTGTTGCGGTTTTCTCCGTCTTGTGACTTAATTAACTCTCTGCAACTAGATGAAATTTCTTATATCCTATTTGCTGACGAATGGCAAGAAAAAATATAAACCTTTGAATCTATTGCGGTTATCTGCCCTCCTAGGCAAAAAGCCAGCCCTGCTTGCAAAAACTCTTTCCTGCGCAAAGCGTTCCGGCGAAGGGAGGCACTATAGCCCGCCGCTCCACTTGTACGTTGTGACCGTCCTCGGTCCTGCCTACCGGCAGGCAGGGATTCCAATGTAAAATTAAACAGATTCTCCTTGTGTTTCAATGCATTTCCTATCGGTGTAATCGGTCCTTAATCGGTGTAATCAGAGATTTCTCGACTTTTTCAGAAATCTCACCTTTTTTCTTGACATTATATTCCTTAGGTTTATAATTACATCAATAATTTTATAATTGCAAACTCCTGGAGGTGGTCATATGACAAATTCTTTTAGTTCAAAGACAGTATCAAGAATCATTGATATTCCTACCAGGGTGATTGACTACTGGGACCGGACAAATTTTATTAAACCTTCCATCAGCGAAGCTTCCGGTTATGGTTCGGTAAGGCTTTATTCTTTCACAGATCTCATTCAGTTTAAGGTGGCAAAGTTTTTGCGGGACCGGGGTTTGTCCCTTCAGAAGATTAGAAAGAGCCTTAATTACTTGAGAAAACATCTTCCCGAAGTGGAAAAACCCCTTGCTCAATTGAGATTCTTGACGGATGGCGAAACAATCTTTGTTCTGACGAATAAGAATAAAGAGATTATCGACACACTTAAGAAGGGTCAATACGTTTTGGCAATTGCCATTGAAGAGCTAATCAACGATTTGCGCGGGAAGACCTCCAAGATCGCAATGGAAAGAACCTACATGGTCAAGGTCTTCAAGAGAGAATTCAAAGTGATTCTTCATCCGGACCTCGAGGATGGCGGTTATTGGGTTGAATGTCCAGAGCTTCCCGGATGCTCATCTCAGGGAGATAGCGTTGAGGAAGCCTTAGATATGATTAAGGACGCAATTAAGGGTCATCTTGAAGTGGAGGGGGAGCTCAAAAAGGAAAAAAGTCTGAAAAGAAAGGCTGCGTAAATGGCAGGCCATCATAACCTTAAGCCGGAGAAGGTGATCTGCGCTTTTGAAAAAGCAGGATGGATCAGCAGACAAGAAAAGGGCACGAACGGGATAAGAAAAGGAAGTTGATTCTCTTCGATCCAGAGTGGAGAAATTAGAAAGACCAGTCGAAGCAATATGGTGATTTGAATGGGAGCATATCTTAGAGGAAAAAGCTCGTAGATCGATTTTTATTATGAAGGGAAGCGACACACGGAAAAAGTGGGGCATGTGAGCAAGACCGTTGTAAATGTGGATTTCAGAAATGGTGTTATCACAGTTGAAAAAAAGGAACGACGAAATAAGAAAAATTCCCATGAATCAGAAATTGACACAGGCCCTTGAAGATGCTAAAAAAGGCTCTAGGAAGGGACCAACAAAGATATGGAAGAAAAAGTTATTAGGAGGTTGAATAGATTTAAAAAGGCAGGAGTCGTCAGAGATTATGCCATTGGTGGTGCCCATGCTGTAGCCTATTATCTTGAACCTGTCAAAACCCTCGATCTTGACATTTTTCTATTTGTAGAGTCAGACGAAGATTTTTATATCTTTCGCACCTATTTCAAAAAGGCAGGTTTTAAAATTCGGGGCACTCATGTGGTCATTGACGATATACCCGTCCATTTTCTACCTGGTTCACTCCATCCATTTATCAACGAGGCAGTCAAAAAAGCAAAAAGGATTAGAGTGAGTAATATTCCCACAAAGGTTCTAACCGTAGAATATCTAATCGTTTCACTTCTCGTGGCGTTCCGATTGAAAGACAAGATGTCCATTCCTGATCTGTTACAACTGGCAGATATGGCAAAGTTAAATGAAATTACAGAGAGGTTTGCTGATGAAGAGACTCCTTTGGATAAAAGACTACAGAGAATTTTGGAAAGTCTTTAATCAACAGAGAATGAAAGAAAGAAGGAAATTGAGGTCTCTTTCCTTTAGAAAAAAACTTGAAATGATGCGAATTTCCCCGAGATCCCCACGAAGCCGGAATGTTTGACAGTGCTACTTGCACTATGATAAGAAGTTTTCATAGGAATTGAGATGATGGGTTCGTGGAATGTGGGCGCATACCCAACATTCCAATATTCCATCATTCCATGTGTTCAATGGGGGCGATTAGCTCAGTTGGATAGAGCGTTGGTCTCCGGAACCAAAGGTCGTGGGTTCAACTCCCGCATCGCCCGCCATTTGTTTTTTTCCCTATAGGGTACACTTATGAAAAAATGGATCGGACCTTTTCTCTCTTTTCTTTTGATCCTTGTCCTGATCTCGATCGTCGGTTTCTATCAAGATTCTCAAAGGACTACAGAAAAGAAAAAGGGGGGCCAGATTGTCCTGACGCAATACCGGGAGGGGGGAGAAAAGAAGGGAGAGCAAGACACCTTTCTGATTGATCTTCTGAGACAATTGAAACAGATCCTTGATGGCTGGCTTAAGTCTATCAACGAAGAGATAGAGGACGAGGATGTTACGCGTTTTAAGGTCCGTTTTTTGGAGATTTTAAGAAGTATCCTGGAATGGGTGAAAGAGAAGATCGATTCATGGCTGGAAACTTTAGAAAAGGACATGAGGGAAAAAGGAGGGTCCCTCCGGGAAATCCATCAGAAACTAAGCGCGTCCTCAGGATTAGGATGAGAGAAGAAAAAGTATTTATCCCATCGAAAGGAGTCCAATTGGAGGGCCTCTTAAGTATTCAGGAGGCCTTTTCCATGAAGGGGGGTGTAATTCTTTGCCACCCTCATCCCCAATACGGTGGGGATATGCATAACCTCGTGATTTCAACGGCTGTCGATGCGGCCACTCAAGAGGGGTTCTCTACCCTTCGGTTTAACTTTAGAGGGGTAGGAAGAAGTGGAGGCTCCTATAGCGAAGGGGTCGGAGAAAGGGAAGATGTGAAGGCGGCCATTGACTACCTCTTTTCGGCCCTCGGCCATTCGGACTCGCCCTTTACCGTTTTGGGGTATTCCTTTGGGGCATGGGCGGCTCTCCCAGTGGGTATACAGGACAACCGGATCAAAGGGATGGTGGCCATTGCCCCTCCTCTTGGACTCTATGACTTTGGATTTTTGGAGGGGAGCAAGAAGATAAAACTCCTCATGGCTGGAGATCAAGACTTTTTCTGCCCGATGGCTCTATTGGAAAGTTGGTTTGAACGGCTTGAAGAACCCAAATCTCTAGCCATTATTGAAGGGGCGGATCACTTCTTCTTTGCCCATCACCGGGCTCTGATGCAACCGTTGAAGGAATTCCTCAGAAGTTTTGAGTTTGGAGTTCAGAGTCATTAGTCACATAGTCAAGTAGTCAGGTAGTCGCATAGTCAATTAGTCAGAAACTATCAGACTATTAGACCACACGACTATACAACTAATCTCCCCGAACTATTTATCCAGGACCCTTTGGAAGGCCCAGCTCCATCGATAGAAAAGATGGCGAAGGGAATAGGTCCGCAATGCCTTTGTCATCGTCTTCCTCATCTCTTCATCCCTCCCAGCATAAGCCCGGAAGAACCGAAAGCGATCCGTCCTCGTAATCGGCAGTCCAAGGCGCTTCCACTTCTCCACAGAACGATTGAGACGGAGAAGGTTTTTTTTCTTCTCATCAGCGGTCAACACCTCTTTCTGATAGGAATGATCAAAATCGATGAGAAAGAGTTGTTCTCCAGACACCAAAATATTTTTAAGCTGGAGATCCCCGTGAAAGAAACCAGCTTCATGAAATTGATGAACGAGCAGACCAGCAGAACGGATGGTTCTTCGTTTATGGAGAAGCCTTTCACGGGAAGGGTGGGGCCCAATCTCCTGAAAGTATTGAATCAGATCCTTTGCGCCTGAGATTTCCAATGAAAGGAGATAGGCTTTGTAGAATAGGAGAAGGACAGGCCGATGAATAGCGCCGATGGGTTGAATGGTAGGAATCCCGCGGGAAAGAATTTCCTCTGTTAAAGCGAGCTCCTGAAAGGATCTTCTTCCGTTGAGGTAAAGATCACGTGTAAAAATCCTAAAGAGCCCCCCGTGCGAATACTGACGGATCACCATCCTCTCCCCCTTAAGAGGGATGGATGGGTGAGGAGTTCTGCCAAGCAGATATTTGGACGCTTCACGGTGTACCTGGAGGAATGCTTCTATATCTTCAATCCCTTGCTGAAGAAGATCATCTCGATATTCTTCCTTCAGAACAAGAAAGACCTTGTTTTTCTTAATCGGGAAATAAGAGGGAGGAATATTAATATTTTTGAACATTTTCGATTAAGTTAATGGAAACCCCCTGCTTTGTCAACCCACAATGTCCAAAGTGAAGCCCCCCGCCCAGGAGACTGTGTCGTAACGGGTTGGAAGTGAGAAGGGAACAGACAAACGGATTCCAAAGCTTTAGAACGCGGAGCGTTATTAACTTTGTCAGTAAGTGTCCTTGGTGCTCGAAACGCAGTCTTTTCATACTATTGGAGCCTTTGAATCCAAACGCCTGGAGGTTCCGCCCTAAAGCTTTCTCATCCGCTCGTCCGTTCCCTTTTGCAGATTTTCCTTCATTTCTGCTATTCTGACACAGTCTCCAGAGGGCGGAGGGGCTTCACCAGAGGGGAACGAGGGGGGATTCTATTTGACAAGGTTCAGGCTTTATTATAATTTCTAGAAAGATACATAAATGAGAGGGAGGTTCCCGTGGAATACGAACCCGTGATCGGTCTGGAGGTCCATGCTCAACTTCTTACCAGATCAAAAATTTTCTGTGGATGCTCTACCACATTTGGGGAGGAACCCAACTCCCTAACGTGCCCGGTCTGCACAGGACAACCCGGCTCTCTTCCCGTGCTAAATCGAAAGGCAGTGGAGTTTGCAATCAAGTTGGGGCTGGCAACGAAATGCCGAATTGCCCCTTATAGCCTCTTTGCCAGGAAGAACTATTTCTATCCTGATCTTCCAAAAGGCTACCAGATCTCTATGTACGAACTCCCTCTGGCAGAAGACGGTTTCGTCGAAATTTTGGTCGATGGGAAGAAAAAGCGAATTAAAATCATTCGGATTCATCTAGAAGAAGACGCAGGCAAGTTGAAACATGGCGAAACCCCGGAGACGGCTTCGTTCAGTTACGTCGATTTCAACCGGACAGGTGTTCCCTTGGTGGAGATTGTAAGTGGACCTGACATTCGGTCTCCTCAGGAGGCCGGTGATTATTTGAGGGAACTTCGCGCCATTCTCCAATATCTGGAGATCTGTACAGGGGATATGGAAAAGGGGAATTTTCGCTGTGATGCCAATGTCTCTGTCCGGCCCAAGGGGCAGAAAGAGTTTGGCACAAGAACTGAATTGAAAAACATGAACTCCTTCCGTCATGTGGAGTTGGCTCTGGAGTACGAGATCAAGCGCCAGATCTCCCTTCTAGAGGATGGAGAGCAGATCGCGCAGGAGACAAGGCTCTGGGATGTGGACGAAGGAATCACGGCTTCGATGCGCGGGAAGGAAGAGGCCCATGACTATCGGTATTTCCCTGATCCTGATCTCGTTCCGGTGAAGATCGATGAAAGTTGGATCGGGCACATTCGAGAGAGCCTTCCTGAACTTCCCTCGGAGAAAAGGGAGCGTTTTGTAAAACAATACAGCATCCCCGAATATGATGCGGCGATCATCACTTCAACGAAACCCCTGTCCATCTATTACGAAGAGTCCGTTCGAATCTTTCCTGAACCCAAGACGGTCAGTAACTGGATCATGGGTGACCTTCTGAGAGAACTCAAGCGGGATGAGAGGGAGATCGATCAGTGTCCGGTAACACCCTCGCACCTGGCAAAGATGCTTTCGATGATCAAGGATGGAACGATCAGTGGAAAGATTGCCAAGGATGTCTTTGAGGAGATGTACCGGACCGGAGAAGAACCCTCCAAGATCGTTCAGGAGAAGGGGTGGATTCAGATTCTGGATAAGGGGGAGATTGAAAGAGCGATCGAAAAGGCCATGCAGGGGAATCCAAAACAGGTGGAGGACTACCGGAAAGGGAAGGAGAAACTCTTTGGCTTCTTTGTGGGGGAGGTGATGAAGGAAACCAAAGGGAAGGCCAATCCAAAACTGTTGAATGAATTGTTGAAGGAGAAACTGAAAGGGTAAGGTCACTCAGCAAAGGGCATAGGGTTTGTCTTTTTACGCTATGCGCTATGCTCTATGCGCCATGCGCTTTTGTAAGACATGAACTTCAAAACCATCGAATGGAAAGGAGATCGGGTGAGGCTTCTCGATCAGAGAAGGCTGCCCGGTGAAGTTTGCTATATCGACTGCAGAGACCCTTCTTCTCTGGCCAGAGCGATCCAAGACATGGCCATTCGTGGTGCTCCCGCCATCGGAGTGGCTGCTTCCATGGGAATCGCCCTCGCTGCCCAAAAGTTACAAACCCACAATCTCGAAGTTTTTCTCAAGAATCTAAAGAAGGTTTGTCAACAGATGAGGCAGACCCGTCCCACGGCTGTCAACCTCTTCTGGGCCGTGAATCGAATGGAAAGATTGCTGGATCAGACCGGGTCTTTCAGTACCGAAGAAATCAAGGCAAAGCTTGAGAACGAGGCCTTACGAATCTACGAAGAAGACTTACAGATCAATCGCAAGATTGGAGAGAATGGAAAGAGACTCATTAAAGATGGGGATGGCGTGTTAACTCATTGCAATGCAGGGGGGTTGGCCACTGCTGGATTCGGGACGGCCCTGGGAGTCATTCAAGCGGCTTGGACAGAGGGGAAACGCTTCCATGTCTTTGTTGATGAAACCAGGCCTCTGCTTCAAGGATCCAGATTAACCGCCTGGGAATTGGCTCAGGAAAAGATTCCCACCACCGTTCTGACCGACAATATGGCCGGGTGGCTGATGAAGAACGGAAAGATCAACCTCGTCATCGTAGGTGCGGACCGAATTGCTCGTAATGGTGATACCGCTAACAAAATCGGAACCTATGGTCTTGCCATTCTTGCGAAATACCATGACGTTCCTTTTTATGTAGCGGCCCCAACCTCTACCCTGGACCGTTCCTTGCCTTCGGGAGAGAAAATTCCCATTGAAGAGAGATCGGCGGAAGAGGTGACCCACCTGAGAGGAAAGAGAATTACTCCAAAAGGAACCAAAGCCTACAATCCCGCTTTTGATGTAACTCCCCATTCCTTGATTGACGGTATCATCACAGAGAAGGGGATCATCAGAGAACCTTTTCATAAGATTTTTAAAAAGATGTTCACAAAATGAGGAACCCCATCATCACCTTGCTCACGGATTTTGGATTAAAAGACCCCTATGTGGCATCGATGAAAGGGGTGATTTTGAGCATCAATCCAAGGTGTACTCTGGTCGATATCACTCACCAAGTGAGTCCTCATGACATCAGGGAAGGGGCTTTCATCCTGGCGCGAGCCTATTCCAATTTTCCAAAGGGAACCATTCATCTCTCCGTAGTCGATCCAGGAGTGGGAAGCGCGAGGAAACCCATTCTAATTGTGACCAAAAACTATTTTTTTGTGGGACCTGACAACGGCCTCTTTACCATCACTTTGAAGACCGAGACGGTGAAGCAGGCCGTTGTCCTCACGAATCAAAAGTTCTTTCTTTCCGAGATCAGCTCAACATTTCATGGTAGGGACATCTTCGCTCCAGTGGCCGCCTATCTCTCATTGGGAGTAAAGTCGGAATCTTTTGGCCCTTCGATCAAATCGTGGCGCGAAATTTCTTTCCCAGCGCCAGTAATGAAACAGGGGAAATTAATTGGGGAGATCGTTCACGTCGATGCTTTTGGAAATCTCGCAAGCAACATCGACCGCAAGAGCCTTCTCCCATTTTCAAAAGGCCGGCCCTTCGTTATCAAAACTGGAAAAAGAACCATGAGAGGTCTTAAGAAAGGATACTGGGAAGGGAGGAAAGATGAACCCATGGCCCTCATCGGAAGCGGAGGCCTTCTCGAAATTTCGGTCAGGGAAGGTAACGCACAGAAACTGTTCAAGCTGAAAAGGGGAGACAAAATTACAGTTAGCGTATAGCTAATAGCCTATAGCAGATTGTTAACGATTCATAACCATAAGCCATATGCCATTAGCCATGCGCTATCAGCCAAAGTGGGGAGTGAAGAATGATCTCAAAGAAAGCTCAAGAAATTCCTCCATTCATTGTCATGGATGTTCTTGAGAAAGCTCAGGAGCTCGAGAGAATGGGAGAGAGGGTGATTCACTTGGAAGTGGGTGAACCCGACTTCGACACTCCCGAGTGCATCAACGAAGCAAGTTATCGCGCCATCTGTGATGGGAAAACCCACTATACCCATAGCCTCGGACTCATAGAACTGAGGGAGGCGATTGTTGAGGATTACTGGGAAAAATATCATGTCAACATTTCTGCGGAGCAGGTCCTGGTGGCCTCAGGAACTTCTCCTGCCATGCTCCT
>Ga0105101_10001174_pt1 | contig 11351 bp, 5 predicted proteins | sample PPLLak21cMay2015_2_FD_87037 | JGI IMG/M metagenome (GOLD analysis project Ga0105101, IMG submission 87037) | Freshwater sediment microbial communities from Prairie Pothole Lake near Jamestown, North Dakota, USA - PPLs Lake P8 Core (1) Depth... | ecosystem: Environmental > Aquatic > Freshwater >...
GTGCGGGAGATCCCGTGCTTTTCCATCGTGATCCCGTACAGGACGTCGGCCAGCTCCATCGTCCGCTTGTTGTGCGTGACGAGGATGTACTGGTACCGGTGCGACATCTCGCGCACCAGGGCGTTGAACCGGTCGACGTTGGCGTCGTCGAGCGGGGCATCGACCTCGTCGAGCAGGCAGAAGGGGGACGGTTTGACGAGGAAGATGGAGAAGATGAGGCTGATGGCGGTGAGCGCCTTCTCCCCGCCGGAGAGGCTGCCGAGGGGGAGCGATTTCTTGCCGGGCGGCTGGACGAAGATCCCGATGCCCGACTCGAGGAGGTTTTCCTCGTCGACCAGGCGCAGCGCTGCGCGCCCCCCCTGAAACAGCCGGGGGAACACCTCGCCGAACTTCGCGTTGATCTCCTCGAAAGCCTTCGAGAACCGCTCCCGGGTCGTCCGGTTGATCCGCTGGATCGCCTTCGCCAGGTCTTCGAGGGATTTTTCGAGATCCTCCTTCTGGGAGGCCAGGAAGGAGAATCGCTCGGTCAGCTCCCTGTGCTCCTCGAGGGAGGCGAGGTTCACCTCTCCCATCGAAGCTATCCGTTCGCGGATCTCCTCGGCACGGGACTCGAGAACGGGAAGTTCCCCGGCCGCGGCCTCTTCCCCTTCCGCGGCTTCGACCGGAGGCAGATCCGCCAGGTGGATCTCGTACCGCTGGTGGAGGAGCGCGTCGAGCCCGGCGATGTCCATCTCGAAACGCTGGAGCCGCAGACGTTCCGCGGCTTGTCTCTCGCCGAGCTCCGTCTCCCGGCGACGCGCCTCACGAAGGGCCGCCTCGATTTCCGAAAGGCGGGAGACGCATTCCGCGAGCGAAGCGACCCGCGCGTCGATCCGCTCCTGCAAGTCCGCGAGGGCGATCCCCACCTGCCCGATCGCTTCCCGGGCCGTCCGCATCGCCTCCTCGAGGGAGGTCGCCTCACCCTCTTGGTCGTCCACCCGCCGGCGGCGCTCGATCAGCAGTCGCCGCTTCCCTTCGGCCTGCTCCGAAAGCGCGGCGCGCAGGTCCGCCGCGGCGCGGTCCTTTTCCTCGAGGCCCCGGAACGCGACCTCGGCGGCGTGGGCGCGCTCCCGGACCTCCTCGGCTCGCACCCTCTTCGCCTCCATATCCGACAGGAGGGCCCGGGTGCGCGTCTCCTCTTCGCCGCGGGCCTGCTCGGACTCGCGGGCCGTCGCGAGCGAGGCCGAGAGTTCCTCCGCCATGCGGGCCAGCTCCCCGCGCAGGTAGGCCTCTTCCCGGGTGCGGACGTCCAGTAGGGCGCTCGCCTGTGCGCGGGTCTCGGAAAGGACCGCCCGCGCGCGCTCCGCCGCCACGTGCGCCGAGCGCGCTTCCTCACGTCCCCGGAAGAAGGTCGCGAGGCGCTCCTCGATCGACGCGCGTTCCCCCCGGATCGCCTCCTCCGCCCGCGACCGCCGGTCCCGCTCGAGGCGCAACCGATCGATGTCCTTCTCCAAGCCGCGGATCTCCCGCTTCCGGGCGAGGACCCCGGCCTCCCCATTCCCCTGCTCTCCCCCGATCAGGATCCCGTCGGCGGTCACCACGTCGCCGTCGAGGGTCACGTAGGAGTTCCACACGCTGTTGCGGTCCCACAGCCGGATCGCGGTGTCGAGGGTGCGAACCAGAAGCGTTCCCCCGAGCAGGCCCCGGAGCAGATCACGGCACTCCGGGGGGCCCGTGACGACCTCGGTGAGCGGCGCGACGACGCCCTCGTCTCCGAGGTACGCCAGTTCCTCGTTCCGGGTCCGAAGCCCCACCGGGATGAACGCTCCCCGCCCCTCCCGGGACTCCTTGAGGTAGCGGATGGCGGAGAGTCCCTCGGCCTGGTCACGGACCACCACCGACTGCATCCGCTCGCCGAGGACCGCCTCGACCGCCTTCTCGTAGGCGGCATCGGTCTCGATCATCTCGCCCATCACGCCGAAGATCGCGCGATCGTCACGATCGGAGGCCTCGACACGGCGGAAGTGCTGCAGAACGGCCCGAACCCCCGAGGAGGCCCAGTCCATCCGCTCGTGGAGACCGGAAAGGGTGGCTCGCCGCGATTCGGCGGACCGAAGCTCGCTCTCGGCGCTCCGGGCCACCTCGACCGATCCGTCGAGCGTCACGTTCGCGGCGGCGAGGGCCGCCCCCGTCTCCTCCCAGGACCGCTCCGCGACCTCAAGGGCCTCCCTCGCCGCGGTCTCGGCGGCGGACGCCGCGTCGAGGTCGAGCGAAGCCTTTTCCACCGCAGCGACCGCCTCGAAGGTCCGGTCCGAAAGACGGGCCAGGGATCGTTCCCCCTCCGCGATCCGTTGCGACAACCCTTCGGCGCCGGACCGCGCGTCGGAGTGCTGGGACACGCGCACGATCAGGTCGGACTTGGCGCGCTCGACCTCCTCCTGGGCGAGGCGGTGCTCTTCGCGCACCGCCGCCAACGAGACGTTTTCCTTCTTCCAACAGTCCCGGGCCAGGGAAAGCCCCTCTCCCCGCAGGGCGGCTTCCCCTTCCGCCTCCGCGATCCGCGCATCGAGCGACGCGATTTCCGATTCGAGGGTGGCGATCTCCACCCGCGCCTCCAGGGCCATCCGGCGGAGCTGTTCCGCCTGTCCGCGAAGCCCGCCCCACTCCGCCTCGCGACGCGCCGCTTCCTCCTTCCGCCGTCCGTGTTCGTCCCGCAGGTCGGACAGCAGACGTTCCCGCTCCGCCAGCGTCACCCGCGCCTCCTCGCGGCCGGCGTCCATCCGCGCCAGGTCGGAACGCGCCGAGAGAAGCGCATCTTCGATGCCGCCCAACGCCTCCCGCGCCGAGTCGCACGCGAAGGTCATCGCGAGACGCCTTCGAGAGGCGACGCGGAGATCGAGGTCCTTCAGTTCCGCCCGGAACATCTTGTACCGCTCCGCCTTCCGGACCTGCCGTTCGAGCGCCCCGATCTGACGCCGGACCTCGTCGAGGATGTCCTTCACGCGGGCGAGGTTCTGGCGGGTGCTCTCCATCTTCCGCTCCGCCTCTTTCCGCCGTACCCGGAACTTGGCGACCCCCGCGGCCTCCTCGATGATCATGCGCATCTCGTCCGGCCGGGCGTCGACGATCTCGCCGACCTTCCCCTGGGCGATGATGGCGTATCCGCGGGCTCCGGCGCCCGTGTCGAGGAACAGTTCGGCGATGTCCTTCAGGCGGCACGGAACCTTGTTGATGGAGAACTCGCTCTCGCCGTCGCGGAAGGTCCGGCGGGTGATCGCAATCTCTGCGTACGATTCGTACCCCGGAGGGGCGTTCCCGTCGTCGTTCTCGAAGGTGAGGGATACCTCGGCCATCCCCAGGGGACCGGCGGCATCCGAGCCGGCGAAGATGACGTCTTCGAGCGCCTTGCTGCGAAGATACGAGGGGGCGTGCTCGCCGAGGACCCAGCGGACGGCGTCGACGATGTTCGACTTGCCGCATCCGTTCGGGCCGACGATCGCCGTGACTCCGGAGGAAAAATCAAACGTCGTCTTGTCGTAGAAAGATTTGAAGCCGATCAGTTCCAGTTTTTTCAGTTTCATCGGAACCCCATGCCCGATGCCACGCCGGATCGGGCAAACCTCTACATAATGTGGGCGCAGACCCCGCCTATCGCAATATATGGTGTTTTCCGGGCGATGTAAAGATAAAAAAACGGCGGTCCGAGGCGGCCGCCGTCAGGAATCTTTTCTATTTGCAGCTACTTCTTCCCACCCTTCCCCGGCTTCTTCTCTCTGAGAACCGCCTGGGCCGCCGCGAGGCGCGCGATGGGGACCCGGTAGGGGGAACAGGAGACGTAGTCGAGCCCGATCCTGTGGCAGAACTCGACCGACTTCGGATCGCCGCCGTGCTCCCCGCAGATCCCGACCTTCAGGCCTGGACGTGTCGAACGCCCTTTCTCGACGCCCATCTGCACGAGCTGCCCGACCCCGACCTGGTCCAGGGTCGCGAACACGTCGGCTTCAAGGATATTCTCCGTCCGCTTCGTGTACGTCACCTTGCACACGGCACAGGAGAGATCCTTCTCAAGCTTCGTGCCGCACTGCGGGCAAAACTCCGACCGGTTCATGTAGTACTGGATGAATTTTCCGGAGTCGTCGCGGGAAAATCCGAACGTCGTCTGGGTGAGGTCGTTCGTGCCGAAGGAGAAGAAATCCGCCTCGGTCGCGATCTCGTCCGCGGTCACCGCCGCGCGCGGCAGTTCGATCATCGTCCCCACCGTGTAGGGGAACTTCTTCTTGTGCCGCCGCATCGTCTCTTCCGCCACGCCGACGACGATCTCCTTCTGCGCTCTCATCTCCCCCACCATGCTGACCAGAGGGATCATGACCTCGGGGTGGACCCGGATCCCCTCCCGGGTGACGTCGCACGCCGCCTCGAAAATCGCGCGCGCCTGCATCCGCGTGATCTCGGGGTAGTAGATCCCGAGCCGGCAGCCGCGAAGGCCGAGCATCGGGTTGAACTCGTGAAGCTCCTCGACCCTCTCCAGCAGGCGCTTCTTCTCCTCGATGATGGAACGGTCCGCGTGGATCAGCTCGAGCTTGGTCACCTCGACCATCAACTCCTCGCGCTTGGGGAGGAACTCGTGGAGGGGCGGGTCCAGCAGCCGGATCGTCACAGGATACCCTTTCATCTCGCGGTACAGCCCCTTGAAATCGTCCCGCTGCATCGGGAGCAGTTTCAGGAGTGCCGCCTCGCGGTCCTCCCGGGTCCGGGCGAGGATCATCTCCTGCATGATCGGTATCCGGTCCTCGGCGAAGAACATGTGCTCCGTGCGGCACAGCCCGATCCCCTCGGCCCCGAAGTCTCGCGCGACCCGCGCATCCCGCTGCGTGTCGGCGTTTGCGCGTACCTTGAGCCGCCGCACGGCGTCCGCCCAGGACATGAAGACACCGAACGCGCCGGTCATCGCGGGAGCGATCAGCGGCGCCTTCCCCAGGATCACCTCGCCGGTGGTGCCGTTCAGCGATATGAAGTCTCCCTCGCGGACAACCTTGCCCCCCACCATGAACCGGTTCGTGGTTTCGTCGACGTCGATCATGTCGCACCCCGCGACGCACGTCTTCCCCATCTGGCGGGCGACGACCGCGGCGTGGGACGTCATCCCCCCCTTCGCGGTGAGGATCCCCCGGGCCACGTCCATCCCGTGGATGTCGTCGGGGCTCGTCTCCTTGCGGACCAGGATCACGTCCTTCCCCTCGGTGGCCCACTCGACCGCCTTGACGGCGTGGAAGACCGCCGCGCCGGTCGCCGCGCCGGGGGAGGCGGGGAGCCCCTTGGCGACGACGTCGAGCTTCGCCTTCGGGTCGATCACGGGGTGGAGCAGCTGGTCGATCTGGTGCGGCTCGAGGCGCAGCAGCGCCTCCTCCTTCGTGAGCAGCTTCTCCTTCACCATGTCCGCGGCGATCTTTACGGCCGCCGCCGTGGTCCGCTTCCCGTTCCGCGTCTGGAGCATATACAGGATGTTGCCCTCGATGGTGAATTCGAAATCCTGCACGTCCTTGTAATGCTTCTCGAGCTTCGCGGTGATCCGCATCAGCTGGTCGAATACCCGCGGGAGCGCCTTCTTCATGTCGCGGATCTGGTGCGGAGTGCGGGTGCCGGCGACGACGTCCTCGCCCTGCGCGTTTACGAGATACTCGCCGTAAAACTCCTTCGCGCCCGTGGCGGGATTCCGCGTGAAGCCGACGCCGGTGGCGCAATCGTCCCCCATGTTTCCGAACACCATCGTCTGGACGTTCACCGCCGTGCCAAGATCGTCCGGAATTCCGTTCGTCTTCCGGTAATATTTCGCCCGGTCGTTGTTCCACGACCGGAACACCGCGTCCCGCGCCAGTTCCAGCTGGACCCGCGGGTCCTGCGGGAACTCCCTTTTCAAGCGCTCCTTGACCAGCGCCTTGAACTTTCCGCACAGGTCCATCAGGTCCTCGGCGGTAAGGTCGACATCGTAGGCGGCGCCGCGCTCCTGCTTCTTCGCGTCGAAGATGTCCTCGAAGTTGTTCTTGGGGAGATCGAGCACCACGCCGGAAAACATCATCAGGAAGCGGCGGTAGGAATCGTACGCAAAGCGCGGGTTGCGGGACTTCTGCGCAAGCCCTTCGACCGTCTTATCGTTCAGCCCGAGGTTGAGCACCGTGTCCATCATGCCGGGCATGGAGAATTTCGAACCCGACCGGACGGAGACGAGCAACGGGTTTTTCGGATCGCCGAGCTTCTTCCCGGCCACCCGCTCGAGCTTCGAGAGGTTCGCCGCGATCTCCGCCTTGACCTCCTGTGGGAGCTTCCCGCGGTATCTGTAATACAGGTTGCAGGCCTCGGTGCTGATGGTGAACCCCGGAGGAACCGGCACGCCGAGGTTCGTCATCTCGGCGAGCCCCGCTCCCTTCCCGCCGAGGACGTCCTTCATCGCGCCGTTCCCTTCGGCCTTGCCCCCCCCGAAAAAGAAGACCCGTTTCACCGACATCGTCGCTCCTCCGATCACCCTTGTTTCGGCTGCCCCGAAGACGCCACTTTCGAAAAGTCCGCCACCGACGCGAACACCGCCGACAGCCCCTTCAGGAGCGCAAGCCGGTTGTTCCGGACCGTTTCGTCCTTCGCCATCACGAGCACTTTTTCGAAGAAGGCGGCCACCAGCGGCTGGAGCCCCGCCATCTCGCGGAACGCCTCGCCGTACCGCCCGTCGCTCGCCGCCGCCACGACGCGGCCCGAGACATCGGCCGCTGCCGCGTGGAGCGCCCGCTCCTCGTCGTGTTCGAAGAGCATCGAAGAAACCGCGAGGGGACCGTCGTACACCCTGGTGATGTTGATCGCCCGCTTGAAGACCTCCGCGAGGGGCTCGAACGCCGCGTCCGCCCGGAAGGCGACCAGCGCGTCGAGCTTCGACCGAAGGTCCACCACGTCCGAGAGTCCCGGGGCCAGCACCGCCTCGACGAGGTCGGCCGGCGCCCCCTGGGAAACAAGGAGGTTCAGGCAGCGGGCGACGACGAATTCGAGGACCTTCTTCCGCACCTCGGCGGCCGGCGACGTGAGCTTCGGCGCAAGGGTCGCGAGGGATCGGTCCACCAGCTCGGCGATCGGGATCCGGAGCCCCCGCGATTCGAGGATGGAGAGGATCCCCAGCGTGTGACGCCGCAGGCCGTATGGGTCCGCGGTTCCCGTCGGGATGAGCCCCACGCCGAAGCAGCCGCACACCATGTCGATCTTGTCGGCGATCGCCGTCGCGGCCCCCACGTCCGTGGCCGGCAGATCGTCGGACTGTCCCTTCGGCAGATAGTGCTCGAACACGGACTGCGCGATCTCGGCCGACTCGCCGGTCTTCGAAGCGTAATGCCGCCCCATCACCCCCTGCAGCTCCGGGAACTCCTTGATGACGCCGGTGGTCAGGTCGGCCTTGCTGAGGAACGCCGCGCGGCGGCAATCCTCCGCCTTGCCGGGGAACCCGAAGGAGGCGACGAACTCCGCGATGTCGGCCATCCGCTCGACCTTTTCCCAATACGTTCCCATGTCCGCCTGGAAAAGGACCTTTTTCAGCGCCTCCGCGCGTTCGAACAGGGGTTTTTTCAGGTCGTCCCCGTAGTAAAACTCGGCGTCGGAGAGCCGGGCCCGGAGGACCCGCTCGTTCCCCGCAACGACGACCGACTCGTCGGGAACGATCATGTTCGAAACGAAGGCGAATCCCGGGAACAGCCCCCCCTTCGCATCCTCGAAGACGAAATATTTCTGGTTGTTTCTCATCGAGGTGACGAGAACCTCCCTCGGCAGCGAAAGGTACTTCTCCTCGAATCGCCCCACCATGACGACGGGGTACTCCACGAGGTTCGCCACCGTCTCGACCAGCGGTTCGTCCTCCACCCATTTCATGCCGATCCGCCCCTCCGCCTCCCGTATCCCCGCGCGGATCCTCCCCTTTCGGTCTTCGAGGTCCACGAGCACACGGGCCTCCGCGAGCCGCCCGGGATATTCGGAGGTCGAGGATAGTTCGATGGGCGCGGGGGCGAGGAACCGGTGCCCGAAGGTCGTCCGCCCCGACGTGATGTTGCCGAACGAAAACGGCAGGACCTCGTCGCCGTACAGCGAGACGATCCAGTGGACCGGGCGGGCGAACCGCACATCGAGGTCGGCCCACCGCATCGACTTCTTGAACGGAATCGCAGGGAGGAAATCGGAGACGATCTTCGGAAGGATCTCCTGGACCGGGCGGGCCGCCTCCTCGCGAACGAAGCCGAGGTAGTCGCCGCGATCGGTGGGGAAGACGGTGAGGGCCGAGACGTCGATCCCCTGGGACCGGGCGAATCCAAGGCCCGCCTTCGTCGGCTTGCCGGCGGCGTCCAGTCCCACGCTTTTCGGCGGACCCATCACGGTCTCTTTCGACGCCGCCTGCCGTTCCTCGAGGTCCCGGATCACGTAGGTCAGCCGCCGCGGAGTTCCGTAGATGTCGACCTTCCGGAAGGAGAGACGGGCCTTCTTCAGCATCCCCTCGAACTGCTGGCCTCCGAACCAGAGCGCGGGGCCGACGAACCCCGCCGGGATTTCCTCGCAGCCGATCTCGAGCAGATAATCGCGTCCCATCGGGATTCCTCTTCGCGGGTGGTTTCTTGACTAGCCGGAGAACTTCCCGAGCAGCGGGAAGCCCATCTCCTCGCGCGACCGGAGGAACCCCTCCGCGCAGAAGCGCGCAAGGTTCCGGACCCGGCCGATGTAGGAGGTGCGCTCCGTGACGGAGATCGCGCCCCGGGCGTCGAGCATGTTGAAAGCATGGGAACACTTCAGGCAGTAGTCGTAGGCGGGCAGGACGAGCTTCCGCTCGACGAGGCCAAGGCACTCCTTCTCGTACATGGTGAACAGGGAGAAGAGCATCGGGATGTCGGCGGCCTCGAAGTTGTATTTCGACCACTCGACCTCGCCGCGGTGGTGGACGTCGCCGTACGTCACGTCTCCGACCCACTTGAGATCGAAGACGTTGTTCACGTTCTGAAGGTACATGGCGATCCGCTCGACGCCGTAGGTGATCTCCCCGGAGACCGGTTTCAGGTCGATCCCCCCGCACTGCTGGAAGTAGGTGAACTGGGTGATCTCCATCCCGTCGAGCCACACCTCCCACCCCAGCCCCCACGCCCCGAGGGTGGGGGACTCCCAGTCGTCCTCCACGAACCGGATGTCGTGCTTCAGCGGATCGATCCCCACCGCGCGGAGGGAGTCCAGGTACAATTCCACATAGTTGTAGGGGCACGGCTTCATGATGACCTGGAACTGGTAATAGTGCTGCAGGCGGTTGGGATTCTCGCCGTAGCGCCCGTCGGTCGGCCGGCGGGACGGTTCCACGTAGGCCGTGTTCCACGGCTCGGGCCCGAGGGCCCGCAGGAACGTCGCGGGATTGAACGTTCCGGCGCCGACCTCGATGTCGTACGGCTGGTGGATCACGCAGCCCTTGTCGGCCCAGAACTTCTGCAGGGACAGAATGAGATCTTGGAAAAACACCGTTCCCTCCCGGTGGAAGTGATAGGGATAGCTAGTTATCACTCCGCGGGAGGGGTGTCAAGCCAAATCATTGGAAAATTGAGGGGTTATATCACTCGGAGGTCACTTCTTGCCCAGACTCCGAAGTTGCTTGCCGAGGCAATACTCGACATATCCAGGGATAACCGATCGTAATTCCTCGGCAATCACGACGGGAATCCGGAGCCGCCCCCGTGCCGCGGCCTTCCCCGCCTGCAGGGCACGCCATGTTTTCACGGCCCCGAGGGACAGGGGGGACCCTCCGACGGGCGGACAGGCCCCGCACAGGACCCCCCCCTCCGAATCGAGAAACCGGTACGAACGGCACTCCTTCTCCCTGCATTTCCGGCACCCGGACAGGTCGGGCCCCCACCCGCCGATCGCGAGAAATTCCGCCTCGGCCCTTCGGGCGGTCTCCGGCGGCGGCTCCCCGTCCGCGATGGAGCGCATCCCCCTCAGGAGGACCTCGAACGCCCGCGGCTTCGCCCCCCCCTGGGGGAATAGCTCCGTCGCGATCTCGAGCAGGTGGTCCGCGTGTCGCACGCGCTCCCAATCCTCCACGATCCCCCAGAAACTCCGGTTCACGGAGGCGGAGGAAAGGACGGCCATTCGCCCGGGACGCTCGGTCCACGCGATGTCGAGAAGGACGTACCGCTGCAGCGCGCCGCCGAACCGTTTCCGGCTGCGCCACGCGGATTTTCCGACGGTCACGAGAACTCCGGCGTCCCGGGTGAAGAACGTGAGGCGGCGGTCGGCCTCCCCGAGGTCGATGGCGCGCGCGAGGAATGCGGGAGAGGTGTGGAAGGAAGGCCGGTTCACTGGCCGGTGGAGGCTAGCTCTCCAAAGGTGATCTTCCGAACCTGCCCCCGTTCCCCGAACGGCGGCAGCCGCCGGCCGTTCAGCGTTCCCGCCACGCCCGCCGCGTTGCCGAGTTTCAGGGTGATCCGGCGACTCGCATGGATGCTGATCTTGTCGCCGGCGTACAGCATCACATCGATCGGGTCGCCGTCGTCGAAACTGTACATCACCCACACCTGGTCGCTCGCCTCGAGGAACAGCTGGAAGGGGCCGACGAGGGGCCCGGTGTCTCCCACCGCCGCCACCGAAGAGGTCGGCTCCGCCGGGGTCGGCGGGACCTGCGTCGGGGAAAGTACCGGCGCCGTCATGTTGTCGAGTCCGGAAGGGGCGGCGACCACCGCGTTTTCCGAAACCGGCGGGGAAGGAATCGCGACGGCGGGGGGCGGCGGCGACGATGGCAACGGACTGCGCTCGGTGTGGAGGGTCACCCAGGCGAGGATCACCCCCACGAGGAGAACGGCCCCCGCGGCAACGGTGTACGTCGCCCGGCGGCTCCCCCGCTCCCGATCCCGCTCCACCCACCCGAACCGCAGCTGCGCCGCCATGTCGCTGTCGTCACGGATCCCGATCGACCGCTCGTATTCGGCGAGGACGGGCCCCGGATCCTGCGAGAGATATTTGGCGTACGAGCGGATGAAGCCGGTGGAGAATACGCGCTCCGGGAAATCCCCGAAGTTCCCCTCCTCGATTCCCGCGAGAAACCGATGGCCGATCCGGAGCTCGGCGGAAGCCTGGCCGATCGTCTTCCCCATCGTCTCCCGGCGTTCCTTCCAGGAGGAACCTGCGGGCCCCGACGTCATCGCTTCTCCGATCCGAGGAGTGTCACGTACTCGGCCGCCTGTTTTCTGACTTCTGGTTCGCTCGAAACCGCGAGAACCTTGTCGAACGCCTTCAAAGCCTACGCGGGCCGCGAGAGCCGGAGGTAGGCGCGCCCCAGTTCCATCCAGCCCGATGCGTAGTCGGGAAGGACTTCCACGCAC
>Ga0105101_10001175_pt1 | contig 11349 bp, 15 predicted proteins | sample PPLLak21cMay2015_2_FD_87037 | JGI IMG/M metagenome (GOLD analysis project Ga0105101, IMG submission 87037) | Freshwater sediment microbial communities from Prairie Pothole Lake near Jamestown, North Dakota, USA - PPLs Lake P8 Core (1) Depth... | ecosystem: Environmental > Aquatic > Freshwater >...
CAGGTACCTGAATTGTCTTCTGATGCACAGGCTGCCCTGAGGAGTTTTCTCTCCTCGTCGGCTGGAGTAAGAAACCCTGTGGACATGGTTGCCTCCGCCTCTCCTGATGATTATGCGCGTGCTATTCGTGCCGTGGCAGGCGATTCGAATATAGATGCCATCATCGTCAACTTTATCCCCCCAATCGCGGTCCGCCCGGAGGAAATCGCTAAGGAGATTCTGAAGGTAGCAGGCGAATTAAACGGACGCATTCCCATCCTCAGCACCTTCATGGCGTACCACGGTGTATCCGAGATCCTATCGGACGGGCAAAGCCGTATTCCATCTTATCCCTTTCCAGAGGCTGCGGCTGGCGCTCTCGCCCGTGCAGTGCAATATGGCAAATGGCTCGCTAGTCCTGAAGGAAATGTATCCGCATTCCCCGATGTGCGGCGGGAAGATGCCGCGGCAATTGTAGCTCATGCCCTGCGGGAGGGCGGACGATGGCTCACTCCCGAAGAAGTTGAGAACCTGCTCGATTGCTACGGCATTCCGTTGATAAGGACTCTACCTGCCGAGAACCCTGAGGAAGCAGGGAAGATTGCAGCACAATTGGGTGGACAAGTTGCCCTCAAAGCAGTTGCACCAGGCTTGTTGCATAAAACAGAAGCTGGTGCGGTCCGGCTTGCGCTCGGTGGAGAAGAGGAGACGAAAAGATCGGCAGAGGAAATGCTTGAGAAATTAGAGTCAGCAGGGCTGAAGAACATCAGTTTCATCATTCAACCCATGGTTGCATCAGGTATCGAAATGCTTGTAGGTGTTACTCATGACCCGGTCTTTGGACCCATCATGGTTTGCGGCGCGGGAGGCATCCTTGTCGAGTTACTCAAGGATGTGGCAGTTCGCATCACCCCCCTGACGAATCAGGACACAAGCGAAATGATCCGTTCTCTCAAAACATTTCCACTCCTCAATGGCTACCGCGGAGGACCCCATTACGATGTGACTGCGCTTGAACAGGTTGTCCTACGGGTGGGTGCACTGGTTGAGGATATTCCTGAGATTGGCGAGTTAGATCTTAACCCGGTTATTGTATTGCCAGAAGGGCAGGGTGTTTCTGTGGTAGATGCCCGCATCCGCGTGGCCGAGGCACTCCGCCTTCTTCCCTTCGGCTCCAAGAAACGTTGATGTTAAGTTCATTCGGAGATGAATCATGTGCCAGGCTACTATCTATCTCGACGGAAAAGAAATCATGCAAGATGTGACGCTGGTGGAAATATTGCCGGAGAGCGTACGCCTGACTGCTTTCTTTGAAGCGCCAGTGGTCGTACCCGCTGTCCTTCGAAAGGTGGACCTGCTCAAACATCTTGTCATTTTGGAGTCGATCCGGAAAGGAGAATCCGGCTATGAACGAAATGGAGAAACTGCGCATGCTAATCCCCCTTTGGATAGAACATAACGAGGAACATGCGGAAGAATACCGCTGCTGGGCAGAAGGAGCCGGTGAGGCGTCTGCAGATCTCCTGGATGCTGTTGATGCAATGAAAACGGTCAACCAGGCACTGGCGGCTGTACTGGAAAAACTGGGTCGAACAACGTTCAACATGCAGTCCCATTGAATGGAAAGGAGTTCATATGACAAATAATCTGGTTCGCGATTGGATGACACCGAAGCCGTTTACTGTTAATTCCTGCACCCCATTGCGGGTTGCTTACTGGCTGATGATTGACAACAAGGTCCATCGTCTGCCTGTAATGGAAAAGGGGCAACTGGTGGGAATCATTACCCTGGAAGATGTGCGCCGGGCAGAACCACGCACCGGCATCGGACTCGACATGGTCAGAATTACCGAGATGCTTGCAAGATTGACTGTCCATCAGGTCATGAGCCGGGATCCGAAAACCATCACTCCCGATGCAGCTTTGATCGAGGCTGCCCGGATGATGCTGGAGTATGCGATCAGCGCTCTTCCCGTGATGGAAGGCAGCCAACTGGTAGGGATCATCACGGAGAGTGATATCTTCCGGGCCTTCGTGAAAACGGAGGAAGAAAAGCAGGCGCAGATCCATGAGTGAAGCCAGCCGCTCGTTATGGGAATTGCTCATGCTAACCCGTGACGCCGGCACTTCTGCTCAACTCACTTGTGCGGAGTGTTTTGTATTGCTTGAATATGACGCGGAATTACTGTCGAACGGCGCAGCCCTGGATGAACTCCACCCTGCAATCCGGAACCATCTGTCTCTTTGCTCAAAGTGTAAGACGAAGATCGACGAGTGGTTGAGAAAGCCCGGTACGCCGCGAGCCCAACGATTTTCACATTGACCGGGATGGAGTCCTTGATTTGCGGGCTTGCCTCCAGGCTGTAATTTACGATGGTATTGAATGGTGTTGAGGAGGTAGTTATGTACAAGAGAATTTTGGTTCCACTGGATGGATCCAAATTGTCAGAAGGAGTCCTGCCACTTGTACGCACGTTGGCCGAAGTTAGCAAGGCTGAGGTGATCGTCTTACGAGTTGCGGAGTACCCATACTCGTTGTATTCCAGCAGTTATGAATATCCACCTTCTGATCCTGATCTCGCAAAAACGATCCTAGAAAAAAAGAGAGAGATTTTTCAGAGGGCAACCTCTTACCTCGAGCAGATTGTTTCCACACTTAAGAAAAGTGGAATAAAAGCAACTGCTGAAACATGCGATGGCCCGGTCGTCGAATCTATCTTGGCAGCCACAGATCGCCTTCATATCGATCTTGTTATGTTGTCGCCTTATGGTCAAAGTGGATACGGCCACTGGACGATCGGCGCGATTGCTGACCGTGTGCTGCATGAGGCTCGAGTGCCTGTGATTCTTATCCGACTTCCATCGCACTCTCTCATCGGTGATCTTGCTCACGTGCCGCACAGCGATGTATCGAATCGTCTGAGTACCGCGTATTAGCCATGTGACCTACGATGGCGATTGGAACTCGATGGAATGCAACCGTATCTATACTTACCTGACTTGTATCGTTTTGAACCCGGAGGCACATTATGCCAACAGACCCAAAGTATCTGCAGGAGGTCTCCTGCTTTCGAAATCTCTCTGAAAAACAACTGAACCTCATAGCCCAGATTACCGATGCGGTATGTTATCCGCCAGGCCAGGTGTTGTTTGCAGAGGGTCAACCAGGAGAACGCTTCTTCTTCCTGGTGAAGGGCGATATTGATATCTTGCATAACATTGGCAGGGAAGGCGAGGTGCTCGTAGACACCGTATCGGGTGAAGAAGTTATTGGGTGCTCTGCCCTGATCGAACCCTACACATACACTGCCACCGAACGTAGCCTGACCGAGGTAGAGGTCTTGGAGGTTGATGCCATTGCTCTGCGCCAGTTGATGGAAGAAGACTGCCGTCTCGGGTTCTTAATCCAACAGCATATCATGCGCGTTTTGATGAAGCGTCTCCTGGAATTACGTTTGGCCGCAGCATGAAGCTGAAACAGAAGTGCATATCCATAGATGACTATGAATAATCCCTTTGCCAATCCTGAAACGGCTGCCAGTTACGAAGTCTGGTATCAGACAGTTGGTCGAACGGCTGATCAACAGGAGAAGGCTCTTTTGAAGTGGTTGTTGAGCAAATTCAAAGCGGCACGTTCCATTCTGGAAGTCGGTAGCGGCACAGGCCATTTTACGCGCTGGCTTAGTGAACAGGGACTACTGGCAATGGGATTGGACTCCTCCAGGCCCATGTTGGAAGAAGCAATACGCTTGAGAAGCCCGGTATGCCTGCAAGCAGATGCGACTGCTCTTCCATTCCGCTCGGCATCTGTTGACCTGGTTGCCTTCATAACAACATTGGAGTTTCTCCCCGATCCTATCCTAGCACTGACTGAGGCGATCCGCGTTGCCAGAGAGGGACTCGTCCTCGGTGTATTGAACGCTCTAAGGTGGTTGGGCCGGCAGTACAGGCGTGAGGCAGGGCCAATCTGGGAAGCCGCTCGGTTCTACACGCCGAATGAACTGAAGCGCATGGTTCAGGAGGTTGTTGGTGATCAGCCAAAGGTTGTCTGGCGGACTACTCTGTGGTCATGCTGGCCAGGCGCACTCCCGCTTCCCTGGGGCGGGTTTATTGGCATGGCAGTAAGACTGCATTGATAGAAGGAGAAAGAAATGATTGGTATTTCGGCCCAGGTCAGCCTGTATCCTTTAGGTCAGGAAGACCTGTCGCCTGCGATCGAGGAAGCGCTGCGTATCTTTCGTCATCATAGTTTGGATGTGAATCCTGGATCCATGAGCACGTTGATCTGCGGTGATGAGGCGGTGGTCTTTTCCGCTTTGCAGGACGCCTTTCGACGAGCTGCGAAAGCAGGCCGGGTAGTGATGGTCACCACTTTCTCGAATGCTTGCCCGTTGCCCGAGTCCGATGCGGAAGAGCAGGAGGAGAAGGTGCGATGAAAAGCTCTTTATGGATCATCGTGCCACAGTATGTCCGAATGGAAGATGCCCGCGAACCAGTAGACGCATAGGCCCAAAGTCAGGCATCCAGATACTGAATACTGTCCCTAATTTTGACGCACTACGATTATCTACACACAGGAGAAAAAAATGACATCAACCTATACCCGCTCTGATTCGAAAGTGGAGGTGACCGGTTTTGAAGCCCGCCATTATGATTTTTTCATGAACCTGATTACCGGCGGCACGTATCCATTCTTCATCCGCCGGGTGGTGAAGGATATGCAAATTCAGCCTGCTGACAGTATCCTGGACCTAGGTTCCGGTACCGGGCGCAATATCAGCCTGATGAACAAGTACCTCTCTGAGGAAGGTCGCGTTTTGGGGCTGGATATCGGTTCGGAGATGCTGGAACAGGCGCAGCGTCGTTTTGCCAACCATCCCCGCGTCGCCATCGAAAAACGACGCGTTGAAGAGCCACTGCCTTATCAAGATGAGTTTAATAGGACCTTTATCTCTTTTGTGATGCACGGCTTAGTTCAGGAGGACCGGCTGAAAGTCATTGCCAACACTTACCGCGCCCTGAAACCCGGAGGCGAGTTTCTCATTTTGGATTACAACGAGTTTGACCTGAAGCGTTCTCCCTGGCCGGTGCGTTTTGCTTTCAAACTGGAATGCCCCCTGGCGACAGATTTCATTGGACGGAATTTACAGGCGATGCTGCGCGAGCTGGGCTTTGATGGATTCCGCGTTCACACATACTATCTGGGATACGTGCGCCTGCTGATGGCACGCAAGGCAGCTTAAAGTCAATGATGTGAGAATCGATAGGCTCCAGGTGCCTCAAGAGGAAGACAATGCCTAAAAAAAACGTTGTTATTGATTATCAAGCTTGTGACCCGAAACAATGTGAAGGAGGCATTTGTCAGGCGGCGCTGTTGTGTGAAAGAAAAGTGCTCACCCAGGAAGCGCCATACAGTATGCCGGATGCCAAAGCGTCTATGTGCCTGGGTTGTTCGCTGTGTTTGCAGGCTTGTCCTACAGGCGCAGTACATTTGATGTGATGCATGTCAAAACTTCCTCACACACAGCCCGATGCCTGGGTCTGAGATGGAACAACAGGAAGTTCACAAGGATCCGCGATGACTGAAAGAATGCTACAGCCATTTCAACTGGGAAGCCTGACGCTGGCCAACCGACTGGTGATGACCGCTGTGAAGCTTGGCTATGGATCTGTCGAGGGACAAGTAGCCGATCAACACATCGCCTTCTATGTTCGTCGCGCTCAGGGGAAGGTGGGATTGATAACGACTGAGCCGATGTATGTGCAACGGAATGGCCGGGAACTTCCGACTCAATTAGGGATCGATGCTGATAAACAGATATCTGGATTACGGCGGCTGACAGAGGCAGTGCACGCGGCTGGCGGTTTGATGATGGCGCACATTAACCATGCCGGGCGCGCCGCGAATCCTGGCTTGGTTTCCGCAAACGAACTGGTTTCTGCCTCCGATGTATTTTGTCCGGCCAACCAGGTCACTCCCCGCCCATTGAGCCGCGCCGAAATTGCCGAGGTAGTTGCTGCTTTTGGGGATGCCGCTCGCCGCACGCGAGAGGCAGGGTTTGATGCGGTTGAAATTCCTTTCAGCCATGGCTACCTCATCCACCAGTTCCTCTCTCCGCATACCAATCATAGAGAGGATGAATACGGCGGTACGTTCGAAAATCGTCTCCGTTTTGTAAGGGAAGTGCTCTCCGCTGCGCGCGAGCAGGTTGGGGATGACTTTCCCATCGTTGTGCGCCTGAACGCACACGATTACGTCGAAGGAGGTCTAACCATAGAGGACGCTGTTGAGATAGCCCGTGTCCTGGAAACGCTTAGGGTGAACGCTATCAGCATCACCTCCGGCACAATGTGCGAGTCGGTGCCCTTTTGCCTGTACCCGACCGGCACGCCAAAGGCGAATCTTCTTCCCATGTCCGCCCAAATACGAGCGGCGTCCGGCTTGCCTGTCATTGTCACCGGGCGCATCCGCACCCCCGCGGTGGCGCGGGAGGCTCTGGAGGCTGAGCAGACAGATCTGATCGGGCTGGGCCGCCCATTCCTGGCTGATCCCAATTGGGTGCGTAAGACCGAGGCGGGGGACGAGGAGGCGATCTTGTTGTGCGCGGCCTGCCACCAGGGCTGCCTGGCTCAATTACGTGCCGGGCATGGAACACATTGTATGTTCAATCCCTTCACGGGCCGTGAGGCTGAGATACAGATCGTCCCTGCTGAACAGCCGCGGGATGTGGTAGTCGTCGGTGGCGGTCCGGCGGGCCTGGAGGCAGCCTATATGGCTTCGCTGCGCGGCCACCATGTAACGCTTTACGAAAAGACCGATCGGTTGGGAGGACAATTCCATCTGGCAGCGCAGGCACCTTGCAAGGAAGATTTTCTGGATGTAATCGACCATCTCGCCCTGATGGTCAGACGCGCCGGTGTTGAGCTTCATATGAGCACACATGTTACGGCCCAAATGGTACTCAGCTTGCATCCGCATGTGGTCATCGTTGCCACAGGCGGCATTCCACTCACTATACCTTTTCCTGGTCTCGAAGAGACCCGTTTCCTCCTGGCGACGGAGCTGTTGAATGGCGTGGAGCAGGTAGAGACGCCAACAGCCTTTGTGATCGGCGGCGGGCTGGTTGGGCTGGAATCGGCGGATTACCTGGCGGCCCGCGGAGTGCGGGTCACACTTGTTGAAATGCTACCAGATGTAGGATCAGAGATGGATATCCTTGCGCGGGCTATGCTTCTTGGGCGGCTCAAAAAACAAGGAGTGGCGATTTACACCCGTACCAAAGTCACGAGTTTGACAAGGGATGAAGCGTTCGTCCAAAAGGACGACAGTGCGGGCCATTTCCCCATCGAAACAGTGATCATGGCCGTAGGTGTGCGCCCCAACCGCGACCTGGCCGGGGTTTTGCAATATAGTGGGCTGGAAACCCATGTTATTGGGGACGCTTTCCAGCCTCGAAAAGCGCTGGAAGCCATCTGGGAAGGGTTCGAGACCGGGCTGAGGATCTAGTGCGAAGAGGATGAGGATTATGAGCAAAGACAGGGTAGCAGAACTCAAAGAGCAGATTGCGGATCTCAAGATGCGCTGGCCGGCTCATTCGATCTCGCCTGCGATGATGACACAACTGGACGCTCTGGAGGAAGAACTGACAAAGGAATTGCAGAAGAGGAGTGAGGTGGAGACTTTTCAATTTCATGCCATTGGATATGTGAAAAATGAGATACGTGAAGCAACCAAACCTGATACTCTGACCGCCTCGTTCTCACACATTGTACTTGCTCCTGAGCTGTTGCAGGGACTGACTGGTCTGGAGCCAGGGATGGCTCTGCTGGTCGTCTTTGTTTTCCACCGCGCTGAGGGTTACGAGCTACTCCAACATCCGCGAGGCGACAGGAGCCGTCCAAAACGCGGCGTTTTCACCCTGTGCAGTCCCAACCGTCCAAATCCAATCGGAATCACCGAAGTCGAGTTGCTGGCCATTGAAGGAAATGTCTTGACTGTGCGCGGGCTGGATGCCCTGGATGGCACGCCGGTCCTGGACCTTAAACCGGGCACGGGAGTTGCACGTGATAAAAACTCAAGCTCAACATCACAAGGAGACTGATAATGTTTAACCGGATTCTTGTGCCCCTGGATGGTTCTTCGATAGCGGAATGTGTACTACCTCACGTTATTGCTTTTGCGAAAGTTTTTGATGCAGAGGTCAGTTTATTGCAGGTTTTGGAGCAGCCCCACAGTTCCGCGATTGCCCGGGCAATTGATCCTGTGGAGTGGGAGTTGGTTAAAGCAGAAGCAGAGGCCTATCTTAATGAAGTGACTGCCCGCCTAAAGGGTTTTGGTCTAAAAGTTACCAGAACCCTGCGAGAGGGGCAGGCAGCAGAACACATTGTTGACTTTGCTCACCAGAACGATATCGATCTGATCATTCTTAGCAGCCATGGACAAAGTGGCTTGAGCAATTGGAATATTAGCGGCGTTTTCCAGAAAATCATTCTACGCGCTTATACATCATTACTCCTCGTGCGAGCCTATCAACCTGTAAATCATGATCTGATGAATCAGGGATATTGTCAACTTTTGGTACCGCTGGATGGGTCTCAAAGAGCCGAAGTTGTCCTGCCAGCAACAAAAGTGATTTCACATTACTATCGTTCCAAGCTTCTCTTAGCGCATTTAACTCGCAAACCAGCAACACATTCTCATCTACCACTTACGCCTGCTGAAACCGAGTTAGTAACCCAAATTATCGATCATAACAGGAAATGGACCGCAAAATATTTGGAGGGGATTCGTTCCCATTCAATGCCTGGAGTAGATTGCCGTATACGCATCCTTGAGGGTGGTTATACAGAGCTGCATGATTTGGTGGAAGCAGAGGATGTAGATCTGGTTTTGCTAAGCGCTCATGGTGATTCCGGGAATTGCAGGTGGCCCTATGGCAGTGTAGCACTTAGCTTTATTGTCTATGGCACAACGCCGTTGCTGATCGTGCAGGATCTGGATCGAAATAACGTCCAGAAGACTACTGCCGAAATTGTTACCAGGGAAAAGAAAGGGCATTAACGAATGAGAAACTTGCCCTTATCTTTCTTCTAACAAAATCGGATTTTGTATTGCGAATGCTACGGAGAAAAAAATGAATACCAAAACCACACTCAGCGTTATTAAGGCCGATGTAGGCGGGTTTGTAGGCCATTCCAGCATCCACGAGGATTTGATCAATGAAGCCCAGGAACGGATGGAGACTGCTCGGGCGCAAGGCTTGCTCATCGACTCCCATGTCACGGCTTGTGGTGATGATCTGGAATTAATCATGACTCACTCACGAGGCATAGATAGCGTAGAAATACATCGCTTGGCCTGGGATGTATTCGAAGCATGTACGGTGGTCGCCAAGCGGTTAAAGCTTTATGGCGCGGGCCAGGATTTGCTGGCAGACGCGTTCGCTGGCAATGTAAAAGGCATGGGACCAGGGGTCGCGGAACTGAGCTTTGACGAGCGTAAGAGTGAGCCGATCGTCGTTTTCATGGCCGATAAGACTTCTGCGGGGGCCTGGAATCTGCCGCTCTATAAGATGTTCGCCGATCCGTTCAACACTGCCGGGCTGATCATCGCGCCTCCCCTGCATGCAGGTTTTCGCTTTGAAGTACATGACGTTTTGGAACGCAAACACATCTTTTTCAATGCACCCGAGGAAATCTACGATCTGTTGGTCTTCATTGGGGCGGCTGGCCGGTACATGATCAAAGCGGTCTATACCAAAGATGGAGAAGTGGCCGCAGTGACTTCAACCCAAAGGCTGGCGCTCATTGCCGGGCACTATGTTGGCAAAGACGATCCGGTCTGCGTGGTACGCTGCCAGGGTCAATTCCCGGCAGTTGGAGAGGTGCTGGAGCCTTTCACCATGCCGCACATTGTCCAGGGTTGGATGCGCGGCTCGCACTACGGTCCTCTCATGCCGGTGCCGAAGAGGCAGGCTACACCCAGCCGCTTTGATGGCCCGCCGCGGGTGATCTCATTGGGATTTCAACTATCTGAGGGGCATCTGATCGGTCCCCGCGACATGTTTGATGATCCTGGTTTCGATGAAGCTCGCAACCTGACCAACGTTATAGCCAATAACTTGCGCCGCCACGGCCCCTTCGAGCCTCATCGCCTGCCGATGGATGAGATGGAATATACAACTCTACCTGAGGTGATGGAAAAACTAAAAAATCGGTGGGAGAAATTGATGGACGAAAATGAAAGAAGCCTTGCTATATGAGAAACTGCCCAACCACAGTGTACGCTGCAATTTATGCGCGCATCATTGTGTGATCCCCAATGGCAAACTGGGTGTCTGCCGTGTGCGCAAGAATATGGATGGTGTACTTTATACCTTGGTCTATGGGCGTACCATCAGCCAGAATGTAGACCCGGTAGAAAAGAAGCCTCTTTATCATTTCTATCCGGGTTCGCTAGCATACTCTATTGCAACGCCAGGCTGCAGCTTCCGCTGCCAGTGGTGCCAGAACTGGCAAATCTCCCAGATGCCACAAGAACGGGATCTGATTGCCGGAAGCCTGGCTGCTCCCGAACAGATCGTTTACCGCGCGCTGGAGACCGGCAGCCGCAGCATCGCATACACATACACCGAGCCAACCATCTTCTTTGAGTACGCCTATGACACGGCGCGCCTGGCTCACCAGGCCGGTCTCGCCAATATATTCGTCACCAATGGGTACATGACACAGGAGATGCTGGACGTGTTCCATCCATATCTGGACGCGGCCAATGTGGATTTGAAAGCTTTTCGCAAAGAGACGTATCATCGATTCGTCGGAGCTGGGTTGCAACCTGTTCTGGATAACATGAAGCTCATGAAAAAGATGGGGATCTGGCTCGAGGTAACGACTCTGGTAATCCCTGGAATCAATGATGATCCTTCCGAATTACGGGATATAGCTCAATTCGTGGCACAGGAATTGGGAGCGGAGACTCCATGGCATATCAGTCGCTTCTTCCCGGCTTACAAGATGATGGATACACCTCCTACGCCGCTGGCAACGCTGCAGCAAGCACAGCAAATCGGACGTGAGGAAGGACTGCAGTATGTTTACGTTGGCAATATATCAATGGAGGGCAATGACACCCTTTGTCCAAACTGCGGCCGGGCACTCATCCGGCGACACGACTTTGGCGTGATCTTCAATCGCATGGAAACAGATAAGTGCCCGGCTTGTGATGCAACGGTCGCTGGTATTGGCATGAGCCATCATGAAAGGAATTGGCAATGAATATCTTGGTATTTGGCGGATCGGGGAAGATAGGCGCTGCTGTTGCCTGGGATCTGGTCAAGGCAAACGATGTTGAAACCGTAGGGATTATCGGCA
>Ga0105101_10001178_pt1 | contig 11341 bp, 10 predicted proteins | sample PPLLak21cMay2015_2_FD_87037 | JGI IMG/M metagenome (GOLD analysis project Ga0105101, IMG submission 87037) | Freshwater sediment microbial communities from Prairie Pothole Lake near Jamestown, North Dakota, USA - PPLs Lake P8 Core (1) Depth... | ecosystem: Environmental > Aquatic > Freshwater >...
GGTCTGTTGACCGAACTGCGCGCCCGTGAGTTCTACGAAAAGCCCACCGCCGAGCGCAAGCGCAAGCTCGCCGCCGCGGTCAAGCGCCAGAGCAAGCGCCTGCGCGGCCAGCAACTCCCCCCCAAGATGTATTGATTCTGCCGGCCGGCAGAATCACCCAACTCACGCCCGCCCGGCATGTCGCTCAAGCTACGCATCACTGACGACATGAAGGCGGCGATGCGCGCCAAGGAAACGGCACGCCTCGGTACGATCCGTCTGCTGCTGGCCGCGATCAAGCAGAAGGAAGTCGACGAACGCATCGAACTGGACGACGCTGCCGTCAGCAGCATCGTCGAAAAGCTCATCAAGCAACGCAAGGATTCGATCAGCCAGTTTCAGGCTGCCGGTCGTGACGACCTGGTTGCCGCAGAACAGGCCGAGCTTGCCGTGCTGCAGGCTTACCTGCCCGAACAATTCTCTGCCGCCGAAGTCGAAGCCGCAGTGGTGGCCGCCATTGCAGAATCCGGCGCCGCCTCCGCCCGCGACATGGGCAAGGTCATGGCCCTGCTGAAACCCCGGCTTGCCGGACGCGCCGACATGGGGCAGGTTTCAATGCTGATCAAAGCCCGCCTGGCGGGTTGAGTCCCGCCCGGCGTCTGCCCGGGTTTAACATGCAGCAACCATGATCCCGCGCGATTTTATCGACACCCTGCTCGCCCGCGTCGACATCGTCGACGTCATAGATCGGCGTGTGCCGCTGAAAAAGGCCGGGCAAAACTTTCAGGCCTGCTGCCCTTTCCACAGCGAAAAAACCCCTTCCTTCACGGTCAGCCCGACCAAGCAGTTCTATCACTGCTTCGGCTGCGGCGCACACGGCACCGCGCTCGGCTTCCTGATGGAATACGAGCACATGAGCTTTCCGGATGCGGTGGCCGCGCTGGCGCAGGACGCCGGCCTGCAGATGCCCGAATCGGCCCATGAGCCCGATCGGCCCAAACCGCCGCCGGCGCTGTGGGACGCGCTGCAGCAGGCCGCGCAGTTTTACAAGCTGCAACTCAAGCAGACGCCGCGCGCGATCGATTACCTGAAACGGCGTGGACTGACCGGCGCCATCGCTGCCCGTTACGGCATCGGCTATGCGCCGGATGGCTCGCCGCTGAAGCAGGTTTTTGCCGATTACAGCGCCGATGCGCTTGCCGCATCCGGGTTGGTGATCGACGGTGATCGCGGTCGCTACGACCGCTTTCGCGACCGCATCATGTTCCCCATTCGCAACATCAAAGGCCAGATCGTCGGTTTCGGCGGCCGCGTGCTCGATCAGGGCGAACCGAAATACCTCAATTCGCCGGAAACTCCGTTGTTCCACAAGGGATCCGAAATCTATGGCCTGTTCGAGGCGCGCACCGCGATCAAGACAGCCGGACGCGCCATCGTGGTTGAAGGCTACATGGACGTGGTGGCGCTGGCGCAGCACGGGGTGGAGTTCGCCGTCGCCACACTGGGAACGGCGACCACACCGATTCATGCACGCACGCTGCTGCGTCACAGCGATCGCCTGATTTATGCCTTCGACGGCGACAACGCCGGCCGCAAGGCTGCCTGGCGCGCGCTGGAAAATTCACTGGAAGCACTACAGGACGGCAAGGAAGTCAGCTTCCTGTTTCTGCCCGAGGGAGAAGACCCCGACAGCTACATCCGCAGCCACGGTCAGGCGGCTTTCCTGGAGTTGCTGGACACCGATACATTGCCGCTCTCGGCTTTTCTGGTGCGCGAGCTGGCACGCGGCCGCAAGTTCGACAGTCAGGAAAGCCGGGCCGCGCTAATCAAGGATGCCAAACCCCTGCTGGAGAAAATCGCCGCTCCGCTGTTAGCCAGCCTGATTCGGCGGCAGGTCGCCGATTTGGCACATTTACAGGCCGACGAGCTGGGACTGATAGGGATAAAACCCGGTGTCGGCCGCCGTGTCCCACCACGCCCGCAACGCCGCCCGGCACCGTCACGCGTTCGCAGCCTGGCCCGCACACTGCTGATGAACCCGTTGCGTGTCGCCGAAGTCGATCCCTGCTGGCTGGACGCGAATGATCAGTTGAGCACCCACATGGGTGAACTCATGGCCTGGCTGCACGATGTTAAGCACCTCAGCCTGCCTGCCATTGCCGAGGCCGCTCGCGGCAGCACCTTGGAACCCTTGGTCGATGAACTGATGACGGATTTGCTCGACAAAGATGAAAGTTGGGACTGGAACGCTGAATTCGACGGCGCCGTCAAACAGTTGCGTGATGACTGGCGTCGGCGACGGCAGCTGGAGTTGGCGCAACGCCCGCTCGACAGCTTGAGCGCCAGCGAACGCCAGGAACTGACCGAATTGGCACGTTCCTAGCTTGCCATAAATGGCAAGACAATGCATCTGATTACGGTATAATTGCCGGTTTTTGAACGATTTTTTCTGTCCGCCCGCACTGTGCCGGACAGAACCTGAGCGGAGAAAATCCTGTGGCTGTACGTGGAAGAAAACCGGGTGGTGGCGTAAAAAAAGCCGAAGCATTGGTCCCCCTTAAAGAGTTGACGCCGGTGGAAGCCGAAGCGCGCCGCACCCAGCTGAAAAATCTCATCATTCTGGGCAAGGAACGGGGGTTCCTGACTTACGCCGAGATCAACGACCACCTGCCTGATGAGGTGCTGGACGCCGACCAGATCGAAGGCGTGATCAGCATGCTCAACGACATGGGCATCCAGGTCTATGACGAAGCACCGGACGCCGAGACCCTGCTGATGCAGGAATCCACGCCGGCCGCTACCGACGAAGACGTGGCAGCCGAAGCCGAACAGGCGCTGACCACGGTCGACTCCGAATTCGGGCGCACCACCGATCCGGTACGCATGTACATGCGCGAAATGGGCTCGGTCGACCTGCTCACCCGCGAAGGCGAAATCGAAATCGCCAAACGCATCGAAGAAGGCCTGCGACACATGGTGCAGGCCATTTCGTCCTGTCCGCTCACCATCCAGCAAATCCTGGACATGGCTACGCAGATCGAAAACGATACGATGCGGATCGATGAACTGATTGATGGCTTTGTTGAAGTGGAAGCCGAGGTGGCAGAGGAAGAAGCTGTAGCGGAAACCGATGAGGAGGAATCCGAAGAGGATGACGAGGCAGCGACTGCAGCCGCTGCAGCAGCCAATCTGGCCCAGTTAAAGGCCGAAGCGCTGACCAGTTCGAATTCATCCGCAAGGCCTACAAAAGATCGCAGAACGCCCATGCCAAATACGGCCTCGGCAGCCAGCAGCACATGAAGGCCCAGTCCGAAGTGACCGCGCTGCTGATGGCAATCCGCTTCTCGGTGCGCCAGGTGGACAGCCTGTGCGACCAAATCCGCAATGCGGTGGAAGAGGTGCGTTCGCACGAGCGCAAGATCATGGAGTTCTGCGTGGCCCGTTCCGGCATGCCGCGCCCCCATTTCATCAAGACCTTCCCCGGCAACGAAACCAACATGGCCTGGCTGGACAAAGAGATCGCCGCCAAGAAGGGGTATTGCTCGACGCTTGCCAAGGTGCAATATGAAGTCAAGGCCCACCAGGAGGCGCTTATTGCCATGCAGGAACGCGTCGGCCTGCCGATCAAGAGCCTGAAGGACGTCAACAAGCACATGTCCACCGGCGAAGCCAAGGCCCGCCGTGCCAAGCGCGAGATGATCGAAGCCAACCTGCGTCTTGTGATCTCGATCGCCAAGAAATATACCAACCGCGGCTTGCAGTTCCTCGACCTGATCCAGGAAGGCAACATCGGCCTGATGAAGGCGGTGGACAAGTTCGAATACCGTCGCGGCTACAAGTTTTCGACCTACGCCACCTGGTGGATCCGCCAGGCGATCACCCGTTCGATCGCCGATCAGGCACGCACCATCCGTATCCCGGTGCACATGATCGAAACCATCAACAAGATGAACCGGATCAGCCGTCAGATCCTGCAGGAAACCGGCATCGAACCGGATCCGGCGACACTGGCGATCAAGATGGAAATGCCGGAAGACAAGATCCGCAAGATCATGAAAATCGCCAAGGAACCGATTTCCATGGAAACGCCGATCGGTGACGACGAAGACTCGCATCTCGGTGATTTCATCGAAGACTCCAGCACGCTTTCGCCTGACGATTCCGCCATCTATTCAAACCTGCGCGATGCCACCCGCGAAGTGCTGGACAGCCTGACCTCGCGCGAAGCCAAGGTGTTGCGCATGCGCTTCGGCATCGAGATGAACACCGACCACACCCTGGAGGAGGTTGGAAAACAGTTCGACGTGACCCGCGAGAGGATTCGCCAAATCGAGGCCAAGGCCCTGCGCAAACTGCGCCACCCGACTCGTTCCGAAAGACTGAAAAGCTTCGTCGGCAGCGGCGAAGAGTAAATTCCTTGCCCCGCCCATGGCGGGGTTTGGATAAACGTTTTCGGGTCTGTAGCTCAGCTGGTTAGAGCAGGGGACTCATAATCCCTTGGACCACTGTTCAATTCCGCGCAGACCCACCAATTTATCGGCACACATCATTCACACCCATGACAGCATCAGCCGTGTGTGAGACTGGGTAAAGGAATGGCGCTAAGTGACAAGCTGAAAATCCTCTACCTGACACGCATTTATGGTTTCAGGGAGTGGGCGATCGGCCTGCTTCAACGGATTCTTTTTGTTTCCTACAGCACCCCCCGTAGCATCGTCATTCACCGGGTAGCGGCCTTTGGTGATGCCGTTGTTTCCCTGCCTGCCATAGCGCTGATTCGCGCAAAATTTCCCGAAGCCGAAATTGATCTGGTCTCCACCTCAACGGAGGGCATCACCATTGCCGATGTACTGGAGGGCAGTGGGGTTGTGGATCAGATCTATCTGTTTAAAAAGCGTGAACGTGCTGCCGCATTGAGGCAGATCAGGGCGCATGGCTACGATCTTTATATTGAGATTCCACAAAACCTGAATCTCTACAAATCTTTTCGCAATATGTTTCTTGTCCGGTTCTACCTGAAGATCCCGTCGGCCTTTGGATGGGATCGCGGCAGGTTAAAGCGGTTCGCTCGCACTCAGGTTGATTACATGGCCATTCCCAGGGAGATCGACCGGTTCAGGCTGATGCTGAAAAAGAACGGTATTCAGGGATCCATCGAGTTCCCCATCGTTACGGATGATTCGGACAAGGAATACATCGACAAGCTGATCGGTGAACATGGGGAGAAGCCGTTGGTCGGCTTCCTCATTGGCGGCAAGTTGGCGCAGAAGAAATGGCCGTTACAGAACTGGGCCCAACTGGCAGAGAGGGGCGGGAGCCAATTCGACTTCTGCCTGATAGGTGGCGGCGGCGAGACGGAAGAAGCCGAGGCAATCTGTAGGATGGCTGCAACGGTCCGTAATTTTTGTGGCAAGACTTCCATTCTTCAAACCGCTGAATTGTTGAGGCGCTGTACTGCCGTGGTTTCGCTGGATACCGGTGCGATGCATCTGGCCTATGCGGTCGGCACCCCTGTTGTTGCCCTGTTCAGTACGCGGGACATTACCAACAAGTGGCACCCTTACGGGATGAATAACATCACGATCGAAAAGCGGGTCGATTGCAGTTACTGCTTCAGCAAGCATTGCGCTGACAACATCTGCATGAAGCGAATTTCCGTAGACGAAGTGGCTGCGGCGCTGTATGAGCTTGTTGCGAAGCAATTATCCATCCGTAAATGAGATCCCGTGTCTAGCCTGTTGGTTGTTCGGTTCAGTGCGCTGGGCGATCTGGCCTCGACTGTCCCCTATCTTTCATGTGCCGCACGGACGCATGACATCACACTGCTCACTTCACCGCTGGGCAGGGACTATTTCTCTGACGCCGGGTATATTCGAAACATTCTGGAGCTGAAGGACACACGAGTTGCCACACTAGTGAAAATGATTCCAAAGGTGTTCAACACTTTTGATTATTTTGTCGACCTTCATGGCAATGACCGTAGCCGCTTCCTCTCCCGTTTTTCGCGCGGAGAACGGCTCTCGAATTATGTAAAGGCGTATCGGAACCTCACACCTGAAGACGCTCTGGCCGGCTATGTCAAACAGGGCTCGGCAGGTCAGTTTGACTATTTCAGCATCCTCTCCATGCTGCCCGGTTACCGGTTTCAGCCAGAGCCGTTTGAGCCCAAGCCACGCGACTATATCGTGTTGAATATCGGTTCTAGTGGAAAATGGCTTTCAAAGCGGCTGCCGCTTTCCAAATGGCAGGAGATTGCGGAGATCCTGCTGGAAAAATACGATCTTCCGTTCATGCTGACAGGTGCAACTGACGAGGTCGATTACATCACGGAAACTGCCCGGTTCTTGCCCGGCAGACACGAAATCGTCGCCGGCAAGACCACGCTGAGTGAACTGAAAACCATCCTGAAGAATGCTTATCTCACGGTATCGACCGACTCGGGCCCGATGCACATGTCAGCGGTTGAGCGAACGCCGACCATTGGGATATTCGGACCGACCAACTGGGTCCGCTCTGCCCCATACGGTCCTTGGTCCAGCGTACTGTTCGATCGGATGCGGTATCCGGAAGGTGTACCCCCCGCCAAAAGCCTGCTCGAAGTCGATGACTATTTCAGTCATGTCGACATCCGTGAAGGGTTGGCGGCCATCAGCGACTACCTTTAGCCGGGGTGATCGACCTGCCGAACCTCACGAGGGCGGACTCCGTCCAGAACGTGAACGATGACTGCGGTCTGTCCTGGTGGCTTCGGGTCATTCCGTTGCCCGCCACTGAATCCATGCCCTCAGCATCTCTTTATCTTCGGCTCGAGTCCGGACGGGATACCATTCAAGCAAACATCGGCGATAATCATCACCCATAACAACAAGGGAGAGTCTGATGGAAGGAGAAGCCAGAAAGCCCGGCGAGCGCCGTTTGCAGATTCTGCAGACACTTGCCGCGATGCTGCAGGAACCACAGCCGGAAAAAATCACCACAGCAGCGCTGGCAGCGCGCATCGGCGTATCGGAAGCGGCGCTGTATCGTCATTTTTCCAGCAAGGCGCAGATGTATGAAGGCCTGATCGAATTCATCGAACAAAGCCTGTTCGGACTGATTGCCCGCATCACTGCCGAGACGCCCTCACCGACTGCGCAGGTCGAGGCCATCATCAGCATGCTGCTGAGTTTTGCGGCGAAGAATCCGGGGATGACGCGGGTGCTGATCGGCGAAGCATTGGTCCATGAAAACGAACGTCTGCAAAGGCGCATCAACCAATTACACGATCGCATCGAAGCACAGCTTCGGCAATGCCTCCGCCTGGGTGGCGGCCAGCAGTCCGAACTCAGCGCGCCGCTTGCCAACCTGCTGCAATGCGTGGTGGTAGGGCGCTGGCATCAATTCGCCAAGAGTGGGTTTACGCGCGCACCGGGCGGGGACGTCGACCTGTTGATGACCCGCCTGCTGGACGTTCACCCTGCCTGAAACGCAGCGGCCCCGCACACCGGGCAGGCCGGGTCACGCGGCACTTTCATCACGCGTGCACCTGCTTGCAGGCCATCCCACAGCAATAACCTGCCGATCAGGGTCTCGCCTACCCCAGCCAGGAATTTCAGTGCTTCCATCGCCTGCATCGCCCCGATCACCCCGACCAGCGGCGAAAATACGCCCGCTTCGGCACAGCGGACTTCGGGTTCGTCCGCATGGTCCGGGAACAGGCAGTGATAACATGGGCTATCGGCCTGGCGTGAATCGAAGACAGCCAACTGCCCGGAAAATCCGATCGCGGCACCGGATACCAAGGGCCTTCCAAGGGCGACACAAGCACGATTGACAGCGTGTCGGGTGGCAAAATTGTCAGACGCATCGACAACCAGGTTCACCGACGCTACAGCCCCATGCAGCGCGTCGCCCGCCAAGGCCTCCGCAATGGACTTCACTTCGATTTCCGGGTTGATTGCGCGAACACTTCGCGCGAGCGATTTGGCCTTGTTTTCCCCGATTGAGGCAGTAGCGTGCCCGATCTGCCGCTGCAGGTTGGTGAGGTCGACGCTGTCGCCGTCCGCCAGCAACAGGGTCCCGACGCCCGACGCACCAAGGTACAACGCCGCCGGGCAGCCCAAGCCGCCCGCGCCGACAATCCGCACGGCTGCATTGCTGCTGCGCTCTTGTCCTGAAACGCCAACGTCAGGCAGCAGCATGTGCAGGATGTAGCGCAGCAGCAGGTCGTCATTCAGGTCCATGGAATCAGGCGCAACTACTTGTAGTCCCGCCATTCTTCAGGCGTTTCATCACTGTCGCCATGCAGACGGCGTTCATAAACCTTCATGAAAGCCTGCTGGGATTTGATGTCAGGTTCGTTGGCCTCGACATTGCTCCGTTGCACGCCTTCGCAGAAGTAGGCCAGTGCACGTTTGAGCTTGCAAAGCAGATTGTTGTCGAGATGAAACCCCTGGCTGGACAGTGCCGTCTCCAGCCCTTCCAGCGTGTACTCGCAGACGTGGTAACGCACCAGCAGCGTGTTGGAACCCGCTCCGATCGTCACCTCAAGCCCTTCCAGTCCTTGCAGCAGGACACGGGCACGCTCGACCTGGCCTACAGGCAATGGGTGAAACACGATTTCGCGAGTTTTTTCGAGGTCACACGGACGCATGGCACCCCCAGCAGGCAAGGTCAGCGCAGTATACAGCGCTGACCGGTTTGTAGCAGTTCACCGGCGCGCCGTAAGTGCCCCTCAGCGCCCCTGCAGAATCTGCAAGCCTTTGAGCAGGTTCAGTGCCTGATTCACCTGGAAATCGTTCTTCGAAACGATCTCCCCGGGCTCAAGCGTGTGCGTCTTCTTGTCCTTCCCGCCCTTTTCAGGCTTGTCGGCAGGCAGCGCCTTGATGCTCTCGCTCGGCTTGCTTTCAGGTTGCGCTCCATCACCGTTGGGATTGCTCAGGTGCTTGTCGAGATCGGCCTCGCGAATACCCATCGACTCTTCCTCCGACGGCATGTTGGGATCTTCCACCACGATATCCGGCTCGATGCCCTTGGCCTGAATCGAACGCCCGCTCGGCGTGAAGTAGCGTGCGGTGGTGAGTTTGATCGCCGTGCCATTGCCGATCGGCAGAATGGTCTGCACTGAGCCCTTGCCAAACGTGCGTGTCCCCATGATGACCGCGCGCTTGTGGTCCTGCAGCGCACCTGCCACGATCTCGGATGCCGAAGCCGAGCCGCTGTTGACCAGCACGACCATCGGCACTTTTTTCACGCCTTCAGGCAGATTCCTCAAATAATCGAGCTGCATCGGCCGCAGGTAGTTTTCACGGCTGGCAGTCAACCGCATCTGGGCATCTTCGGTACGCCCCTCGGTATAAACCACCAGGCTGTCGGGCTCGACGAACGCCGCCGTAACCGCCACCGCGCCATTGAGCAATCCGCCGGGGTCGTTGCGCAAATCGAGAATCAGGCCCTTGAGCGGTCCCTTGTTTTCCTTGTAAAGCGTATTCAGCGCATCGGCCAGCAATTCGCCGGTGTGTTCCTGGAATTGCGTCACGCGTACGTAGCCATACCCGTTTTCCAGCAGCTTGAATTTGACGCTGCGGATCTTGATGACCGCACGGGTCAAGGTCACCACGACGGGCTTGTCCACGCCCTTGCGGATAATGGTCAGCTTGATTTTCGACCCGGGCTTGCCGCGCATCCGCTTCACCGCATCGTTCAGCGTCATGCCCTTGACCGGTGTGTCGTCGAGTTTGACGATCAGGTCGCCGGGTTTGACCCCGGCCGTGAAGGCAGGCGTGTCCTCGATCGGCGAAACCACCTTGACCAGGCCGTCTTCCATTCCGACTTCGATGCCGAGGCCGCCGAACTCGCCCTGGGTTCCCACCTGCAGGTCCTTGAAACCTTCGACGTCGAGATAGGTTGAATGCGGATCCAGACCGGTCAGCATGCCGTTGATCGCCTCGGTGATCAGCTTCTTGTCTTCCACCGGCTCGACATAATCGCTCTTGATGCGGGCGAATACATCGGTAAACGCGCGCAACTCCTCGACCGGCAGTGCCGTCTCCGCATCCTTGTCGGCAATCGCCGACAAGTTGACCGTCATCGCCGCGCCTGCCAGCAAGCCGGCCAATCCGACGAGTATGAATTTCGCCTTTTGAGTCATTTCACTTCATCCACAGGAGGGGATTAACAGGGCGGCTTTGATGCCGCATTTCAAAGTAAAGTCCGGGGGCGGCCTGACCGCCGCTATTGCCGACCGCCGCGATGGGATCGCCGGGCTGAACCCGTTCACCCACCTGCTTATACAGACTTTCATTATTGCTGTACAGGCTCATGTAGCCCTCGCCGTGATCGACAATGATGAGATTGCCAAAACCGCGCAACCACTCGGAAAAGACCACCTGCCCGGCAGCGATCACCTTCACCACCGAGCCCTGTGCGGCGCGGATGAACAATCCTTTCCAACTTAAACCGCCATCTTCCCTCGGAGCACCGAACCGGTTCATGAGTTCCCCGGCAACAGGCAGATGCAGCGATCCTTTCAGGCGTGAAAAAGGTTGGTCGGTGGAAAACGCAACCGGTGTTTCGGTATTGACTGCGACGGGACGACGCGACCTGGCTGCAGAGCCATTTTCTCCGGCCTGTGACTGTTTCGCCTGTTGCGCCGCACGCGCCCGTGCCGCTTCGCGCTCGGCCTGCTGCGCCATCAGTTTGTTCAGACGCTCCACCAATAGGGTCAGGCTCCGCTCGTCCCGCTTCAGATTTGAGATTTCGAGCCGCTGCTGCCGAATCTGCTCGGACAGCTTTTGCATGACCTGCTCGCGTTGCTGCTTTTCGGCCACCAGCTTCTTCTGTTCGGCTTCGCGGTCTGTCTGCAATTGCACCAGCTCGTTCGATTTTTTCCGGGTTTGCTGCTGCAACGCGGCCAGTCGCGCCAGGTCGTCGCGCAGCGACTCGATCATGGCGTGCTGCGCGCGTGACAAATGCGCCAGGTAGCGCAAATCACGCGCAGTCTGGTTGGGGTCCCCGCCGTTGAGCATGAGCTTGAGCGCATCGCCCTGCCCCCGCAGATAAGCGGCTCTGAGCGCCCGGGCAAGATGCGTCTGCTGTTGCCGGACGCGAGTTTCGGCAGCGGCTGTTTGCTGGGTCAGGTCTTTCAGTTCTGTCTGGGCGCGCTGGCGTTCGCCATCCAGTTGACGCAACTGGCGTACCGCGCTGCTGATGGCGCGCTCCGATTGACGCAGTTCATCTGCCGCTTCCCGGCGATCCGCCTGGGTATTGTGGAACTCCTCCTGCAGGGTTTGCAGGCGCTGCTTGAGGGCATCGAGCTCGGACTGCTTGCGATCGGCCTGGCTGGCGCTGGCGCACAGGGGGGCGCACAGCGCCAGTAAAACAA